>JAEEGF010337378.1_pt1 | contig 11600 bp, 5 predicted proteins | sample 9134171 | NCBI WGS metagenome assembly JAEEGF01 (sample SAMN16246542, study PRJNA631951) | gut metagenome | biome: gut microbiome; feature: rumen; material: AP-attached | host: Bos | place: Iran: Karaj | collected 2018-10 | reverse complement strand
GCCGGGCCTGTATCCTGCGGGAGGAACGCCGGATACGACCTATTCCGCGGAGATGGAGAAACTCGGAGAGGGGCGCTGGGGCGTACGTGTCCCGCTCAGCTCCGGCGCTTTTGTCTATAATTTCCGCCTGACTTTTGAAGGAAGCGAGGAGCCGCTGGGGCGGCAGGACGATCCGTCCAATCCGACGATGGTGAACTCCGCGACGAGGATCCGTTCTCTGTCCAGCATGGTATATGTCCCGTATGATCCGGAGAAAACGGGACACGGCGCGTGGGCGGACCGCAGCGTCGAGGTCCCCTGTCCGGACACGCCGAAAGGGACGGTTGAGACCGTTTCGTATACGGGTGCGGACGGCACACAGCACGGTCTGGCGGTCTATCTGCCAGCAGGCTATGATCCCGAACGGGCGGAGCCTTATCCGGTCCTGTACATTTCCCACGGAACGTCAGGGGACGTATACGGTGACGAGCTGCGCTGGATGAACGAGGGCTGCGTGCCGGTGATCTCCGACAACCTGAACGCGGCCGGCAAAGCGGTTCCGGCGGTCGTTGTCGCGATGAATAACCAGCAGTACAGCAGAGGCCCGGGACATCAGGGACCTTTCTGGGATTATGCGCTGGTCGAAGAGGACCAGCTGCAGTACATCATGCCTTATGTCGAAGCGCATTACCATGTGTCGCACAAGCCGGAGGATACGGCGTATGCAGGGCTTTCCATGGGCGGATATATGACGTCCGATATGCTGCTGTATCACGCGGACCGTTTCGGCTATTACGGGATCTGGAGCTACGCGGATGCCAACGGGCTGGAGAATGCCGAATCCCGTCAGAGGATCGCGGACAATACTGCCGATATCCACGTCATGCTGGAAGCCGGTAAATGGGACTTCGGCCTTGAGCCTGTAAGGGCTTTCGGCAGAGGCCTTGACGGTCTCGGAGTGCCGCATCTGGACCTCGTCGTACCGGCGGGCCATGACTGGGAGAACTGGCAGATGGTCTACGCTTACGCGGCGGAGAATTTCTTCTTCAAATCATAAAAAGACGGGAAAAATAGCCCCGATACAGCCCCGGAAAGCATTGACAAAAAACGCTTTTTAGGCTATAGTAACGGAAACACAAACAGGGAGGATATGTTATGGCTTTTTATTACAGTGAACCTTGCCACACCTTCAGTGAATACCTTCTGATTCCCGGATACACTTCGGAAAACTGCGTGCCCGAGAACGTCAGTCTGAAGACACCTTTGGTGAAATACCGCAAGGGAGAGGAAGAGCCTGCGCTGACCATGAATATACCCATGGTTTCCGCGATCATGCAGTCGGTTTCCGGCGAGCGGATGGCGATCGCCCTGGCAATGGAGGGAGGCATCTCCTTCATCTACGGTTCTCAGTCGATCGCGTCCGAAGCGGCGATGGTCGCGCACGTAAAAGCATACAAGGCCGGATTTGTTACGAGCGATTCCAATCTGCGGCCTGATCAGACGCTTGAGGACGTCCTTGAGCTGAAAGAAAAGACGGGACACAACACGATGGCGGTTACCGACAACGGCGGACCGGACGGCAAGCTGCTCGGCATCGTGACCGGCCGTGACTACCGCGTCAGCCGCATGGATCTGTCCACCAAGGTCGCTGAGTTCATGACGCCGTTTGAGAGCCTCATCACGGCTCAGGAGGGCATCACCCTTAAGGAAGCCAACGATGTGATCTGGGAGCACAAGCTGAATTCCCTTCCGATCATCGATAAAGATCAGAAACTGAAGTATTTCGTATTCCGCAAGGACTACGATACGCATAAAGAGAATCCGAACGAGCTGCTTGACTGCAATAAGCGCTACATTGTCGGAGCCGGTATCAATACCCGCGATTATGAGCAGCGCGTACCGGCTCTTGTCGAGGCCGGCGCAGACGTGCTCTGCATCGACTCTTCCGAAGGCTACAGCGCATGGCAGGCCAGGACGATCGCGTTCATCCGCGAGAAATACGGCGACAGCGTTAAGGTCGGCGCGGGCAACGTGGTTGACCGCGACGGATTCCGGTTCCTTGCCGAGGCCGGAGCCGATTTCGTAAAGGTCGGCATCGGCGGCGGTTCGATCTGCATCACCCGCGAGACCAAGGGTATCGGCCGCGGACAGGCGACCGCGATGATCGAGGTCGCAGCAGCCCGTGACGAGTATTTCAAAGAGACCGGAATATATGTCCCTGTCTGCTCGGACGGAGGCATCGTTTACGACTATCATATCACGCTGGCGCTGGCGATGGGAGCCGATTTCGTCATGCTCGGCCGTTATTTTGCCCGCTTTGACGAAAGCCCGACCGATCGTCTGATGATCAACGGGAGCTACGTGAAAGAGTACTGGGGCGAAGGTTCCAACCGTGCGCGCAACTGGCAGCGCTATGACCTCGGCGGTAAGAAGGGACTGACCTTCGAGGAAGGCGTAGACTCCTATGTACCGTACGCCGGCAGCCTCAAGGACAACGTCGGCCAGACCCTGTCCAAGATCAAGCACACCATGTGCAACTGCGGCGCCCTGACGATTCCGGAACTGCAGGAGAAAGCACGTCTGACGCTTGTTTCTTCCACCAGTATCGTGGAAGGCGGCGCGCATGACGTTATCCTGAGAGACTCGACCAAAGTAAACAACAAGTAAGAACGGCAAAGCCTGTGAAAAGCGCGGTGCATAACGATGCGGCCCGGACGCTTCTCACAGGCTTTTATCTTTTTCGCGGGGGCGGTTCTTTGGAGACTGACAGGTCTTGAAGCAACAGCACCCAGGCAGAAATTCTCTTTTCGGCCCCGAGTTTCCGCTTGTGTTCGTTGCGGCGGTAAAAATTCGATTAATGCTGTTTTTTACCGCCGGTTTACATAGATAGACCACTGCTTTTGGGGCCGGAGTTCTGTTTTTTCGTTGTTTTTTCGCTGCTTCTGCGCTTGCCCGGCAGAATAATTCATTTAATTCACTGTTTTTTCAGCTTTTTGGCCGGAAAATGGCGGTAAATATAAGAATAATAGGCGCTTTTACCGCCGCTGCCGGATACTGCGGCTGACAGGGACAGTTCCGGCACAGCACAGATGCAGCAAATATAAAAATGCGCGGCACAGACCGCGGCAGTACGGTTTTTACAATTACATATAGGGAGGGATCAGCATGCTGGTCAAATGGAACAGAGAGGAACTGAAGGACAAGATCTATGCCTGCTGGCAGGGCAAGAATATCGGCGGGACACTGGGTACTCCGTACGAAGGCAAGACGGAGATCCAGGACATTCACGGATTCGCTTCGCCCAAGGGTGAGCCGCTTCCGAATGACGATCTGGACCTGCAGCTCGTGTGGCTGCGGGCGATGCAGGAGGTCGGCCCCAAGGCGCTTGACGCCAATACGCTCGGGTGGTACTGGCTGCGGACGATTCCGCCGAACTGGAACGAGTACGGTATCGGCAAGAGCAATCTGCGGATGGGTATCCTGCCGCCGATGTGCGGAGAAGTAAAGAACGCCGGCTGGAAGACTTCTAACGGCGCATGGATCCGTTCGGAGGTCTGGGCCTGCCTGGCGCCTGGCTTCCCGCAGGTCGCGATGACCTACGGTATCATGGACGCCTGCATCGATCACGGGATCTCGGAAGGAACGATTGCGGAGATGTTCACGGCGACGCTCGAGAGTATGGCCTTTTTCTGCAAGGACGCGCGGAGCGCGATCGAAAAAGCGCTGACCTTTATCCCGCCGGTGAGCCGTGTGAGCCGTTTGGTCCGTCTGGTCATGGAGGAATATGATAAGGGCACTCCGTGGAAAAAGACACGGGAAAAAGTCCTCGAGGCCAATGATCTCGGATGGTTCCAGGCACCTGCCAACATTGCCTATACGGTGATCGGGCTGATGTACGGAGAAGGAGATTTCAAGAAATCCGTCTATACCGCGATCGATTGCGGAGATGATACGGACTGCACTGGAGCGACCTGCGGAGCTGTTATGGGCATTCTCGGCGGGACAAAAGCGATCCCTCAGGATCTTGCGGAGTATATCGGCGACAGGATCGTAACGGTCGCGATGGACCGGACTTTCGGCCGCACACCGGCGACCTGCAAGGAGCTGACGGAGCAGGTCATCGACATGATGCCGGAGGTGCTGCATGCGTACGGAGTGACCAGCGAGTGGACGGACGGCATGACGGAGATCGATCTTGAAGCAGCGGAGAAGGTGCCCGGCAGAGAGCCGTATACGGCGGCTTTCCTGAACCGCAGTCCGTATTCTTACGATATCAGTCAGAACTGTCTGTCGGCTGTGGTCGAATACGCGGCCGAGCCTTTCGTCCGTCCTCTGGCCGAGGCTAAGGTGGAAGTGACGTTCCGGAACGTGGACTCGGATCCGCATTGGGAATCTGTTGATGTGATCCTGCCGGATGGCTGGACCGCGGTATATCCGCATAATCAGTATCTGGAGCACCGCAGCGCGCAGACCAGTGTCTATTCGAAATGGAAAATGATCGTGACTGCCGGCGAAAACGTCGGTCCGGTCAACCGCGGGATGATCGTCGTTACGTCCGAACACCGCCCGCTGCCGTTTGTAATTCCGCTTGTATGGCTTGGATAAAAAGGAGGAAGCAGCATGAACAAGAGTTTTGACAAAGTTTTCCGCAATCCGGACTCTTCGTACCGCGGCGCGCCTTTCTGGGCGTGGAACTGAAAACTGGACGCGGAGACGATGGCGCACCAGGTCGAGAATTTAAAGGAGTTGGGACTCGGCGGATTCCATATGCACCCGCGGACCGGCCTGGATACACCGTATCTGAGCAAAGAATACATGAAGGTCATCAAAGCCTGCGTTGAAAAGGCCCGCAAAGAGAAGATGCTTGCCTGGCTGTACGACGAGGACCGCTGGCCTTCGGGAGCTGCCGGAGGACTGGTGACGAAAGATCCGAAGTACCGTGCGCGGTATCTGGTTTTTACGCCGGTAAAACAGACAGGACTGCTGCCGCGGACCAAGCGGTTCGGATCGAGCATGGGATATCTGCAGCAGCAGGGGAACGGCAAATATCTGGCGAGTTACGAGGTCGAGATCCGCGACGGAGTTCTTGCCGGATATCGCCGCCTTGACGGAGAAGATACAACGGCCGACAACTCCGCCGACGGAGATAAAACCGTCTGGTATTTATATGAGGAAATCATGCCGGACAGCGGCTGGTTCAATGACCAGGCGTATCTTGATACACTTAACCCAAAGGCAGTCAAGCGCTTCCTGCAGGTCACGCATGAGAAGTATTATAAAGAGATCGGGGACGAATTCGGCAAGACAGTGCCGGCGATTTTCACCGACGAGCCGCAGTTTGCGCACAAGACTACGCTGGGCTTTGCGGAGGAGAAGAAAGACTGCCAGCTGCCGTATACGGATGATTTCGATGAGACATACAGGAAACAGTACGGAGCGGAGTTCCTGGACACCGTGCCGGAGATCTTCTGGGAGCTTCCGGGCGGAGCTGTCTCCGTCAACCGCTACCGCTATCATGACCATATCGCAGAGCGTTTTGCCAGCGCGTTTGCGGATACGATCGGCAAGTGGTGTGAGCAGCATGGCCTGATGCTGACCGGACACATGATGTCAGAACCGACTCTGACCTCACAGACGGCGGCACTTGGCGAAGCGATGCGCTCCTACCGTTCCTTCGGACAGCCCGGTATCGACATGCTTTGCGATAGGAGGGAGTATTCGACGGCGAAACAGGCTCAGAGCGCAGTGCATCAGTACGGCCGGAAGGGTATGACCAGTGAGTTGTACGGCGTTACCGGCTGGGATTATGATTTCCGCGGACATAAGCTGCAGGGCGACTGGCAGGCGGCGCTGGGCGTGACGCTGCGTGTGCAGCACCTGTCCTGGGCGAGCATGGCCGGAGAAGCCAAGCGCGACTATCCGGCATCGATTTTCTTCCAGTCACCGTGGTACAAGGAGTACCCGTATGTCGAGGATCATTTTGCCCGCGTCAATACGGCACTGATGAGCGGAAAACCGGACGTGCGGATCGGTGTGATTCATCCGGTCGAGAGCATGTGGCTCGCCTGGGGTCCGCAGGAGCAGACCGCGGCGGCTAAAGCGCAGCTCGAAGAGCATTTCAGTGATACGATCGATTGGCTGCTGCGCGGCCAGCTGGACTTTGATTTTATCGCGGAATCATTGCTGCCGGCACAGGATCCGGTGCAGAAAGGCCGCAAGTTCCGTGTCGGAGAAATGGCCTATGACGCGGTCGTCGTTCCGGGCAACGTGACGCTCCGCTCTACAACGCTTGAGAGACTTGAGGCATTCCGCAGAGCCGGCGGTCAGCTGATCTTTATGGGAGATCCGGCACGTTATGTGGACGCAATTCCGTCAGACCGCGCACAGAAACTTGCAAAGAAATCCCTCCAGATCCCGTTCAGCCGGACGGAGCTGCTCGCGGCACTGGAGAATGTCCGCAACGTCTCGGTATTCCGCGCAGACGGAAGCCGTGCTGGGGAGTATTTGTATCAGATGCGTGTTGAGCGAGACGGAAAATGGCTCTTCCTGGCGCAGGCGGATCAGGAGAAGAACCGGGATGTACCGAACAGACAGAATGTCGTGATCGAGATTCCGGGAATCTGGAATGCGGAGATATACAATACGATTGGCGGAGAACATAGTCCGGCTGCGAAGGAGATAAAAGGCGGCTGCACACGGATCCATTATACGCTTTATGACCACGACAGCCTGCTGCTCCGTCTGATTCCGGCAGCTGAAACAATCGACATGCCGCTGTGCGGAGATAATAACTCCGTCAAAGATTATATCCAGGTGCAGCGTCCGTGGGGCAAAGTTCCTGTAACGCTGTCAGAGCCGAATACACTGCTTCTCGATATGGCGGAGTATTCGCTTGACGGAGAAGAATGGGCAGAGCCGGAAGAGATCCTTCGCATAGACAATATTCTACGTGAGAGACTCAGCTGGCCGCTTAAGGTGGAAGCCTTTGCGCAGCCGTGGACACGCAAGAAAGAAAAGGCGGAGCACACGCTGGCGCTCCGTTATACGATCGACAGTGCACTGGATATCCGCAATGTGAAGCTGGCGACCGAGCATCCGGAGGATCTGACGATCTCCTGGAACGGCGTGGAGATCGATACAAGAGCGGACGGCTGGTATGTGGATCCTGCGATCTGTACGATTCCTGTCGGGGATGTCCAAGAGGGGCAGAACATACTGATCATCGAAATGCCCTATAAGGTCGAGACAAACGTCGAGTGGTCTTATCTGCTGGGTGATTTCGGCGTCGAGGTTCGCGGAGATCATGCAAGGATCACGGAGCCGGTCAAGGATCTGTATTTCGGCGACTGGACCGTGCAGGGCCTGCCTTTCTACGGCGGAAATGTGACCTATCATTTCGAAGTGGAAGGCAATGGCGGCGAGTGTCTGCTGGAAGCCAGCAAGTACCGCAATCCGCTGCTCAAGGTCCGCGTAGACGGCGAAGACAAGGGCGTGCTTGCTTATGCGCCATACCGGATCTCGCTCGGCCGGCTTGACGGAGTTCACAAGGTTGAGCTGACGGCTTTCGGCAACCGTGTTAACAGCTTCGGCCCGGTGCATCTCTGCGATGAAAAGGAAGCCTGGTGCGGTCCGATGGCCTGGCGCAGTGAAGGAGCAAGATTCTGCTATGAATATCAGCTGAAGCGGACAGGCGTCCTCTCTGCACCGGTACTGCTGCTGGGGAAGGAAGAGTGAGCACGTTTTAGCCAATCAGATCCTATAAGATTCCTGACAGAAAAATCGGTCAATTCAAACCGAATTTCTGCTTTGGCAGAAAATCATGTCATTTTTGGCTGTTTTTCTGCTTCTGGCGCTGTCGCGTGCAGAATTCTCTGTCTGTTTGACCAGCTTTTCTGCTTTTCCCATTGCAGGAGAACTTTGAAAGCAGAGAAATAAGCCATTATTACATCCTTTTCTGCTTTTATGAAAAGATTACAGGGCTTCCGGCAGAAAAACAGGCTCAAAGCCATGCTTTTTCTGCCGGAGGCTCTGTTTGCAGACCGAAAATGAGGGAAAGCGCTCTGTGATCGCATACTGAAACAGGCCGATGAGGATATATTGATAGGAAAGCGCTCCTCATTCCTTAGGCGCTGTCTTCGGTAAGGGTACTACAATTTCCATAGTATAAACACCGTTGCATGTGTCCATATACAATCTTCCGCGATATGAGCGGAGTGCGGAGCGAACCAGAACATGACCGTATTTATACCTTGGACGGTCGTGCTCTGGTTCGTTTTTTGTTTTGCAAGAAACAAAGCAATTCATGCCGTTCATGCCAGAATCAAAGCTATTCGTGCCAGAAAGAAGGGTTAAGCTCCAACATGCGGTATAATATAAATAAAGGAGTTTTTTCTTTTTACATCCGGATGCAAAGAACCTTTGCGTGACTTTTTCGGGATGATTCTGTATAGTGAGGATGTAAGGCATCTAGCCGCGACGCGTTTTGCGGCAGGTCATTTTACGGAAAGGGCAAGGGTGACGCGAATGAATGACGTAGCGAAGAATATCCGAAAAATCCGATCCGCAGCCGGCATGACGCAGGAAGAACTGGCGGAGAAGATGTTTGTTACAAGGCAGACGATCAGCAACTGGGAGAACGGGAAGAGCCAGCCGGACGTTGAAACACTGACTAAGCTGGCGGAGCTTTTTTGTATAGAAGTGACAGAACTGATCTACGGCAAGAGAAACTCATATCGGAGTTTTCAGATTAAATACATCATAGCAGCGGCTGCCGCTCTTTGTGTTGTTCTGGTGTGGATTATCTGGGAACAGACCTGGTATCGGCCGTTGACGCAGAGCCATACAACGGATTTTGCGAATGTTTTCCTGCCGGGTGTTTTATATTTTATCGTAAAACCGCTCGGCTTCATGGCGCTTGGCGTGTTTTTCCTGTCTATCCTGTCTTTCGGAATCGATACCAGACTGGAAAGGCGTACCCGGATCCTAATCCTGATCGTCGGAATCGTACTGGCAGTTCTGTCACTCTGGATAGCTATAGAACTGATTCTGGTGTTCTTAGTGCCGCAGGTGCTTCCGGGATTTATTGTTTATTCCTGGGTCTATCGCTCGGCATTCCTGAAGCAGATCTTCCTGTGCGGAATACCGTTTATCGCCGGATGTATGCTGTTCCTGGGCATTAACAAGAGGGGCGGCAGACAATGAGGAGACGAATTACGGCCATTCTGTATGTGGCTTTACTGGCTGTTCTGTCCTGCGTTACGGGGTGCGTACAGAATGCGGAAACGGAGCCGGAGTGGACGGATCCGTTTTATTTGGACGATGAAGACGCGAAGTATGTTTCGGTTTCTTTTTATCTTCCCGATTCTTACGGGACGCGAAATGTAGATTGGGAAGTCGAGCGATTGCCGCAGTTTTATCTTGACCCGCTGAGAGAAAAGGCTGCGCCTGGGGAGCTGAGCTCTGATCATTCTTTTACGATAAAGCTGTCCACAGAAGCCAGAGATCTGTATATCATTCCGCCCGGGATTGCGCGGATCGAGGAGATAGAAGAGCGGCTGATCAGCCTGGACCAGGATGCGCCGGTCGAGACGGAGCTTTTTACGGTGGAGGCTGTCTATATCCCGGAGCTGATCGGCGGGGAAGCCTTGAAGAACATGAAGCTTGAGGAGAACGGCGTGGTGGTCTGCGCCAGGCTTGTTTCCGCGACGGAGCAGTACCCGTATGCGCTGTCTTTGCAATATGACGGGAAAAGCTATCCGCGGCGAAGTGTTAACACAGAGATTTTGGATGCTGTGGAACCATCTATTCAATACCGGAGATTTGATTGGGTACTCCCGGATCTGTATACCGCCGCGATGGCAGTCAAATACGGGACGCTGAGCTATAAGAAGCTGTGGTCGGTCGAAACGGACGAGGATGTAGTGTTTGTATGCGATGATGAGACGGTGAAGATACATTTGCTGGGCGCGGCATACGAGTCGGACTGAGATATGCACAGAGGTCTTGATCTGAGTTTTTTAAGATTTTCAGGAACTGCCTGAGATTTCTGGCATCTTTTTGCGAGTATAAAAGTATCAGGGTATGGAGTGTATTATGATGATAGAAGGTGTTTTTGCAATACCTTTGTCGCAGGGAGGTGTTTTAGATGCAAAAGAAATGGGCATGTCTATTCATATGCATATTCCTATTAACAGGATGTGTTACGCCTGCTTCAGAAGATCCGTCCGACAGCAAAGGTGTTTTGCAGCAGAGCGCTGTGGCTGAAGAAATGAGCAGTTCGGAACCGGCCGAAGAGATGAGCCATTCCGAACCGGCTGCGGAAGATGTCCGGCCTTCGGAGCCGGCGTATGTCCCGGGATATTTGGAACCGGATACGATTGGAACCGCCTGCAGGGGGGAGATGCCCGCATTTCCGGCCGACTTTGAGATGCTGGAATATGCTGCCGGAGATATTTATATACGCAAGGATTCTTCGGAAGAGGGATACGAAGACGGTTATATTTATTATCGGCTGGTACATACAAACTGGAAAAAGGGAGAAGACGGCAGTTATCTTGGGAAACAGGAATACAATAAAGATCCGGAGATGCTCTGGGAGAAGGATCCCTATTATTCTTACAGTCAGGATTTATCGGTGGGTGAAGGCAAGGACGCCATACAGCTTCATATTGAAGGACTGGTCAATTTAATCTGGGAACCTGGATGTCGGCAGATGATCCAATTCCGTTCTGTTGCCGATGATCTTGGCCCACGCAAAACCATGATGATAAATTATACAATATGGATGGAGGTCCCTTTTCGGACAGCTTCCGGAGAAACCCGTCATTACTGGGTATTCTGGGACCCGGAGATGCAGTGTTTCCATCCGTTTGCAGAGCAGTCACATCTGTGGGAAGCGGCGATTGAGGAGAACTATACACTCGAGGCAGAGGAGATAGAACGATCCGAAGCAGGCCTTGAAAAAGTTGCCGTGTATTTCGCAGGGGACAGTGGCCGGCGGCTGCGTCTGCTTGGTGAACCGTCTCAGGGAATTGTTGTGCCGGCAGATGATCCGATACTGCTGCGGGAAGATCCTGGAGATGAACAAGGAGAAACGGCGATCCAACCGGCAACAATATATGAAGACGGTGTCTATAGCATTGATCTTCACGGCAGTACGTTTCGGTTCCGAACGGATTTTGACGGGAATATGCCTGCAGCTGTTTCTGCGGATCCGGGCGCTCCTGTTAAAGCGGAATATACTCTGCATCATTATTTGGACAGTACCTGGCTTGAACTGAATGCTCCGATTACGGAACAAACGGTGTATCCCAGTGATGTCACGTACTATCTTTATTGGAACAAGGCATCCGGACGATTTGAGGATGCGCTGTGGAGAACCGATATCTGGTACAGAAGCCTGGAATCGCCGCTCACAATTGTTGATATCCGGACAGACGATATAGATAGTGAAAGTGCGCGCCTGCTGTTTAAAAATGAGAGGCAGCAGTATTATTTCCTGGATCTTATGATTATGCGAGAAGCCTTCTTAATCAACCAGAAGGCCTGGGGCATAGGCAGAAACGCATCGGATGATCCGACAGGGGCAGAGTACGCGATACAATCGCAGCCTGCTTTTGTGA
>JAEEGF012309601.1_pt1 | contig 11601 bp, 10 predicted proteins | sample 9134171 | NCBI WGS metagenome assembly JAEEGF01 (sample SAMN16246542, study PRJNA631951) | gut metagenome | biome: gut microbiome; feature: rumen; material: AP-attached | host: Bos | place: Iran: Karaj | collected 2018-10 | reverse complement strand
GGCCCGACGGCTGTGAATCAAAAGGTTGCCCGCCCCCCCGCGGGCGGCCCCGAGATGCCGCAAGCGCAGCGCCGCGGAATCTCGTCCGCCCTCACATCGACTTTTCGCCAAACAGCCGCACATCGGCACCCCCTATGGACATACAGAACGCCCCACCTCGTGCGCCAAGGGCTGATATCAGGCAATGGCGCACCGCAACCACCCACACAGCGCACGGAAGCGGCATCTCGGTGCGGCTGTTTGACGAAGAGCGTTATCGTGGACTTCTTTCAAGGTCATCTTGATAGGTCGAGAGGGCATTTTTTTTGCATTGATAGACGTAAAACCGGGAACTATCACAACTACTACGATGAAACGCATACTTCTATATCTTCTGTGTTTTTTGAGTCTATCCGCATATGCACAGCATACTGTTGTCGTCAATCCCGACGGAACTCATTCTGTCGCCATACAGACCGGCAGCAACATCACGGTCGTCAATCCTGACGGGACTCACTCTACTGGCATACAGACCGGCAACATCATAACGGTCGTCAATCCGGACGGTACTCACACTACCGTCATTGAGAACGGCGTCAGCGCCATTTATGCCCAACCCACAAACATCTTCAGGGACATCCCGCAGCAAGTCGAGTATATCACCGTTTATACGCAATATAGGAAACCCAGATCGGCCGTGGAGAAGGCTGTTTATGGAGATCGCCCTTATCTGTGTCCTTATGTCATCCGCTTTCAAGATTCGACGGCCCTTTCTGTCCCGGAAAAACAGATGAAGAAGGTGATCAAAAGGCTCAAGAGAATCCCTGTCGAGCAGATAGAGTTCGCGGGTTTTGAATTGGAGCACATCGGCAATATGCTGGATGATGAAGGCGCCCAAAGGGCTTCTATAACAATTGCAGGCTTCAGGCTTCACGATTATGCGAAACGGGATACGCCAGTATACTACTACAGACGTAAGTAAAGTAATTCCCAAGAATAATTCTCAAATCTTCTTCAATATGAACGACAAAGAAAAAAGGACACTGATTTCCACATCCCTTGGTGCTATCCTGGGGGGTGGTGTCTTTGCTCTTCTGTTATGGGCAGTAGGGAGAGCCACATTGGGTCGTGCCCTGCTTAGTGGGTTGGCTATTGCGATTGGCGTTATTCTCGTTCAAGGAGTTAAGTACATTCTCCAATCCAAGAAAAGCAAGAAATAATGGCTGCCCGAAGATGATAGAAGAGCGAACACCTCACCGAGGTTTCGCAGGTGGTCAACTCCTATACAAGAGCTCTGTATGTGGAGAGCCGCAAAGATTGATGAACAATAGAGTAATTCACCTTGCGAAAATCCCGTTCCTAAGAACTCTTAGGGGCGGGATCCTTTTTGGGGCGAAACCGCACCAGCCCCGGTAATGACGTCCGGTTCAGAGGCGCGACTTCTTAATCCATTTCGAAGGTAATCAAAAACAGGCTCTCCTGCGACATTCCTTATCCAAAAAAGGTGAAAGGGACCGGCCCTATTGCCGGTCCCGCGGCCGGAAGGGCTGCCCGATGCGGCCCAACCACTAGTTACCTTTGATGACTGCGACAGGAGAAAGCTCTGTGACGATCTTCACGAGGTCGGTCTGGTTGGCCATTACCTCGTCGATGTCCTTGTAGGCTCCGGCGGCCTCCTCCAGGTCCTTCTGTCCCCTGATGGCGTGAACGATGCCCTTGGTTTCCAGTTTGGCCACTTCGTCCTCCAGGGATAGGCTCCGCACCGCCTCCGAGCGGGACATCAGGCGCCCAGCGCCGTGGGAACAGGACTGGAAGGAATCGGGGTTGCCGAGGCCTTCCACTATGTAGGATTTCGTGCCCTGGGAGCCCGGGATGATGCCGGTCTCGCCGAGGCGGGCTCGCGTGGCGCCCTTGCGGTGGACGATTACGTTCTCGTCGAAGTGATTCTCCCAGCAGGCGTAGTTGTGGGCGATATTGATCATCGGCTCAAACTGCGCGTCGGGATAGACGTCCCCGATGACCTGGCAGATTCGCTGCATCATCAGCCGGCGGTTGCAGAGAGCAAACTCCACGCAGTAGTTCATCTCATCCCAGTAGGCGTGCGCCTCATCGGACTGTATGGGCAGGAACGCCATATCGATGTCCGGATTCACGGAGGAGAACCAGCGCTTGTTCTGGACCTTCGCCTTCTCGTTGTAGTAGTTGCCAACTTGCGCGCCCAGGTTGCGGGAACCGGAGTGGATCATGATCCACAACGTGCCCTCGTTGTCCTTCTGCAGTTCCAGGAAGTGGTTGCCGCCTCCCAGCGTTCCAACCTGCTTGGTTGCCGATACGTACTGCCGCTTCACGACGGTGAGATTGTCTATGTCGAAGCCTTGGGGCATATAGGCCTCGTCTTGGGCGGTCTTATGGTGGTCGAAGCCGAGGGGGATTAGGTTTCGGATGCCGCGCAGGATCTGCTTGCGGAGCACTTCGCTCGGGATGTCTTCCGCGCGAAGGGAGGTCTTCACCGCACACATTCCGCATCCGATGTCTACGCCGACAGCATTGGGGATTACCACCCCGTGGGTGGCCAGCACGCCGCCGATCGGCATGCCCTTTCCTCCATGCACATCCGGCATGAACGCCAGATGGTGGAAGATGAACGGCATCGTGGAGAGATTCACGATCTCTTTCATGGCGTGGGGGTCCACGCCCTTGGCCCAGATTTTCACGGGCACGTTGTTCAATTCAATCTCGTACATGGCGTTGAATGGTTGTTTGTCGTTCCCGGACTCTCCGGGATTCTGCGTACAAAGGAAAAGCAAAAGTGCGCACCGTTTCTGCGCACTTTGGGATTATTTGCTTATTTTTGCGAAAAAATACAATATGCCCGTCAGTAAGAACGCCCTTATCCGTTATAAAACCATCGACAATTGCCTCCGGAACCGGTATCGCAAGTGGACGCTGGAGGACTTGATCGACGCCTGTTCAGACGCCCTCAGCGAGTTTGAGGGCCGGGACGAAAATGTCTCGCGTCGCACCGTCCAGGCCGACATCCAGATGATGCGGTCGGACAAACTGGGCTATAACGCCCCCATCGTTGTCAAGCAGAACAAGTACTACACTTACGACGACTCGGAATACAGCATTACGGACGTCCCATTGACCGAGCAGGACACGGCGATGATGGCCGATGCCGTCGGTGTTCTCAAGCAGTTGTGTGGATTCTCTGCTTTTGCCGGGATGGAGGACATAATCGGCCGGCTGGAAGACCACGTCAGCGCCGTCCGTCACCAGCGAAAACCGGTCATTTATTTCGAGAAGAACGACAGCCTCACCGGGTTGCATTACATCACCCCGCTCTACGAGGCCATCACAGCCGAAAAGCCCATCCACCTCATCTATCACAGTTTCAAGAATCCTCGTGCTAGCGAATTCAACTTCTCGCCCTATGTCCTGAAGGAATTCCGGAACCGATGGTTCGTCTTCGGACGCAAAGAAGGCAAGACCGGGATTATGAACCTGGCCCTGGATCGCATCCAGTCCATTGAACCGGCGCCGTTGGAGTACGAGTTCATACCGATGGGGAAATTCAATCCGGAGACCTGGTTCAACGACGTCATCGGCGTGACCAAGGACAGGTCGATGAAACCGCAAAAGGTTCGCTTCTGGGCATCAGCGCTCCATACCCCCTACATCCGTACGAAGCCTTTCCACAAGAGTCAGATGGTGGTGGAGATAGATGAGGAAGGCAACGGTATTTTCCAGATGGAGGTCATCCTGAACTATGAACTGGAGAAAGATCTCCTCGGCTTTGGCGAAGGAATAAAGGTTCTCGCGCCCAAGTCATTGGTGGATTCTATCGGCCGGAGAATCAAGGCCGCGGCGAAGTTTTACGCGTAGTTGTCGGCTAGTCCTATCCCGCATTATTCTTTGCGGGAAACGCCTCAGAGTGGGAGACCTGTCGGGGCGCCCACAACATCGGCGTGAGAAGGGCTTCGCGGGGCGCAGGTCGCGAAGGTCATAGCAAACAATATCAATTTCCCAAAGATAACTTGGAGTAGTCAATACCAAGCATGTTTCTGTCAGCCTTCAACCAATTCACCCACCTTTTTTCAGGCATCCTCCAACTCCAAATGGCAAACACCAAAAACATCACTGACAATCCAAACAATATGATGATAGGGTTCATATGCAATCAAATTGGGAGCAAAGATAGTAATTCTCCCAATAGTATAGAAAAAGGGAAACAGCCTTGGAGCCATTTCCCTTTCAACTCATCTTTGTCATATCATCAGAAGTTTGTTTCCATCATCTTCTTCCTGGTCTTGTCCGTGATGGCGATATAGGGTTTCAAGGAATCATAGTCTTCGTGACCGGTGACGGTCATCATCGTTGCTTTGAGATTACAGATTAAGGTGCCTGTAATTGACCACTTCAATATCGCCTGCGGTGTTCTCGAACTCGCCGGCATAGACCACGCTCTTCCTTCGGATCGGAGTATGAATCCATCCGGAAAGTTTTTTCAGCGAGTTTTCAAAAAAAGGAGAGTATGTCTGGGATGACTTGATTTCAAAGGCGGAAATCTCCCCTTCCTCTTTCAGCAGGAGGTCCACCTCATTCTGGTTTGAATCCCGGTAAAAGAAAACACCGCCATCCTTACCGGCATTCATCCGATGCTTGACAGCTTCCATCACGACGAAGTTCTCAAAGATGTTTCCCCGCATCTTGTCTCTGGCCAGTTGCCGCGGGCTCTCGATATCCAACAGATAACACGCCAGTCCGGGATCACAGAAATATAGTTTCGGGGACTTGATGAGGCGCTTGGAGATGTTCTCGAAGTAAGGCGGCAACAAATAGACAATATACGAAGCCTGTAGGACGGAGAGCCAGGATGCAATCGTCTTACTGTCCACACCCACCTCTCCGGACAGTTCGGTGGCATTGAAAATGGACCCTACCCGGGCGGCGCATAACTTCATGAAGCGGTGGAACTGCATCATATCCTTGATGTTCAATAGATTCCGGACATCCTTCTCCAAGTAAGTTCTCACATAGGAAGGATAATAGACACTCGCAATGTTTTTTCCGGCACACACCGCCGGATAGAACCCGTCGAACAGAAGCGACTCCATATCTTTCCGGGCAGATATCTCCCTGGTCTCAGAGAACGACATCGGCATCAACTCATATACGCCGCTCCTCCCTGCCAAGGACTCGGAAACGCCTTTCATCACTTCAAACTGGGAACTGCCCGAGAGCAGGAACTTTCTTTCAGGATGATTGTCGACAATACCCTGGATATACTCGATCAAGGCGGGGGCTTTCTGGATTTCGTCAATGAACAGGGGGCGGTCTGTCTGGCCCAGGAAAGCGACCGGATCGCTCAACGCGAAATCCCGGACCTGGATGTCTTTCAAAGAGAAAGCGACCGCATCAGGAAACAGATGCTTGAGGAGTGTGCTCTTGCCCGACTGGCGGGGACCGGTAACGGTAAGTACCGGAAAATACTGCCAAGCTTCTAGCAGCGTTTTCTCCATTTCTCTATTTATATACATCATAGCATAATGCAATTTCGGAGTTACACTCCAAAGATACATAATTATTTCGAATCATCCATGGCTTTCAGATGAAAATTTGGCGCGATTTTCCGCCCCAGATCCATGGCAAATCACATTTTCGGAAACAAGATCGAACGAATAATCACATTTTCGATGTGAACTACTAACAATTTTACTGACAAAACCACTTGAAACAGTTTAGCACATACTCCCGCAAATTAGCATAGACTGGAATCTCGTCCGCCCTCCCATCGTCTTTTCGCCAAACAGCCGCACATCGGCGCCCCCTATGGACATACAGAACGCCCCACCCCGTGCGCCTGGGGCCGATGTGGCGCACCGCAACCATCGACATAGCGCACACATGGCCACTCCCCGTACGGCTGCTTGGCGATGACCGTTATCGTGTACTTCATTCCGAGTCATCTTGATAGGTCGATGGGCACTTTTTTTGCATTGATAGAAACATATTGTCTGATTTCGCTTCGCCATGTTACCGTTGAAAAAAGCAACCTGTTGTCTATCCATATTGGTCTGTGTCTGTTCTTTCGCACAGGAGAAAGTGTTGAGACCAACTAAACTTACCCCAATACCCGAAGTGGACCTCATCAAGTGTGAACAGTTGTCCTTCCTGGCAAATGAGGATCATGATAATTACAAGGCGATGTGCGCCGAGGATAAAGCCTTGGTCGACTTGGGGGAAGAAGACAGCGTCCTTGGGCACTTCTATAGCGCGGCTTGCAGTTGGTATTGCGGCGGAGAGATTTCCAAAGTTTCCTCTTCCAGTTCTCTGTCCGCCCAATACAAAGGAGAGAACGCCCACGATTTCTGCATTTTGAATGTATGGGCAGAAGGTGTTCCCGGCAATGGCGAAGGAGAATATCTCGTCTATTCTTTCCCCGGGCGTTGTCCGAGAATCACAACGATCCAGATTCTGAATGGCTATACAAAGACAGAAAAGGCCTGGCTGGACAACGGCCGCGTCAAAAGACTGAGAATGTACTACAACGGGGAACCCTATGCCATCTTGGAGTTGGAGGACACTCGCAGGCTCCAGTCTTTTGACGTCGGCATGCTGGGCTTCCATGATGCTTCGATGCCGGACTGGACCCTGAAGTTCGAGATTCTGGACGTCTATCCCGGAGACAAGTATTCCGATACCGTCATCACCGAATTGTTCTTTGACGGGATTGATGTTCATTGATTACAAGTTGGTCTACAGATACCTGTAGGCCTTTTTTTGTGCAATTTTGTCGCACCGTTGTCGCACCAGATGCACCAAGAGGTCTATTTCAACCACCTGAATAGAGCAACATCTCAATCAAAAAGGCAGATCTACAATGTCTGTATTTTGATTTGCAGGTATGCTCTTCTTGGGAACATAGACACTCCTATGAGCATCTTTGGGTAAGTATTTAAGTCGATAGTTGGAGTCCGCCATCTGTCTTGCCTCATAACTGCTCCAATGATTCTGTGAAAACTCCCAAGTCATCGGTATATCACAACCTTTGTGAGTTAGAATACTTGAGCAAACAGTCCTGATGTAGGCCATGCAAATATCCGGGAAACGTATGATTTGTTCCTCTGTAAAGCGGAGCACAATCCAATTATCATCCACTAATGCATGGTTTCTGTCATCATCATCTTTATAACAATGAATTGGGGCACCAGTTTTTGCGATATATGGTTCATCAATTTCAATATCTATCATTAATCCTGTAGGCTTATTTCGAAGCGCAATGTCTGGATAATAATATGCCTCCCCGCCATTACGGAAATAGTGCTTTGTCTGTTTATTAGATAACACATCAAAGTCGTCGCTCATCCTTTCTTTCAAATAACTGAGGAAAAACCGCTCCGCGGGACCTTGTTTAACCGCAGTCAAATTCGGCTCTATGGCAGGAGGGGAGTATTCATCGAGGCAAGAACCCAACAAATAACTAACATACTCCGAATGAGAATACTCTTTATAGTGAAAAGAAAGATTCTCATAAACCTTCAGTTCTTCTTGATACTCTTTTAGTTTTTCTTCATATGCCTCAAGAGCAATCTTATACTTTCTATCTTCCTGATCCATCTCCGAAGAGGCAACCAGGTTGTGCTTTGAAACCACTTTTTCTCTAATAACAAATCCCAAAACCACTCCTATCAAGATGGCCCAAAATATGCCACCATAAAAACGAATGGCTATGCTTAACACTATCAGGATAGTTGAAACCAAAACAAGCGGCACCCACAATAAAAGGGACAACAATGAATCTTTTATTGGGCGTCCTTCAGGTTTCTTTGGGGGATATGGTTCGGTTGGTTTTCGTGGTTGCCTACCGCTTACGGCATCTTGTATTGCATAGGGCAAGAACAAATAAGGATACTCTTCCTTTCTGTCATCGTATCCAGAATTAATATCTTCATCATATGAAATACAGCAAGATCGATCAACCAAAATCTCTTTGTCTGAATCAACATCATAATACTGGACCGTCTCGTTATAGAATAACGGCTTTTGCATAATATCCTCTCCTGCCCAATATTTCTCAGCAACCTCATATGCAAGGATAGCATCCATCTTCGTGCGTGAATCTAATACCCTGCAAACTTGAACAGAAGAGGGATAATCGTCATCACCTTGATAGAAAACCGGAGCCAGCGTTGTTTCATCAAATTCAGGTTGAATATCCAAACAACTTACTGGTCTATCACCCAGTAAGAAGTCCAATGGAATGGAATATGAACAAAAGACCCGCATATGGCTTTGAAAGATGTCCAAATATACGTCTTTTTGATGAGCATTCCGAATAAAGAACAGAAGAAGAGAAGCACACTCTTATGCCTCTCTTCTTCTATCATAGCGGCATCTATCTACTTGCTAAACATCGCCGTCATCAGATTCTTCCTGGTCTTGTCCGTGATGGCGATATAGAGTTTCAAGGAATCGTCCACCCGAGATTTTCAAAAGCACGATCTGTCCTGATTGATTTAAAGTCCATATATTGCCTTAAAGACGATGTAAATCCCAACAATACTAAACAAGACAATGGCAACCACGATTACTATTGTCGGCACCTTTTCAAAGCAATCTTCTTCGTTATTGTTTATTCTACCGTATTCTTCGTGTGGGATCATTATATAGGGATTCTTTGCTTGCAAAGATACATTTTTTTCTAATCAGTCTAATGTGTATTCTAATGCCGATTGACTTGGAAAATGAAGAAGAGAGACCATCATTCATTTGTGGCCTCTCTTCTATCTATCTAAATCTGTCCAACCCCGGATTTTATTTGCTGAACTTCGTCGTCATCAGATTCTTCCTGGTCTTGTCCGTGATGGCGATTTAGTGTTTCAGGGAATCGATCAGCGGCCTAAAAACCATTTCCAGGCTGGCACAATATTTACGGCGCCAAGCGCGTCCTGGACAATCTCCTCCTCTTCGCGAGTCACAATGGTCATCTTCTTGCAGCCAGTGAAAGACGCTGCTTCACGAATACCGTTTATCTCACGATCGCGAGTCTCTCTTTCTTTCATGTCCCAACAAACTTGAATCAACTCCATCACCGTGGTATCGCTTTGGATGACAAAATCACATTCTTTATCCCCTAAATAGTAGCATATTTTATGACCTTCCGGAAGGTTGCGCAACAGATGAAGGAATACCGCGTTCTCAAAAAGTATTCCGTCATCGTCTTTGCCGGGGAGAAGTACGGACTGGCGAAGGCCATTATCCACGCAGTAGTATTTGGGAAGGGCACTTGTTTCCTTCTTGAATGATTGGTCAAACTTGGTTACTTTATATAGGAGGAAGATAGAGCACGTCTTATCAGCGATGTCGTACAAATCGTCTTTGGATACTTTTCTGCCTTGAGAACGCATGTCATTATAGATGGCATTGATTGACGCCGGCTTGGTCATGCCTGCCATCAAGCGTTTAATGACATACTTGACACGTTCTGGGTTAGACAACTTATAGCGGTCCATCAAATCCCTGAAGATCATTGCATTGAAATAACTTTGGAGTAATTTATCCTTCATTACTCGGCTGGGCTCCAGCACAACTTCCGGATATCCCCCCTCGCGGACAAAAGAGTCTAAGGAGGAGCGAAGCAATGCCAGGTCCTTTTCCAGATGACTGTCAGTAGGAACACCTGTAAACTGGCAATACTCTTTGAAAGACAAAGGATATTCCTTGTATTCCAAAGGCCAACCACGAAGGGCTGTGTTCAACTCTTCTGAAAGCATGTCGGCGTTGCTTCCCGAGATGAAGATATGCTTGCTGTAATTCTTGGAAAGGCGCAACACAAAGAGTTCCCACCCCTTAATCCGCTGAATCTCATCAAAGAAGAAGTAGACATCTTTTATGGGAATGTCCGGAAACATCTCCATATACGCCTCAAGAATGGAATTGAAGTCTGAGGCTTGCATGGCTTCAAAACGCTCATCGTCAAATCCGATCCAGGCAATCTGCCTGGGACTGATGCCTGCTTTTAACAAACGCTCGATACAAAGTTCCATCAGTGTGGATTTCCCACATCGGCGAACACCCACAACAGTGATTATCTTCTTTGAATTGATGGGTAATTCAACTTCACGAGGGTTGTACGCGACAGGAATCTCCTGCTGCTTGATGGCGATGAGCGATTTAATAGTCTCTTTTATGCTCATGACTCCGGTTTATTTTTGCAAAGATAAAAACTTTCCTTAATTTTAGGAAAGAATTGGGAAAAATTTCCTAAATTCTAGGAAAGCGGTATTCTTGTATTAAACGGCAATGGCAGTCTTTCTCCAATCAGGGGCGGTGCGATAAAAGGTCATTCTCATCGCACCAATACGAAACGAATGGTTCGTTACGATAAGAATCGCAATCGAAGAAAAACCCTCTATCATTGTACAAATCCCACAAAATCAATTATTTGAATGGCTTCGACAAGAAACGAGTGGTTTCGCAATATGCGGCGAAATATGGGCATTTACTCTCGTCCTCTCCGCAACCCTTTTGGGACCATGCAGCCGGCTGCGCAAGCAGCTGGCTGTTTTTGTTGTCCGGCCCCCGCGGGCGGCAAGAGATGCCGCAAGCGCAGCGCCGCGGAATCTCGTCCGCCCTCACTCCGACTTTTCGCCAAATAGCCGCACATCGGCACCCCCTATGGACATACAGAACGCCCCACCTCGTGCGCCAAGGGCCGATATCGGGCAATGGCGCACCGCGACCATCGACATAGCGCACACACGGCACTTTCCTGTGCGGCTGTTTGGCAGAAAGAACCGGGGATGGGACTCCCGGCTTGGAGACAAGCAGAAATATGTCTATCTTCACGCCGATAAAATGGATATGGAATCGATCGATACCGCAAATATGTGCTCTCATCTTCAAAGGCAGCTCTTTGAAAAGGAGGGAGTCTATCATCTTCTATGGACAGCCGTCTTGGACGATCCGGAGCTGACCGCCGTTGTCCGCTCGCGACAGCTTCACATCTACCGGAATGGGAAGAAAGTGCTGATATTGGCCGGGAAGGCCGCGCCCAAGGTCATCAGAGAGGATAAGATTTGCGCGTTTCTGCCAAAGGTCTAAACAAGGAAGGAAGCCCCTGGTCATCAACGAATACTGCAAAGACTGCCAGATCAGGAGAAACTTGAACAAATACCTCGCAGCTTTCGGAAAAGATGATTGCCTTGCGCCGTGAGCGCTTCGGACCGGCCAAGGACTTCACGGCGATCAAACAGCATTTCAACCGTCTCCTGCTGAATCTGCTGCCCCACATGCTGCAACAGGTGGCGGAGGCCGATGTCCTGGTGTCGAAAGGTCAGGGAAACTACGAGGGGCTCAGCGGGTGCGGCCTGAACATCTTCTACCTGTTCTTATGCAAGTGCGACGCATTCATCCAGCGTTTCAATGTCCCTCAGTTCACCGGCATCATGACACGGGAAGCCTTCTGAGACAACACGCTCGGCGCCTGATGACTCAGAACCGGAACGACAGCCCGCCGTTCAAGGTGAAGAACCAGCGGAGCGGGGTCGTGGTCGACTTCAGGACTTCGGGACCGTTTTCGCCGGAGTCCACATGATAGAGGTAGTTATTCGTGAGGTT
>JAEEGF012275449.1_pt1 | contig 11601 bp, 11 predicted proteins | sample 9134171 | NCBI WGS metagenome assembly JAEEGF01 (sample SAMN16246542, study PRJNA631951) | gut metagenome | biome: gut microbiome; feature: rumen; material: AP-attached | host: Bos | place: Iran: Karaj | collected 2018-10 | reverse complement strand
CAGTATACCAAGATTAGTCCATTGTTATGGGTATCGTAGCACGACAGAGCATCAAGGGCACCATTGCCACCTATATTGGAGTGGCAGTGGGCATCATCACGACTTTCTTCGTGCAGACCAAATACCTGACCACGGAGGAAATCGGCCTTGTCGATGTATTGCTTCAATCAGCCTTACTGTTTTCGGGTTTGGCACAGTTGGGTACCAACACCTCAGCGATGCGTTATTATCCCTATTTCAAGGATGAAGATAATCGCGACCACGGCTTCTTCGGCTGGACGCTCATCGTGCCCTTAATAGGTTTTGCCATTTTCTTGGGTTGCTTCTTTGCATTGCGAAGTCCCATCGCTTCGTTTTTCTCCGAGAAGTCAGCCTTGTTCATCGATTACATCTATTATGTAATTCCGCTGGCTTTCTTCATGCTCTACATCTCGGTGTTCGAGACCAACTCCAACCTGTTGATGCGCATCGTGGTGCCCCGATTCATCCGCGAGGTGGGTTTGCGGGTGATGACGCTGGTCATCTACCTGCTCTATGGCTTCCATGTGCTCTCCCTCACGGGCATGGTCATAGCGTTTTGCGTGTCATATGGCTTAGCCACAGTAGTCAACATCGTATATTTGCTGACTTTGCATCGAGTGTCGTTCCGCATCGAAAAAAAATATATTACTCCCAAGCTGAAACGCGACTTTTTGATTTATACGGTCTTCCTCATCACTTCAGCTTTGGCAGGCAACATTACCCCCTTGCTCAACCGCTATTTTGTTGCGGGCAAGCAAGGTCTTGCCGTGGGTGGCATCTTAACTATCGCCATCTATATCGCCTCGTTGGTTGAGATGCCTTACCGCTCTTTGGGAACCATCAGCAAGCCACAGATTTCGCAGGCCATGGCCGATGGCAACGTGAGGGAGGCCGACCGAATCTGCAAGAGCGTTTCCCTGCACCAGTTCCTTGTTGGCTCGTTGGTGTTTTTCTTTATCTGGATCAATATCGACACGGTTTTTGCCCTGTTGCCCAACGGCGAAGTGTTCGCGGCAGGCAAATGGGCTGTGCTCATCTTAGGCCTCAGCCGATTGATTAACTCGACGTTGAATGTCGGAACCACAGTGTTGAGCTATTCCAAAATCTACTACTACTCGCTGTTTTTCACCATCTTGCTGACGGTTTTGGCCTGGTGGCTTAACGCGCGTTGGGTTGGAGATTGGGGTGTGAATGGTGCAGCCATGGCAACTTTGGTGGCTTATATGGTGCACTATACGCTTCTCTTGGCTCTGATTCGCTGGAAAATCGGCACCTTGCCCTTGTCCTCAAAGCAACTGTTGGTTGTTTTGGTTGTGGGCGTTATGTTTGGGCTTGACTGGTTGTGGTCGAAGTCACTGACGCCATGGTTTGTCGGACTGTTCAGCAAGCCAGTGATTGGTTTGGTCATCGATTCTTTGCTGAAATCCATAGTGTTCTTGGTAATAGGGTTGTATTCCGTCTATAAGTTGAAGATATCGGATTCTGTCAATAGATTGATTGATAGGGGGTTGGAAGCAGTGAAGTTGAAGCGATGAGCTTTGGGTTTTAGCGCAAAAAGTAACGGTTTTTCTTTCTTTATACCTCTCCTTCTTGAAAATTCCTTATTTTTGCAAATCTAAATTTACTGGAAATGAAAAAAGTCATTACCTATGGCACGTTTGACTTATTGCATCAAGGTCATATCAATCTGTTGAGGCGCGCCAAGGCGTTGGGTGATTATCTCATTGTTGGTGTCACGAGCGACAGCTTTGACAAGAACCGTGGCAAGTTGAATGTGCGCAACAATGTGCTCGAAAGGGTAGAGGCGGTGAAGTCGACGGGTTTTGTCGATGAAGTCATCATCGAGGACTATGTGGGCCAAAAAATCGACGACATCCAAAAATACGATGTGGACATCTTCGCCATCGGTTCCGATTGGGAAGGCCTTTTCGACTATCTGAGGGAATATTGTGAAGTGGTTTATTTGCCCAGGACAGAAGGCATTTCATCCACCATGCTCAGGGAAGAGACTCAAGATGAGGTGAAGTTTGGTGTGGTGGGTTGTGGCCGTGTTGCCCGCAGGTTCATCCCAGAGTCTTCTTTTGTGAGTGGCGTCAAGGTGGTGGCGGCTTTTGATACTGATGCAGATGCATTGAAGAACTATGTCGTTGCCCAAAAGGACATAAAACCTTGTCTATCGTTCGACGCTTTACTGAAGGAAGTGGACGCGGTGTATGTGGCAACGCCTCATCTGTCGCACTATGATTACATCAAGCAGAGCCTGCTAGCTGGAAAGCATGTGCTGTGCGAGACTCCTATGGTGCTACGTGGCGAGCGTGCGAAAGAGTTGTTTGAGCTCGCCGAGAACAGAAACGTGGTATTGATGGAGGCTAACAAAACGGCTCATTGCCCAGCCTTCAACCATCTGATGGTGATGGTCAAATCTGGTGTGATAGGTCAGGTAGTTGATATAAATGCTTCGTTGTCAAAACTTTGGGATGATGACTTGACGCTCCGTGAGTTTAATCCTGAACAGGCTGGCGGCTCAATGTATGAACTGGGAAGCTATCCATTGTTACCTATTATCAAGCTGATGGGTATCCATTATGATGACCTCATCCTTTTCAGCCGGATGAAAGGTGGCGTTGACATGTACACGAAAGGTTTGGTTCGTTATCCCTCGGCGGTATGCTCATTCCAAGTGGGACTGGGTGTGAAGACGGAGGGTAACCTTGTCATCAGTGGTACGAAAGGCTATGCTTACGTCCCTGCACCGTGGTGGAAGACCGATTATTTCGAGCTGCGTTATGAAAACCAGAACGAGAACAAAAAGTTTTTCTATCAGTGGGATGGTGACGGACTTCGCTATGAAATACAGGAATTCATCCGTTGTGTTATTGGCCATCGTTTCTCAACGGCACGTCTTCGCCGACGCGAAAGCATTTGTATGGCCGAGATAATGCAACGTTTTACGGAAAGACAAAATTTGTATGAGATATGAAAAATGCAATTGTGACGGGTGCAACGCGTGGCATCGGATTGGCTACAGCGGAAATGCTATTGAAAGAAGGCTATTTTGTGACGGTGACCTATGCTTATGATGAACCTTCGGTTGAGCCCTGCAAGGCAAGGCTTTCGGCAGTGAGCGATTCGTTCGAAATTCTTTGGGCCGATCAGACCAACAAACAGGAGATGCGCGACTTTGCCCTGAAAATGAAAGAGAAAGGCCATATTGATTGCATCGTATGCAACGCGGGTATGACGTTGAGGAAGGGCTTGCAGGAGATTCAAGAAGAGGATTGGGAAAGGGTGATGCAAATGAACGTGAACAGCAATGTCTACCTCATTAGGGATTTGTTTGATGTCATTCCCAACGGCTCAAGGATTGTGTTTACGGGCTCACTGATGGGCATTTTGCCCCATAGCGTCTCATTGTCCTATGGCGTGACCAAAGCCGCTGTGATGGCTTTGGCGAAAAACCTGGTGAAATGTTTTGAAGGCACTGGCACTACTGTGAATGCCATTGCCCCTGGCTTTGTGGAAACGGAATGGCAAAAAAACAAACCCGAGGAGATCAGGAATAACATATACAACAAGACCGCCATCAAGCGGTTTGCGGCACCCGAAGAGATTGCCGATGCAGTCCGCTTTTGCATCAACAACGCCTTCGTGAACGGTAGCATTATAGAGGTGAGCGGGGGCTATTGTTTCAAATGAGGCTCTTATGGTTGACACAGCAGCATTGAGGCAAAAGTACGCTCCCGACGGCTCTCCTTTGCGTGAGCTCCAGCTAAAAATGTTGGAGGAGGTCCTGTTTCTTGATAGGATTTGCAAGGAGAATGGCCTTACCTATTATTTGAGTAGTGGTACGGCATTGGGAGCGGTGCGTCATCATGGCTTCATTCCATGGGATGATGATCTTGACATCGCATTGCCCGAGAAGGACTATCATAAGCTGGTCTCCATTCTGCGTCGACTTGAATCTGATGAATATGTGTTTCACGATCGCCATTCCGATTTCAATTATATCAATGGCTTCCCCAAGTTTAGAACCAAGGAAGGCACGCTTCTGGGTTCGTTTCCTCCTCGAGGGAAACTTTACAAATACAAGGGAGTGGGAGTGGATATTTTCTGTGTGTCAAAGAATAGTTTTGCTCGTGCATTCGTGTGTGCCAAACTTCGTGTGGCCCTTCTGCATTATTTGTACAAAATCAAGAACGAGGGATTGAGGAAACTGGTTACGAAAATTCAATGGTTTGTCTATCAATGTCTCGTTCCCCTGACATGGCCACTTAACGTTTTTCGTAAGAAAGGGGAGATGCATTACGAGTTAGGTCAAGGTTATTCACGACACTACTTTTGGGAACACGAGCTTTTCCCATTGGCGTTGATAGAGTTTGAATCGCATATGCTGCCCATCCCTCACGATGCCGATGCCTACTTGACGCATATCTATGGGAATTGGAGACAACTGCCTTCTGAAGAAGAGATAGCAAAAACCATTCATAACCAAGAACTTGTTGCCCCAAAATGATGAAATTCCTTGCCTATCTGATTTGCTACTGCATCTACCCGTTTTCCTTCCTTGTTCCGCGAAGTAAGAAGAAATGGGCTTTTGGCAGTTTCCGTGGCGCATTCAACGACAACGCTAAGTACCTGTTTATTCACGTCACGGAGCAAATGCCCGATATCGACTGCGCTTGGTTGAGTGTCAATAGGACTACGGTTCGCACTATCAAGGAAAAAGGATTGAAAGCCTATCATGTTCTCAGCCCTGCTGGAATATGGTTCGCACTGAGGGCGAAGTGTTGGTTTTTCAACGCCTATTCGTCCGATATCATGTTCTGCCTCTCTGGTGGCGCCAAGTTGGTCAACTTGTGGCACGGTTTGCCTTTGAAACGTATCGAGTTTGACATCGAATCAGGGATTTTGGCAGATCGTTTCGTGAAAAAAACCTTGAAAGAGCGATATTTTCATCCAGAGGTCTTCAAACGTCCCGATTATGTTGTCTCATCCACTGAATTGTTTTCCGAGGTGTTTGCCCGTAGTTTTCGTATTCCTCTTGAAAGATGCCTCAATTTGGGTTTGGCCCGAAACGAGATTCTGACATGGCCCGAAGAGAAAAGAAGGGCTTTTATCGACCGCTACGAGCCTACTGAAACATTGGATTTGATAGGTCAAATGGGAAACTTTGACAGGGTGTATGTCTATATGCCTACTTGGCGCGATTCCCAAAACGACTTTGTAACTGCTGGCTTCGATTTCAAAGCAATGGAAGAGGTCCTGTCGGAAAACAATGCCTTGCTTCTCATCAAGCCTCATGCCAATACCTTCATCGATCCTGTTATATTAAACGGCTTGGCACATATCAAATTGCTGCCTTCCACATTGGACATTTATCCTGTCCTGCCTTATACGGATGTGCTCATCACCGATTATTCATCTGTCATGTATGACTACATCTTGATGGAAAAGAAAGACGTGATCCTTTATCTTTTTGATAAAGAGGAATACGTGAATGAAAGACCTTTTATTTGGTCATTTGAAGATATGACCTACGGACATCGGGCAGGCAGTTTTGAAACGTTATTGGAGTTGGTTGGAAATGCAGGGCTCTGTCCAGATGAGGCTAAAAAGGCAGTGTTGGTCAAAAAATGCTGGGGCGAGAATAGTTTGGATACCTGCGAACGGATAAGTTCATTTTTTAAGCAATCCTGAGGTCACTTTTCGCCTAAAAGTGAAAAGAATATTGCCTTTTTCGATCTGTCCCTTGAGTGCAAAGCCGAGCCATAGGATAGCGGTTCCTCCCCATTTGACCAACTCTGAAATAAGCCTCTTCAAATACTTCCATCTCGATATGCCTAATGTTCTGATCCTCTCACTTCTTCCAACACCTTTACCCAAGCGTTTCACGTAGTCCTTGGTGGTTCGTGTTGGCGGAATCACATGGTTGACTATCACGTCGGGAAAATAGTAAATCAATCCTCCTTGCTGCTGGATGCGTTCAAAAAGGTCTTTCTCTTCGCCGCCCATCAGGTTCTTCTTGCTGCGTCCCAATTGCGTATTGAAAACACCAATTTTTTCCAGCATGGCTTTCCTGATGCCCATGTTGGCGCCAATGGGAAAGGCTTTGCCCTCAAATTGGCAAACCCTGTCACCCATGTCGATGGCCGACACCCATGAATAGTTCCATTTGGAAAGCCATTTCGGCGCTTCCCCCGACTCGAATATGGGATCGATCTTGCCTCCAAAAGCGTCCGCTTCAGGATGATCGTTTAGTTGTCGCTGTAGGTTTTTCAGGTAGTCTTGTTGTATGTAGGAGTCGTCATCCAAAAAGAGTAAGGTCTCTCCCCGGCTTTCTTCGATGCCTCGATTTCGTGAATACGAAAGTCCTTGGTTGGTCTCGACAAAATAACGGAAATCCACATTGGGATAGTCATGCCCAAACCTTTGGCATTCGGCCTCGGTGTTGTCGGTCGACATGTTGTTGACCAAGATGATTTCATAGGCATCTGCTGGGAAACCGTTTTCAGCGATGCATTTAAGTGCACCATAAAGATACTTGTCGCGATTATATGTGCAGACAACGATGGAGAGCATGAATCATTCTTTTGTCGTAGCTTTTTGCTTTTTCAACGAGTAGATGAGGGCACCCACTGCAGCAAGCAAAATGGCCAACGAACTCACCAGTGAAACGATTCCACCCACTTTCCAAACCTTCGGTTCGTAACGCATCACGATTTCATGCTGGCCGGCAGGAACCATGGCGGCACGCAGTAGGTAGTTGGCGCGTAGCAGCGGACACTCTTGTCCATCAATCTGCATTGTCCAACCTTTGCTGGTCCAGATTTCGGAGAAGACCACAAGCTTGTTTTCGTTTGCTGAGAAGTAGTAAATCAGCTGGTTGGGTCGGTAGTCGGTCAAGGTGATGCTGCCTTCTTCCGCATTGGGTTTATAACCTGCCACCTGTTGCTCAAACTCTTTGTTGATGATGGCAGTGTGACGCATATCGGTAGCGGCTAAAGCATCAAATTCCTCGTTGGCCGTATTGACCATTTGGATGTTGTTCACCATCCATGCGTTGCCATAAGCAAACGGGTTTTCAAACGGCTGACTCTGAGGATTGAATATGATGTACTTGGTGTTCAACATGTTAAGCACTTCTTGCTGTTCCAAGAGCAGCATCATGTCTTGTGCAGTCTTTGCAGTCCTAAGTTGGTTGAGCTCTTTGCCTAGATATTGGCTGATGATATCTTGATAACGGCGGAGTTTGGCACCCGAATAGCCACCAATCGACTTGTGGAAATAACAAGTGCTGGCATCGTTGAACATGTCTTTGGTGATGTCGGCCACCCTGAAGCTCAAGGTGTTGTCGTTCAAGATATACTGGTTGGCGGCGGAGGCTACAAAGGGCTTGTCGAACTTCGCCTTGTCGATGAAGTTGCTATCGTTGAGGTAACGTTTGTCGATGGGGAACATGTCGATAATGATGAGAACAGCCAAAATGGCGAATGTAGGCACAGCTTTCAGCTTACCTTTGCCATAGAGGAACAACGGCACAGCGGCCAAGATGATAAAGGCGAGGCTGCGCAAAGCGTCCTTGCGGAAAATGGCCACACGAACGTTTTCAAGCTGTGAGGCGAACTGGGCATAGACAGCACCGTCTTTGCCCGAGCTCATGGCTGCAAATTGCTTGGCTTCTTCTTGGCTGAGGAAGTTGAAGAAGGTTTTCGGCATGAGGTAGAAGATAAGGCATAATCCAGCCGTAATGCCCAAAGCGATGAAGAATTTTGTCATGTTTTGTTTGAAGCTCTCTGGCTTTTTGACCATCTCGGCCAGACCCAAGAAACCTAGCAAAGGCATAGTGACTTCTGCGATGACCAAGGTCATGGAAACGGCTCTGAATTTGTCATAACCTGGGATGTAGTCCAAGAAGAAATTGGTGAAGCCCATGAAGTTTTTGCCCCAGCTGAGTAGGATGGAGAGCAAAGTCGCGATGAGTAAGGCCCATTTTAGTTTACCTTTCACTGTTAAGGCACCTAAAACGAAAAGGAACACCACGATAGCACCTACGTAGACAGGGCCGCTCGTGCCAGGTTGGTCGCCCCAATAGGCGTTGCTTTGCGCGATGCCTTCTTTATATCGTCCATCGACGTTTTCCAAAACGGGGTTTTGCTTTCCAATGTAGGCTGAAGCGCCGCCTTTGGCATTGGGAATCATAAGACTCCAGGTCTCGCCTTTGCCATAGCTCCACTGTGTGATGTAGTCGCGGTCAAGGCCTTGGGTTTGATTTGCTTCGTTGCTGGTCAGCACGGGTTTGCCACGGGTGGTTTCCTTGCCGAATTCATAGTTGGCATATAGCTTGGTGGAGAAAGTGAGGACGCCAATGACGGCAACGACCAACAACATCAGGCTCGCCTTGATGAAATGCACTAGCTTCTTCTGTCGGATGTCGGAAATGAACTCCGCAATAACGATAACGACAAGAATCAACACAAGATAATAGGTGATTTGCAAGTGGTTGGCATACAGCTCCAAAGCAACGGCTATGGCGGTCAGTACCAATCCCCATAGGTATTTTCCCTTATAGGTCAGCAAAACGCCAGCAATGACGGGTGCCATATAGGCCATGGCGACTGCTTTCGCATTATGGCCTGCTCCAATGATAATATAAAGGTAGGAGGTGAACCCATATGCGATGGCTCCTAAGGCACTCACCCATACGCCGACATCCAAGACCAGCAAGAGGATAAAGAAGCCTAACATGCTGATAAACACGCTTCCCAATGGACTCGGCAGACCTATGGAAAGTACCTTGTGCACATATTGGAAGAGGTTGGTCTTCTGTGGAGCTGTAATGTTCCATGCAGGCATGCCACTAAAAGCCGAATTGGTCCAAAGCGCAGTTTCTCCCGTAGTTTCGCGATATTGTGTCAGTTCCTGGGCCATGCCCTTGTGCATCTCCATGTCATGTTGCTTGACGCGCTTGCCTTGTAGCACGGGGTAGAAATAAACCCATGAGATGAGTGCGAAGGCAGCGATGGCGATGATGATGCTCCAAATCTTCGGTCCCTGAGCCTGTCGAAGGGCCGGCTCATTATTCTTTACTTTTTGTGATTTGTCTATATCTTTCATAATGTAAATGTTTTCTATTCAATTTCTTCAAAATCAGTGTATTCTCCTATGTTTGGGTCGACATGTGGATTCTTGGCCTCATCTCTTTCAGATTGGTTTCCGTTTTGCCCAAATTGTTCCATTTGCTCTTGGAGTTTTCTCATCTTCCTTCTGAATATCCACTTGATAATCAGGCTGAAAATGTAGAAAATCAAAACGGAAACAAGCAGTATTTTCCAAAATGACCCCATGATAATATAATTAATGTGCTGCGAAATTACGATTTTTCCCCTTGCGAGGACTGTTTTTTGCCGAAAAACGCTCCAATAAATCCAAGGCCATAGCCAAAAAGTTGGCAATAAGCCGCTGGCACTGAGAGCAAAGCGACCTTCAAGCTCTTGTTTTTAATCAATGAGTCTATGAAGACCATGATAACATACAGCAAGAGAGGCGCAAGCCAAAGTAGTGCACAACACGAAAACGTTCGTTTCAGGATAATGGCCAAAATGAGATGCACGATGCAAGCCACAACTAAAAACACGTTACCGACCACAAAGGCAGAGGGAAGGAGATGCACGAGCTTGAATGTCTCAGGGTATTTGTCTTTTAGGATGACGCGTGCCTCACCCGAATGCTTCACCTGATGGAAAAACGAGCTGAATTTGACACGTCTTTTATGATATACGAAAGCCTCGGGGAAAAGCCGGCAGCTGTAACCTCCTTTGAAAATTCTGGTACTCAGGTCGATGTCCTCGCCATAACGCATGGGAGCGAAGCCGCCCAAAGCTTCATAAACACTTTTCTTGATGCCCAAATTGAAGCTGCGCGGGTAGAACTTGTCCATCTTCTTTTTGCCGCCGCGGATGCCGCCCGTGGTGAAGAAGGAGGTCATCGAGTAGTTGATGGCCTTCTGTATAGGTGTGAACGAGGGGTGGGCGCGGTCGGGACCCCCGAAAGCATCGCAAGGCTCACGGTCGAGCTCGGCTTGTATGGTCTCCAAATAGTTTTCCGGCACGATGACATCGGAGTCCAAAATGATGAGGTACTCGCCTTGGCTGCGTTCGGCTCCATAGTTGCGCGAAGGCCCCGGACCCGAGTTGGGCTTGAAGTGGTAGCTCAAAGCGAGTCGGTCCTTGTATTTCTCACAGATGTCATCGCATCTCTCCGTCGAGCCGTCCTCCACCACAACGACCTCAAAATCTTTTAGCGTCTGATGGCAAAGGCTCTCCAACAACTCATCGACTTCTTGTGGCCGGTTGTAGACGGGTATGATGATCGAAAACCGCATTTTCATTATTTTTTGCAAAGATAGGGATTCTTTCCGTATTTTTGCGCTATCAAACACGATTATCCGAAAATGAAGAAGTTGATTTCTCTTTTCACTAAGATTTTTCCCCGCCAGTGGCTCATAAGGCTGAGCTATGTGTTCAGTATCCTAATCCGCCCGTTCTATTGGGGCAATAAGGTGGAATGTCCCGTATGTGGCAAGCATTTCCGCAAGTTTTTGCCCTATGGTTACGGCAAGGCGATGGATAACAGACTGTGCCCCAATTGCCTTTCGCTTGAACGTCATCGTTTGCTGTGGCTCTATCTGAAAGAGAAAACGGATTTCTTTACGGCTTCTCTCAAGGTGTTGCATTTCGCGCCTGAACAGCCTTTCTTGAAGCGTTTCCGTGCTTTGAAAAACCTCGACTACACTACTGCTGACCTTGATTCTCCCATTGCAGACTTGCATTTGGATGTCACCGCCATTGACCAGCCGAGCGGCACCTATGATGTGGTCATCTGCAATCATGTCCTTGAACACGTCAGCGATGCCAATAAGGCTTTCTCTGAAATCCAGCGTATCCTGAAGCCTAATGGTTGGGCGATTCTGTTGGTTCCTATCAATCCCGATGTGGACACCTTTGAAGACTCGAGTGTCACCGACCCAAAGGAACGACAGCGCTTATACGGACAATACGACCACGTGCGCCAATTCGGTCGCGACTATGCCGAGGTGTTGCGCAAGGCGGGCTTTAAAGTGACGGAGGATAGGATTTACTATGAGATTTCCGAAGAACAACGCGAGCGTATGCATTTGGCGCGTAGGGGAGAGGAAATCATTTATCGTTGCTCATTGTCATGAACTGCGTCTCGCAGTTCGAACGCATTGTCATGAATTGCGTCTCGCAGTTCGAAAAAGGTAATTAAATAAGCAAACTGCGAGACGCAGTTTGCGACAATGAAAAACAACAAAAGGCGAATCCCTAACGGGTTCGCCTTCGTTACCTTAAATGAGAAATATAACGGCTTCCGAAAATTAATACTCGTCAGAAACTGTAAGTTTTTTGCGGCCTTTGGCTCTGCGGCGAGCCAATACCTTACGGCCGTTAGCCGTTGACATTCTCTCTCTGAAACCGTGTTTATTTCTACGTTTTCTGTTCGAAGGTTGATAAGTGCGCTTCATCTCTCTATCTTATTTATTGTTACTATTCGCTAGAATCC
>JAEEGF011862433.1_pt1 | contig 11603 bp, 12 predicted proteins | sample 9134171 | NCBI WGS metagenome assembly JAEEGF01 (sample SAMN16246542, study PRJNA631951) | gut metagenome | biome: gut microbiome; feature: rumen; material: AP-attached | host: Bos | place: Iran: Karaj | collected 2018-10 | reverse complement strand
GGAGAGTTGTCGTCGAGGAGAAGGCTGCGCACAAGGAACCCACCAGACGTTACGACAAGTATATCAATGAGAGAGGGCTTGCTGAGAACATCCTGAAGGAATTCAATCTGGATCCCGCAACCGCCAGGATCCTTAACGGACATGTGCCCGTTAAGATCAAGAACGGCGAATCACCCATCAAGGGCGGCGGCCTGATCTACGTCATCGACGGAGGTATCTCAAAGGCATATCAGAAGACCACCGGAATAGCCGGATACACTTTGATCTACAACTCAAGAGGCATGATGCTGGCCGAGCATAAACCTTACCAGCCCATCAAGCCGGACGGCACTCAGGAGTTCACTGCTCCCAACATGACCATCGTGTATACACTGCCTGAAAGAAAGTCCATCATAGACACTGACGCAGGTAAGAGACTGGTGGATCAGGTGGATGACGTGATGGAACTTATCAATGCTTTCAAAGAAGGTCTGATCAAGGAAGAATATTGATTTTTCTGTTGAAGACAAGATAGGATTGTAATATAATACATTTAATTATTTTTGGAGTAACTAAGAAAAAGGAGATTATCTATGGCTTTCTATTTTGATGAACCTTCAAGAACTTTTAACGAATACCTGCTGGTACCCGGTTATTCCGGCAAGGAATGCAGAGTTGAAAACGTTTCCCTGAAAACGCCGGTAGTTAAGTTTAAAAAAGGTGAGGAGCCCGCTTTAAGCATGAACATTCCTCTGGTATCCGCCGTAATGCAGGCAGTATCAGACGACAGGATGGCAGTGGCTCTCGCTAAGGAAGGAGGCATCTCCTTTATATTCGGTTCACAGACCGTTGAATCCCAGTGCGCTATGGTAAGAAAAGTAAAGGCTTACAAAGCCGGATTCGTAACCTCCGATTCCAACCTGAGACCTGACCAGACACTGCAGGACGTTCTGGATCTTAAGGCTCTGAAAGGTCATTCAACTATCGCCATTACCGAGGACGGCACATCAGAAGGCAGAATGGTGGGACTGGTCACATCCAGAGACTACAGAGTTTCCCGTATGAGCCCGGACACCAAGATCTATGAATTCATGACACCTTTTGAGAAGCTGATAACCGGAAGAGAGGGCATATCCTTAAGCGAAGCTAATGACATCCTTTGGGATCACAAGCTGAACGCACTTCCTATAGTCGATAATAATCAGAGGCTTACAGGTTTCGTATTCCGTAAGGACTACGATGCTCATAAATCAAACCCCAACGAACTGTTGGACGATAACAAGAGATTCATAGTAGGCGCCGGTGTTAATACCAGAGACTACGAGGAAAGGATCCCTGCACTGGTTGAAGCCGGAGCAGACGTGCTTTGCATCGACTCTTCCGAGGGATACTCCGAATGGCAGTCAGATACCATCAAGTGGGTAAGAGAGAGATATGGCGACACAGTCAAGATCGGAGCCGGAAACGTTGTTGATGGCGAAGGTTTCAGATATCTGGCAGACGCAGGAGCCGACTTCGTAAAGATCGGTATCGGCGGAGGTTCCATCTGCATCACACGTGAGCAGAAGGGTATCGGCCGTGGTCAGGCATCTGCTGTTATGGACGTTGCTCAGGAAAGAGACAAGTATTTCAAAGAAACGGGCATCTACGTTCCCATCTGTTCCGACGGCGGTATCGTATACGACTATCATATGACTCTGGCACTGGCCATGGGCGCAGACTTCCTGATGCTGGGCAGATATTTTGCAAGATTCGATGAATCTCCTACAAACAGACTCAACATCAACGGAAACTACGTTAAGGAATACTGGGGCGAAGGTTCCAACAGAGCAAGAAACTGGCAGAGATACGATCTGGGCGGAGATCCTAGAATGAAGTTTGAAGAGGGAGTTGATTCCTACGTTCCTTACGCAGGTCCTCTTCACGATAACGTATCCATTTCACTTACAAAGGTGAAATCCACCATGTGCAACTGCGGAGCTCTCAGCATCAAAGAACTTCAGGAAAAGGCCAAGCTGACCATAGTTTCTGCAACTTCCATCGTGGAAGGCGGAGCTCATGACGTAATCCTGAGAAACGCAGCAGATAACGCTATCAAATAGTTCATAAACGATAAAACGGCGGATCCCGAGATTTCGGAAAAGGCCTAACAAAGATAGAAAGAAGAGAGGTATTATTTATGGCAATTTCAAAAGAAAACACCAGACCGGAATCAATGGCCCGCATCACAACCCCCGAGTTGGCAAAAGCCTTCATCGATGAGCAGGTCGCTGCAGTCAAGGCACAGGTAGGAGACGGCAAAGTACTGCTGGCTCTTTCCGGCGGAGTCGACTCATCAGTATGCGCAGCCCTCATCTCCAAGGCTATCGGCAGAAACCTGATCTGCGTGCACGTTAACCACGGTCTCCTCCGTAAGGGCGAGCCCGAGCAGGTATGCGAAGTATTCGGCAAAGAATTCGACGCAGAGCTGATCTACGTAGATGCAGTTGACAGATTCCTGGACAAGCTGGCAGGTGTTGATGATCCTGAAAGAAAGAGAAAGATCATCGGCGCAGAGTTCATCGACGTGTTCGCAGAAGAAGCAAAGAAACTCGAAGGCGTTGAATTCCTCGGACAGGGCACCATCTATCCCGACATTCTTGAGTCAGATGGAGTAAAGGCTCACCACAACGTAGGCGGTCTTCCTGAAGACCTGAACTTCCAGCTGGTAGAACCTGTCAAGTTCCTTTACAAGGATGAGGTAAGAGTAGTTGGTAAGGAACTGGGATTGCCTGATAACATGGTATATCGTCAGCCTTTCCCGGGTCCCGGACTCAGAGTAAGATGCGTAGGAGCCATCACTCGTGACAGACTTGAAGCTCTCAGAGAAGCAGACGCTATCGTAAGAGAAGAGATCGGCAAAATGGATCCAGCACCCTGGCAGTACTTCTGCGCTATCCCTGATTTCCAGTCAACCGGAATCAAGGACGGCAAGCGCTATATGGGATGGGCAGTAGTCATTCGTGCGGTGAACACTGTTGACGCTGTTACAGCTTCTGTTCCCGAGATCCCCTTCGAGATGCTTTGCAGAATGAGAGACAGGATCATCGAGACCGTTCCCGGAGTCAACAGAGTTCTTTGGGACATCTCGGAGAAGCCCGTGGCAACGATTGAGTGGGAATAAATGCAAAAAATACGAGAAGCCTTGAAAATCAAGGCTTCTCTTTTTTATTTTTTGCTGTTTGAGTACATTTTGAGTACAAAACGTAGAATAAAGGGTATTTGGTTTACCATTATAAGGGTTTCATATTCATAATCAGTTCCATTTCTATGGTCTTCAGATCCTTTTCGTTTTCCAGCAGCATTTCGCTGAGATTTGGATCTGAACTATACTTTTCTTCTAACTTCAAGTAGTTGTCATAAATATGAGCCCACTTTAAAAAATCTTGTTCTGCCTGAATGTCTGACAGATGGATCAAACCATCCGAAACAGAGACATTCTTTTTTGTTGCTATAAATACAAGATGATCTTTCAGTACCGGAGTAAATCTGATTTCAGCAGTATCATGAGACACGTGGATGATTTGAGATTTGTACATGAAAAACATAAGACCTAAAAGATCACCTACAGTTTGAAGTGAAATCATATTGCCATCAAGTTCTTCAAATACTAAAGGGCTCACCATTAGAGAAGCAGCGATTCTTCTGATTTGCTCCTTTTTCGGCTGGAGCTTATTTATTTCATACTTTCTGATAGTTACAGGATGAATACCTGTCATTTCTGCAAGCTGTGTTTGAGTTAATCCTCTACGCTTGCGTATATATTTGATCTGCTCACCTATAGTCATGATTATGTACCTCCTGATGAATTAACTACATATTATCACATATGTAGCGTGAACGCAACTACAAAAAGTAGCCAAAAAGCTATTAAGAAACTGCTAAGATTTCAAAAAAGTAGCGAAAAAGCTATTTTAATGTCTTGACAAGAGCGAAAAGACTACATATAATAAAGATACTCAAGAGAGCGAAAAGACTACATATAATAAATATAAAGGAGGTACTTTGAATGAAAAGCTATTTTACAGTCAATGATGTGATCGAGATATTGGGGGTCTCGAAATCAAAAGCCTATAAGGTCATAAGAGAAATGAATGATCAGCTGGCTGAAGAAGGATACCTTACTGTAGCAGGTAAGGTCCCCAGAAACTATTTTGAAAAGCGATGGTATGGATCAAGAGAGGAGAGGATGTCATGAACAGCGCAAAAAGAGACCCTAAAACGGGTAAGTGGTCAATCCAATACCGGTATACAGACTGGCAAGGAATTGTACACAAGTCTACAAAAAGAGGATTCAAAACTAAGAAAGAAGCGGAGGGCTGGCTAAATTCGTTTTTATCCAAACAGACGGTGAACTTGAATATGAAGATGAAAGATTTCGTCGAATTGTATATGGATGACTGCAGGCCGAGGCTCAGACAGAACACTATGGAGAGTAAGGAATATATCATCAAGGATAAGATCCTTCCTTACTTCGGCAATAAGGCGGTCAGCAACATAACACCTGCTGACATCCGTAAATGGCAGAATGAGCTGATATCAAAGGGCTATAAGGATACTTATCTGAAGACAATCAATAATCAGCTTACTGCAATATTCAACTTCGCAGTCAATTACTACGATCTTGAAAGTAATCCATGCAGAAAAGCCGGGAGTATGGGAAAAGCAAGAGCTGCTGAAATGCCTTTCTGGACTGTTGAAGAATTTGAAAAATTCCTGGACCATATGATGGATAAACGGATTTCATATATGGGATTCAAGCTCTTTTTCTGGACGGGTCTCAGGAAAGGTGAACTGCTGGCACTGACCAGAGAGGATGTCGATCTGGAAGCTAAGACGCTCACTGTAAACAAATCCTATCAGAAAATCAAGGACAAGGAAGTTATAACTCCGCCTAAAACGCCTAAGAGTAATCGAGTCATTAGCCTCCCTGACTTTCTTGTAGAGGATTTGAAAGATTATTTCGACAGTATTTATAACCTTAAGCCCAAAGATCGGATATTTCCGGTAAGAAGAGAATACTTCAATAATGAAATGAAGAGAGGAATCAAGGAGAGCGGAGTCAAATATATAACTGTCCATAACCTCAGACACAGCCATGCTGCAACGCTGGCAAATATGCAAATCCTGCCACTTGAAGTAGCCAATCGTCTGGGTCATGAAAATGTGGAAACTACACTCAATATCTATGAACATCTTTATCCAGACAGTCAGGCTAAGCTGGCACAAGAAATCGAGAAGAGATATGAGAAAGGAGAAGAATAAAAATGGCAGATCAACATAAGATTAGGATCACTACAATGTGCTTCAGGGTTACACCAGAGGAAAAGGCAGCTTTGGAAGCCAGATTCAAAATCTGTGGGATTCCTAAAGGAGATTATATAAGAGAATCACTGCTTAACCAGAAAATCAATATAACCGCAGGCAAATTCCATAGTGACCGTTTGGCAGTCGAAATCAAGAAATTGAGAGAAGTCCTTGAGACATGTGAAGAAGATGAAACTGTTGAAGATACGATCAAAGCATGCAACGAATTATTAAGACAACTATTGAAAATATCGAAAGGAGATACAGTATATGACGGAACTGAAAATAATAAACATGAACGATGTTGAAATCGAAGAGATAGAATGGCTATGGCAAGACTTCATACCATATAAGAAGTTGACGATAGTACAAGGAGATTCCGGAGAAGGGAAGACTACAGCACTTCTGCAAATCATTGGCAGCCTTACTACTGGCAGAGAAATAATATCAGCTCCAGGATCTCCTGCAGTAAGAGAACCAATAAATGTGATTTATCAGACTGCAGAAGATGGCCTGGGGGATACTATCAAACCAAGGCTAGTAGCTGCCGGTGCCGATTGCAGTAGGGTGTTAGTTATAGATGATTCAGAGAAAGCACTGACCATGTCCGATGAAAGGCTTGAAGAAGCAATCATACAGACAGGAGCGAAACTGGTAGTTTTAGATCCTATCCAGGCATATTTGGGAGCAAATGTAGATATGCACAGGGCGAATGAAGTCAGACCAATTTTGAGCAGAGTAGGAACGCTTGCTGATAAGTACGGATGTGCGATAGTACTTATCGGACATTTGAATAAATCGATTCTAATGAAAGCAGGCTATCGTGGCTTAGGGTCAGTCGACTTTGGAGCGGCTGCCAGAAGTGTGATCGTCTGTGGAAGAATAAAAGATGATCCTGACGTGAGAGTCCTTGCTATTCAGAAAGCTTCACTTGCATATGAAGCAACGCCAGTTGCGTTTCGCCTAAGCAAAGAACATGGATTCGAGTGGATAGGAGAATATGACATCACAGTAGATGAACTGTTAACCGGGAGTACTAGAGGAGAAAAAACAAACGTAGCAAAAGAGTTTCTGCTTGAGAAACTGGAGGACGGTATGATGCCTAGTTCAGACTTATATGACGAAGCAATGGCTCAGGGAATAAAAAAGAAGACTTTAAGGAACGCTATGAAAGAACTTAACACTCGTGCAATAAAAGATGGAGACAAATGGTACACAGCATTACCAGCGGACTGATGTAAGAAGGAAGATGGCAAGATGACTATGTATATACATATAGACATCTTGCCATCTTGAGCAGAGGAGATAGTTTTATGAATGTAATGATACCTATGAAATTGTTTTGGCAGTTATACGCTTATTTCGTGCTTCACATGACGGAGAAGGAAGAAGTCATACGAGAGCAGATACTTAAGAAGAATGACTCGATGGTCAATCACTACCTGTATACGAAAAGCAAAACTGCAGAGACAGAAGAAGAACGAGAGAAAGCCAGGAGGGAGTACCTGGAGTCTGTTGGAATCAGACCTGACTTCAGATACTGATCGCATATATGATGCTTACGGTCGTGTGTCACACGCCCGTTATTACAGATAAGCAAGAATGGGAGTACACATACAGCAAAGCATCGATCTATATTTTAAAGCTGATTTTATACAAACAATAGGCCTCGCCGATTGAGAGCGAAATACACCCATCGCACAAACCTTTCGGTTAGTTCAATGAGTATTTCGCCTCGCAGGGGCGGCCGCCGACATCAGAAAGGAGGCGAAAGAATGAAAGGCGTAAGCTTTGTGCAGCACACAAAACTCACAAATGTCGCCGGCAGGATCAGATATATATCCAGCGAAGAGGAACAGGAATACCTGTACGCTGTATATGATACTGCTCCTGAGGGGTTCTGGCAGGACCTTGCCAGGGAGAATCAGAGGGACTACAAGCGGAGCGGAACATCAGGAAATTGTATCGAAGCCAGGGAACTTATCATAGCTTTACCGAAAGTTTACTATGAAAAAGGACCTCCGCATGACAAATTATTGAAGTATTTTGTGGACGGTTTCAAAGATAAATATGATGTGGAATGTACCGCAGCACTCCATCATAACCATGACAGGACCAACTATCACATCCATCTTATCTTCTCGGAAAGGCGACTTTTAGCTGAGCCGGAGGTGAAGATAGCAAAGAGAAATATGTATTATGATCCTCAGGGGAAGCATCTGAGGACAGCAAAAGAAGCCAAAGATGATAATGGGAATTTTCTTCCGGGGTACAAGATGATACCTAAAGGTGATCCCTATGAGACTCATATCTTTGAGAAGAAGGATCCCATCTTCAAGGGAAAAGCCTTTACGGAAGAGGTGAAAAAGTTCATGACCGATCTCATAAACACACCTTTACCAGAGCATCTTCATATGAAAACTTTCCCAAAGAACGGTCCGTATATGGCGACAAGGAAGGTAGGGAAGCATAATCCGATGGCTGCAGAGATCAAAGAACAAAATCATCTGAAGGATGAATGGAACAGACAAATGATGACAGCTGAAGCTATGGGCATACCTGAAGAGAACATGAAAATGGTAAAAACAGAGCTGATAACTAAGCCTGTCCGGACATCCATCGAACAGTCTAATGGTGCAAAAGACCCTCAATTTTTTCGTGAGATCCTGTTAAGTGCAGTCAAAACTTTGAGGGTAATGGTGAGCAAAACTAAGAAGATGGGACTGGAAACCAGACGAGAAGCATGGGGAGAAGCACTGAAAGATTTCATAGTAGCGTGTGCTGAATTAGCAAAACAAGTAGTATTACCCATAAGGGAGAGAGGAATAGAACGATGAAGAAGAGATTCAAATTCGATGATTATGAGATAAATATAATCATATTGGCATTGGTAGAACTGAGGAACAGACTTCTGGAAGAGGGCAGATACACAGATGCTGTAGATGAATTAATTATAAAAATGTCATAGAGTCCAGAAAAACAGACGGACGATAATTTATTATTTTGTTGTAAAGAAAATTATATAATTAATCTACCAAATGTAACAAGGTAACCTCTGTGTTTTTCGTTTAGAAAAACTGTTTTAAAAGATCAGCTCTTTTTGGAGCTGATCTTTTATTAGTTAACAGGCGATATAAATATTATTGCTTCCGTTTAAATATGATAAAAAACATACGATGTAAAGAGTATGGCAGAAGATGATAACGGTTTAGAGGTATATATGCGTAGCGTTGTATAAGCGCAAATATTAATCTCGTTGGTTGTTAGACTAGATTTTATGTCACTTTTTGTCAAAAACTTGGGTTGGATATATATAGAAGGTCAAACGATCTTACTATATTATTTCAAAGATACTTACCATTATGATTACGCCGCACTTTCAGAGCATGCGCGGAAGCGCGTTCCGCGCATGCTGATCGCGTTTTAGCGCAGGCCGAACGCAGTTCAGCCCATATTGTGTTTGTTGGTATAAATATCACGCATATTCATAGAACCGGTTTCGATCCTGATTGAATTATGCTCATATCTCTCGACTATGGATTCTGCATACGCGCCCCCGCCGAGTCTCTTCAGCCAGTCTTCTGTGCGATACAGCGTACAAAAGATAGTAGCGGTCGTATCGAAGCGCCGTTCAGATAGCTCAAAGATAAACTCGATTTCCTCTTTGCTGAGATCATTGAGGAGCCATTCGTCGAGAACAAGCACCTTGTACTTTGAATACTTTTTTAGCACCTTTTCTCTTCCTCCGGGAAGCAGAGATCTGTCTGCATATTCCATCAAAAGGTCCGGCACCCTGATATATCTGGATCTGAAAAGATGTCTGCAAGCCTCTTTTGCAAGAGCACACCCCAGGAACGTTTTACCTGTACTGGTGTAGCCCTGAAGGATAATGCTCTGACACTCATCCACAAACCTGCATGTCGCGAGATCATCTATCACACCGCGATTCAGGGAACGCTTTTCGTGATAGAAGATATCATGGATGTCCGCTTTAGGCAGTCTCAGGTGTGAAGATTTGATAAGCTTTTGGACTTTTTCGTCATACTTCCTCTGATATACGCTGTCTACCATGAACTGGAAACGATCGTCAAAAGGCAGACTTAACACAGAAGTATCCTGTTCCTGAAGTTCAGATGCTTCGATGAACTCACTGATATTCATGAGTCGAAGTTTCCTCTTGGTCTCTTCATTCATCATTTTGAGCCGCCCCCTTTCTTGTAGTATTCACTGCCACGGAGGTAGCCCATTGAAGTATCTTCAGGCTCGCTTACAGCATTCTGCTGTTCTCTGTAAGTAATATCTTGATTTGAATTAAGGATTGCTTTAAGATGAGCATAGCGGGGCGACTTTATCCCTCTCTTAAGTGCTAACTCGCAGGCCGTTTCCAGACGGGCATCGGAATACGTTCTGCTGAGCCTTAGAACAGAGAGACAAGGATTGTAGCCCTGTTCTTTTATGGTCACACTTGAAAAGATACGTTCTATCACGGCATGTGTGGACTTTCCGATGGAACTTGCCCAATTACGTATTCTCTCATCATCCCATTCAACGATATCACGGAAGATCTTGGGCATATCTTCCTGATGGGTAGAATATCTGTTTTTAGCATAATCGGGAAACTTGTTGTGCGTAGTCAGGCGTTCGCCTTTATGGTATATCTCGACCTTTGTATCGGTTATCCTGAGATCCACTTTCTTTCTGGCGTACTGATATGGGCAAGAGTAACGATTTTTCCTGTACACTACATGGAAGTCAAGATTGACGGTCCTGTCATATACCCATTCTGCGATCTCATAAGGAAGAGATGGCAGTGGACGAAGATATTGTTTTTCTTCCTGAAGCACTTCATAACGGCTTCCTTCCCGCTTCTGGAATGGCTGCCTGTTGAAAGCTTCCAGCTTTTCGGATACACGCAGTTTCAGTTCGCCGAAGCTGTAAAATACTTCATTGCGGCATCTTGCGATTATGGCGGTTGCGATCTTTCCTACAGTGCCTTCCACTGATGCTTTCTGCTTTGGTTTCCTCACCTGAGCAGGCATTATCGCAGTGAGATAATGTGAGCCCAAGGCCTCATAATCCTTTGTCAGGATGATATCTCCTTCTTTAGGATGCGATACAACTCCTGTCTTAAGGTTGTCACATACAGTGCGTACAGGAACGCCTCCGAAGTATTCGTACATGTGCACATGGCAGCGTATGAATGTATCCATTTTCATATCGAGACATGGTTCTACATACGAATACTGGCTGTACGGCAGTGTACCTACGAAGAGATATGCAGTGATCATTTCACCGGTATCCCTGTCAACGTAGTGCATAGTCGGGCCGGACCAGTCAACTTCACATCTCTCACCTGGCTTATGCTGTATATGGTTGGTGAGATGTTCTTCAATGGTATACCTGGAGTAGCCCTCGTTGAATTTAGTTTTGCCCATAGGGATTTTGTTCTCGCGCCGGCAGCGCTCGACATACTCTTCATGGAGCAGTTTAAGCGTTACACCTGTCTTCTTAAGTTCCTCGTGGACATATGCATAATCCGGATCACCATAAATGATCTCGTATGCGTACTTCTGCGGATAGAAAAGTCGGTATACTTCATCGTCTGATTTATCCGCCACATCAGAGTAAGCGATTTGCTTTTCATCAGCAATGGAAAACACTTCTCTGATCGAGTTTCTGGAGATGCCTCGCGATGACGAGATCATACTTTGTGACATCCCGGACTCTCTTAGCTCAAGTATGAGCTTCACATTGATTTTTCTGGCCATATCATGGGCCTCCTTTCATAGATTCAAGAGTTGATACTCTTGACTATGATTCTACACTAAGAAGTCCATATATGCGCTGAAAAGCGTTCGATATGTTCTGATACGCGGTCAATACAAACTGATCCGATTTGTGGTCAGCTTGCTCTGAATTGCGATTTGCATGCGCTCAGAGCACGGAATATTCACCATTATACATGGACTGGTTATTACAAAGATTACATCGATACGAATCATTATAGGTGGGAACCGGCAAGCGGTTATATAAATGTACATGAAACATATGTAGATCGCGGCCCCGTTGTTGAACTTTTTAGCTACCTAATTTAAACGCAAAAATGTGGAGGCAATTATAATATGGGCGAAGGGAAAATTGTTAATAGTGAGTCTATACAAAAAGAGCTTAATGAGGCAAGAAGGAAAAAGGGGCTTCCGGAAATTCCCGCAATAAATCCAAAAGGAGCTGGTACTAGTACATTAGCAAGAAAAGACAAATCTTGGAGCAGGGTATTA
>JAEEGF011011902.1_pt1 | contig 11603 bp, 6 predicted proteins | sample 9134171 | NCBI WGS metagenome assembly JAEEGF01 (sample SAMN16246542, study PRJNA631951) | gut metagenome | biome: gut microbiome; feature: rumen; material: AP-attached | host: Bos | place: Iran: Karaj | collected 2018-10 | reverse complement strand
TCACCCACCGCAAGAACATCACCCGCAAGACGGGCATCAAGACGGTCGCCGGCCTGACGGTTTACGCCCTCCTGAACAATCTCATCGACATCAACACCATCGAATAATGGATTACAAGGAAGTCTTGAAGTTCTATCCGAACTTCCCCATCCACGGGGTCAATTTCGTGGACATCATCCCTTTCCTGCAGGACAAGGACATTTTCCGGAGCCTGGTCGACGACATCGGCGCGGCCTGCGACTCCCCGAACATCGTCGCCCCTGAAGCGCGCGGGTTCCTGTTTCCCGCTCCGCTGCTGTATAACGGCATGGCGGAGAATGTCATTCCCGTCCGGAAGAAAGGCAAGCTTCCTTTCTCCGAAGGAGACCTGGTCGCCGTGGATATCGTCAAAGAGTACGGAAAGGACCAGGTGTTCTACCGTATCTCCGACCTCGCAGCCGGAAAGCCGGAAGGGGACACGATTCCCCTCACCTTGTTCGACGACATCCTGGCCACCGGAGGAACGGCCCTCGGCATCGCGAAAAGCCTGAACCAGCAGAAAGTTACCATTGACGGAAAGGAATACAAGGTGAAAGTCACCGACTTCGTTTTCCTGGTGGAGATCGACGACCTCCCGGGTCGCAAGATCATCGAAGAACTTGCGCCCGTGAAAGCGTTGATCCACGTTACGGAGAACTAAAGCAACAGGAACAGCCTGTACGCGGCAAAGCCGAATACCCAGGCCACCAATATCGTGTACAGGGCGCACAGGACAGCCCAGCGCCACTTCCCAGTCTCGTTCTTGATCGCGATGAACGTTGCGATACAGGGGAAGTACAGCAACACGAACACCATATAGGCTACCGCGGCAGCCAGCGGGACATCGCCCTTCAGCGCGTTCTGGAGGGCGGTGCTGTTTTCATCGGCATCCGCGCCCTCGTCCCCGGCGTACATCACGCCCAGGGTACTGACCACCAGTTCCTTGGCACCGACGCCGGCCAGCAGGCCCACATCCATTTTCCAGTTGAATCCAAGCGGCTCCAAGGCCGGTTCCACCGCCTTTCCTAGCATACCGATGCAGGAATGCTCCTGCTGGTAGGCAGCCCCTTTCTCCTCGTTCCGCGGGAAGTAGCCGAGGAACCAGATGGCGATGGAGAACAGGAGGATGGTTGTCGCCATCTTTTCCAGATACTGTTTTCCTTTCTCCCACGTGTGGCGCCAGATGGCCTTTCCGGTAGGGACACGATAAGGCGGGAGTTCCATCACGAAAGGAAGATCGTCGTCCTTCACGAAATGCCGCAGGACGCGCGCACTCAGGATGGCGAGTATCACTCCCAGCAGGTAGATGCCCAGCAGGGCGGTTGCCGCATTATGCGGGAAGAACGCCCCTGCGAACAGGACGAAGATGGGAAGCCGTCCCGCACAGGACATGAACGGGATGATGGCGATGGTGATGAGGCGTGACTTCCGGCTCTCGATGGAGCGGGTAGCCATGATGGCCGGCACGTTGCACCCGAAGCCCATCACCATGGGGATGAACGACTTGCCGTGCAGGCCGATCCGGTGCATGAGCTTGTCCACGATGAAGGCTGCGCGGGCCATATAACCGCTGTCCTCCATCAGGGAAATGAACAGGTACAGGATCATGATGTTCGGAAGGAACACCAGGACACTGCCCACGCCGGCAATGATACCGTCCACAATCAAGTCCTTCAGCCAGCCCTCCTTCATGAACGCCCCCACAAATCCGCCGAACTTGCCGACGAGCCAGTCGATCCAGTCCATCGGGTACTGTCCGATGGTGAAGGTCGCCCAGAACGTGACCCACAGCAGGAAGATGAAGATCGGGAAAGCCAGCCACTTGTTCGTGACGATGGCGTCGATCCGGTCGGTAATGGTCCGGCGGGGCTTTTCTTCCTGGTATTTCTCGTAGGTCTCCGCCAAGGCGCCCTGGATGAAGGCGTATTTGGCATCGACGATGGCCGCCTCCGGCGTCGTGTGCAAAAGCGCGTCGATCCGTTCCTCTTCTTCCTTCCGGACCGCTTCCATCGCCTCCCGGTTCGGGAATTTCGCGACCATCGCCTCGATGTCCCGGTCCTTCTCCAGATACTTGATGGCGACGTAGCGGGTGGAATATTTCGACCGTATTTCCTCGTTCTGGTAGATCAGGTCGCGAAGGCGCGTGATCGCCTTCTCTATTTCCGTCCCGTGGTTGATGTGGATGTGGCGGGCAACCGTCGGGTCGGCGTTCTCATACACCTTGATGACCGTGTCGAACAGTTCCGGGATTCCCCGGCCGTCGCGGCTCACCGTCGGGCAGACCGGAATGCCCAGCAGCCGGCCCAGCTGGCCGGTATCCAGCTTGTCCCCCTTGTGCTGCAACTCGTCATACATGTTCAGGGCCATCACGGTCCGGAGGTTCATGTCGATGACCTGGGTTGTCAGGTACAGGTTCCGCTCGATGTTGGAGGCGTCCACGACGTTCACGACCACATCCGGCATGGCGTCGATGAGATTCTTCCGGACATACAGCTCCTCCGGGGAATACGCTGACAACGAATAGGTTCCGGGCAGGTCGACCAGCGTGATGTCGTAGCCCTTGTGCTTGAAATGCCCCTCTTTCGCATCCACCGTCACACCGGAGTAGTTGCCCACATGCTCGTGGGAACCGGACGCGATGTTGAACAGGGAGGTCTTGCCGCAGTTGGGATTGCCCACCAGGGCGACGCGGATCACGTGGTTCCGCTCCTCGGCCAGATGCGCGAGGGCCTTGTCCAGGCGCTCCCGCTCCGCCATATCCTCCGGCAGTCCCTGGAGGTGCTCGTCGCTCGCGAGGGCCTCACGGGCCTCCGCTTCATTCACCACCTCGATCTGCTCCGCCTCTTCCCGGCGGAGGGAAATCTTGTATCCGATGATCTCATATTCAATCGGGTCCTTGAGCGGAGCGTTCAGGATCACCGTCACTTCCTTCCCCTGGATGAAACCCATTTCGATGAGCCGCTTCCGGAAGGATCCGTGACCGTTGACCTTGACGATGACCGCCTTTTCCCCGGTTTGAAGGTCAGAAAGCTTCATGATTCGTATTTTTGCGCTTTGACGGCGCAAAGATAAGGGGATTGAACCAAAGATTCAATCCCCAATTATTGGTATTTTCCCGTTCCGCAGGCCGGTTACTTCGGAGACCAGGCATCGACGAAGGTCCTGCCCGCCCGCTCCGGACGCTGGTCGAACGGTGCGACCTTCCCTTCATGGATGTCATACATCCTGGCCGCGGAGGCCTTGATAGCCTCGATCATGCGGGGATAAGGCCGGTCGGTCGCATCCAGGAGGCCGGTGTTGTAGTTCTCACCGTCACCGCGTCCCAAAAGCGGTTCATCGTACCAGGCGAACCAGCAGACACCGATCAGGCCCGGATGCGAGAACGCTTTCTCCGTATAGTTCCGGTAGGCGACCGCCCGCTGCTCCGGCGAGGTCACCTTGATGACGGATTCGCCGAGGGAACGGTCCACGGAGCCGAAATGGTACTCGCCGATGATCATCGGCAGACCGGTAACCTCGGACACGCGGTCCATCGTCCGGACATTGGCTTCGATGCCGTAGTTGTTGAAGCTGTATACGTCGAAGTACTTCTTGCAGATCACGAGCACCTCGTCGGCAGGAAGGCCGGCTCCGAAACGGATGCCGAGGTTCAGGTGGTCCGGGTCATACTTTTTCAAGGCCTTGTCCACGGTCTTGACAAACCGCTCGAAGGTGTCATAGGCAAAGGCTTTCCGGCTTTCCGGCGTATCGCCGAACTTGGCGATATGCTTCAGGAGGGCCTGCTTCATGGGCATGGCGTCGTCCGCTTCCAGGACATAGTCGCACAGGAGGGTTTCTCGGTTGCTCCAGGTGGGCTCGTTGCCGAGGAACCAGCCGATGAGCATTTTGTTGCCCTTGTAGCGTTCGGTGGAACGCTTCACGCCCTCGTCCACGATGGACTCGAAGTCCTCCCGGTACACGTCCGGCATGCCGTAAATGCCCGTCTGGATACCGATGCCACCGAGGGAGGTCATGAACGGGACCTGGCCCATGTCCATCAGGGCGCGGCTGGACCAGTTGCCGATAGTGTTCATTCCCCAGGCCTTCATCCGGTTGATGTTGAGCTGGTTGGCCTTCCGCTCGGTATCTTCGGCGCCGTGACGGCGATAGAGGTTCCAGTCAGTCAGCCAGACGATGTGGTCAGGCTCGCCTTCCGGGGCGGGCTGCACCCGGACCACGCGGCCGAGTGTCTTCCTCAGATCGGCGGGAGGGACGAATCCTTCCGGAGCTTTCTCCACGTACATGCCCGGAAGCGGATTGAGGACGGTTCCGCCGCCACCCGGCTCGATGTCGGTGGAGGCGTTGGACAGGAACAGGCAGCCGTCCGGGTCGACGAACCACCATTTCCCGTCGATCTTCTCGACCCGGAAATAGCCCGTGGCCTTCACCTTCCGGGCCAGGAGACCGCCATATTCAGAATGGGTATCATCCTGGAAAGCAGCCAATTCAGCATCCTCTTTCGCCCATTCCGCACGAAGTTCTTCCTCGGAATGGATCTTCCCCTCGAACTCGCCCAGGTTCCACTGGCCGAACTCGTCCACGACGGGCTTGTCGCCCAGATACGCGTCGCCCGGGTCCTCCACGGCCAGATACACGTCGGCCAAATCAATCTTGCAGTCCTTGACGGGCATGCTCATCCGGAGGCCGATGGAATCGACCCCGACCAGCTCGCGTTGGGTCCCGTGCAGGCCGATGTGGGCGAAGGGGCGTTTCTTGTTGAAGGTGGCCGCCATGTCGTGGGACGCGGCGGGACGCTTGCGGAAATAATCCAGCGGAATCGCCGTGCGGATCCATCCGTCGGAAGCATAGAAGGTGACGCTGGCTTCAGCGTACCCGCTGTCAGTGTTCATTCCCAGATACATATACTGGGAAGTGCTCGTGCGGGCCACCATCACCAGGTAGTTGTACGTGCTCCAGTCCGTCGGGAAATCCTTATCGAACTCCTTCAGGGCGATCTTGCGGCCGGACATCTGCTCCTCCGGATTGAACCGGACGGTAGCGACGGGAACAGGTTCCTTCTCCTTGCAGGAGGGAACAAAAAGCGCCGGCATCAGGAGGAATGCCAGCGCGGCAAAAGTCGTTCGCTTCATCAGGGTACTATTGGTAAACTCTCACATAGTCAATGTAGTAGCGCTGCGGGAAGGCCGTCTGGGACGGGTCGCCGCCGTTCTGCCCGATCGCGTGGTCCAGGAGGATGTAATCCTGGAAGTCGGGATCGTCGTTGCTGAACGGGTTCTGTCCCTCGGTCCGGCCCTTGTTGACCGTTTCGGAAAGGGACACGCGGTTCAGGACTTCACCGTCCAGGGAGAGGACGATCTCCTCCGGAGTCCAGTCCATCACCCAGACGTGGTACTTGTCCACCCAGTCGGGATCCTTGGCGAGGAACCGCTCCAGCGGATGCCAGGTCGTGCGCCATTCGGCGCCCCGTTCCTTCGCCCAGGCCACGTTGGCCAGGATCGTCGGCGTGTCGTTCTCGCCCACCACGTAGTATTCCATCAGGTCCACTTCGCCACCGGCCGGCCAGAACAGCTTGTTGCCCAGGGTCCAGATGGCGGGCCAGCAGCCTTTCGCCACGGAGATCTTGGCGCGGACCACCAGCTTGCCGTACTTGTAGGTGAAGCTCTCGCGGGTATTGACGGAACCGGACGTATAGGCCGCATAGGGGCGGGAATGCTTCCAATCCTGCTCCGGGGCCTCGGGATTGTAATCCGGATTCACGACCGTATCGCGGCGCGCTTCCAGGACCAGGGTGCCGTTCTCGACAAAGCAGTTGTCTTCCTGGTACCACTGGAGTTCCCGGTTGCGGACGAAGCCCTTTTCATAGGACCAGTCGGCCCCCGGGCGTCCATCCACGTCAAACTCGTCGTGCCAGACGAGTTTCATGCCGTCAATCTGGTCCACCTTCGCTCCCTTGGGGAGGGAATGGTAGTCGGCATATTGATTGCCGTCACCGCCCTTGCAGCCTCCCAGGAGGGAGACTGCAACGGCAGCGGCGGTTAAAAGGGATGCTCTTTTCATTGGGGAGACTGAAAAAAGGTTCGGTTATTTCCAGAGCTCGTGCTGGACAAGGTTCTCGTTGGCGTCGATTTCCTTCTGCGGGATCGGCCAGACATAGTCCTTCTCACCACGGTAGAAGCGGTCCTCATACCAGAAGCCGTACTTGGCTTTCTCGGCCATGATCTTGTTCACTTGCTCCTCGATCATGTGCCAGCGGTACATGTCGTAGATGCGGACACCTTCGAAAGCCAGTTCCACGCGGCGCTCGTGACGGACCACGTCACGAAGGGCGGCCTGGGTCGTGGCCTTCTCCACATCCTCCACCTTCGGCATGCCGACGCGGGCGCGGACCTGGTCCACCAGCTGGACGGCCTTGTCCAGGTTGGTACCCTGCTCGACATAGGCCTCGGCGAGAGACAGGAGGACTTCGGCGTAACGGATGATGTAGAAGTCGTCACTGCCATCCCAGGAGTTGGACTTGTCTTCCGGGTTGAAATACTTGTTCACATAGATCGTGGAATAAGAAGCAGCCGCACCGCCGTAGGTGTTACCGTTATCGATGCTCTTGCCAGCCCAGCTCATGCCAGGGACCCACAGGGTGGTCTTCAGGCGCGGGTCGCGATTCTCGTAACGGGACGGATTCGGCTTGTTGATGTCGATGGCGCCGTCCTTCCACTCACCCACGTCGTTCGAGTTCGGATACGGTTTGCCGTCCAGGCAATAGAAGGCATCAGCCAGGTCGATGGTGCCGTTGAGGGCCTCCAGCGGGGTGTTCCAATGGGCATTGAACTGACCGCCTTCGCTCTGGCCGGGGCCGGTGTAGCGGACGGAGAAGATGATTTCGTTGCAGCCCTCGTTCGTGGAATCGAAGAGCGTCGCATAATCATCGAAGAGCCCGTAGCAGCCCAGATTGATGATCTGCTCGTAGGTCTTGGCGGCATCGGCCCACATACCATTATACAGGTACACGCGGCCGAGGACACCGAGGGCGGCACCCTTGGTGATGCGGCCCAGGGCCGGAGCCTGGACGGGAAGGGCGTTGGCGGCTTCCGTCAGTTCGGCGATGAGCTTCGGAACGATCTCGCTCTTGGGGTTCTTGGACACCTTGGCGGTCTCCAGGGTGAGCGGTTCGGTCAGGTAAGGGACATCCTGGAAGGTGGAGGTCAGGTTGAGGTACATGAAGGAGCGAAGCACCTTCGCTTCGGCGATATACTGCTTCAGGGTTTCCTCGGAAAGGCCTTCGCAGTTGCCGATGTTGGCGATGAGGGCGTTGCAGCGCTTGATCACTTCATAATACGCCGACCAGAAACGGGACGAACAGCTGTTCGATGTGGAAGATGTGCCGTTGACGACATCATATCCCGGCATCCAGCCGCTCCAGTTGAAGTGGCCGCCGTCATCGGTCATGCAGTCGGTGTTGATCGGGCCGATGCCCCAGGGGCCACCGTCATAGACATCCGTGCTCTGGAGACCGTCGTAGCAGGCGGCCAGGCCGTTGAGCGCATCGGTCGGGGTTTTCCAGAAGGTGGTGGCGGACACGGCGGACAGGGAATCCCGCTGCAGGAAGTCGTCCGAGCAGGAGTTCAGGGCAAGCAGCAGGAAGGCCGCTGCGGCAAACGCAAAAATCTTATGGATGTGTTTCATGTCAGCGTCGGATTAGAAGTTGATGTTGATACCCGCGGAGTAGGACTTGATGTTCGGGAACATCCGGTTGTCGGAGGCGCTGGAGGTCTTTTCCGCGTCGTAACCCTTCACACCGGTGATGGTGAGGAGGTTGGTGCCCTGCAGATAGATACGGACACCGTGCAGGCCGATCTTGCGGACGAGGTTCGGGCTGATGGTATAGCCGATTTCGAGGTTCTTCAGGCGGAAGTAGTCGGAACGCTGCATCCAGAAGGTGGAGTTGAGTTCGTTGTTCTCCGAACCCATCCGGCACCAGGTGCCGTTCGGGTTGGACTCGCTCACGCGGTCCAGCCAGCGGGTCGTGAGGTTACCGCCATTGGAAATGGTCGCCTGCTCCTGATAGAAGCGGGAGATGCCGCCGATGCCCTGCCAGAACATGCTGAAGTCAAAGTTCCGCCAGCCGAGGCCGAGGTTCAGGGAGTAGGTGAGCTTCGGGAACGGATTGCCGATGATCTGACGGTCGTCAGCGTCGATCTTGGCATCGTCATTGAGGTTCTCGTAGAGGATGTCGCCCAGCTGAGGGCGCTGGCCGTTGATGGTGATCGGCTCTCCCTTGGAGTTCTTGTAATTGTCGATGTCAGCCTGGGAATGGACGAGGCCGAGGGACTTGTAGCCGTAGTAAGAACCGATGGCTTCCCCTTCCTGGTTGATGGTGTTGCCGCTGATGACGGGGATGCCGCCATTGTCGACAATCTTGTTGGTGACGGAGGAGAGGTTCGCCGCGACGTTCCAGTTCCAGTCGCCCGCCATGTCATGGTAGGCGAGGTTGAGTTCCCAACCCTTGTTGCTCACCTTACCGACATTCTGGTAAGGAGCGGTGAGGGAGCCGAGATAGAGGCCCGGCATGGGGAGACGGAGGAGGATGTCGGAGGTGAGTTTGTCAAAGTAGTCGAAGGTGACGTTCACCTTGCCACGGAACGCAGAAGCGTCGAATCCGAGGTCGGTCACGCGGGTGGTCTCCCAGCGGATGTTCTCGTTGGCGACGGAGTTCTCGGCGAGACCGATGGTCTTGGTACCGCCAAAGTAATAGTTGTACCGGGCGGCCATGGTCGGGGTGTAAGCGTAGTTACCGATTTCCTGGTTACCGAGGAGACCCCAGCTGCCCCTGAGCTTGAAGTAGTTGATGGGGCCGAGGGTGGGCATCCAGCTTTCGTTGGTCAGGACCCAGCCGGCGGAGACGGACGGGAAGGTTGCATAGCGGTGGCTCTTCGGCATGCGGGAGGAACCGTCGTGACGGACATTGGCCTCGAAGAGGTAGCGGTCGGCGTAGTTCCAGTTGATGCGGCCGAAGAAGGACTGCAGGGAGTGCTCGTTGGCGCTGTTGCTCACGGAAGGATTCGTGGTACCGGCATCCAGGACGTAGAGGTTGTCCGTGGCGAAGGTCTGCTTGGAGCCGCTGAAGGAATCATAGTGGCTGTACTGCAGGGAATGACCGGCCAGGATGTTGAAGGTGTTCTGGCCCAGGGTGAAGTTGTAGGTCAGGGTATTTTCATTCTGCCAGCCGTCGGACATCGTGCGGCTCTTGGAGAGGCTGTTGTTGGAAGAGCTGCCGGCCACCTCGGCACCCTCGGCGTTGCGGCGGGTGTACTTGGGATTGTAGCTGGACTGGTCGTTCAGGAACAGCCGGTAGGCGAAGCTCGTGCGGAACTTCAGGCCCTTGATGATGTCCACCTCGGCGAACGGATTGATGGTCGCGTAGTAGTTGGTGTGGACCTTGCGGCCCGTGTAGGCCTGCTGCACCGGGTTCTTGAAGATGGAAGCGGACTGGTCGGTACCGTCCACGAAGCCATAGTCACCACTGGAGTACTGGATCGGAACGGTCGGACGGGTGAACCACACGAGGAGACGGGTGATGGTGTCACCGCTGTTGCCGGCGATGCCCGTCGTGGACTCGTGGATCTGGTCGGCGGAACCGGAGAGGTTCAGGCCGAGGGTGAGGAAGCCCACCTTGGTGTCGACGTTCGAACGGAAGTTGTAGCGGTCGTTACCCGTGCTGATGATGATACCCTTCTGGTTCTGATAACCCAGGGAGATCATGTAGTGGGTGTTCTTGGTACCGCCGCGGGCGGTGAGGTTGTGCTGGGTCAGGTGACCGGTCTGGAAGATCGCGTCGTTCCAGTTGGTGTTCGCGAAGTGGTCCGGATCGGAACCGTTCTTGAGTTTCGCCAGCATGTCGTCGGTGTAGTACTTGCCACCCTTCTGCTCATTATAGAGGAGCGCCCAGTTGTAGGAATCCACGAACTCGGGCAGGACGGTCGGCTTGTTGACCGAGTAGCTTCCGGAATAGGTGAGCGTGGGACGGTCGGCCTCATTACCGCGCTTGGTGGTGATGAGGATGACACCGTTAGCAGCACGCACACCGTAGATGGCTGCGGAGGCCGCATCCTTCAGGACGGAGATGTTGTCGATGTCGGACGGCATGATCTGGGCGATCTGGGAGACATCGGCCTCGACGCCGTCGATGAGGACCATCGGGTCGTTGTGGTCGGAAAGGGTGCCGATACCACGGACGCGGATCTGCGGAGAGTCGTTACCCGGCTGGGCACCGTTACTGGTGATCGTGACGCCCGGGAGACGGCCCTGCAGCAGGGAGGCGGCGTTGGCGGCCGGAATGTTCTCGATCTCACGGCTGGTCACGGAGGCGACGGAACCGGTCAGGTTGGCTTTCTTCTGGGTACCGTAACCGACGACCACCAGCTCTTCGAGCAGGTTCGTGTCTTCCACCAGGAAGACGTTGATGACCTCGGAAGCGCCTACGGTCACCTCCTGGGTCGTGTAACCCACGAAGGAGAACTGGAGGACGGATCCGACGGGGACGGACGGAAGGGAATACGAACCGTCCATTCCGGTCATCGTACCCAGGGACGTGCTGCCGGCGACGACCACGTTCACCCCGGGAACAGGGCCTGTGGCATCCGTGACAACACCCCGCACGGCGTGGGACCGTTGCTGCGCTCCGGCAGGGAATGCCAAGAGCACCAGGCACGCAGCAAGCTGCGCGATGGCAAAGAGTCTTTTCATACTGTGTTGGTTTGTGTTAATAAAGTTGGTTGTTAGTGTTTGTTATGGCTATTTATATCTCAAATATACATCTTTTTTTTAAAAAAAATGACCAACGGCTGCAAATGAACGATTAATACTGCCATAAAGAATGATTTATATCGCAAAAAGCAAGGGTATATCCCGATTTCTCGGAATACACCCTTGCTTTAAGTTGCTGGAGATCAGGCCTATTTGACGCGGGGCAGTCTCCGGTTCCAGAGGTACGGATTCATCTTGTGCCACTCGTCCACGGGCGGGATGATGCCCAGTTCGATGATCTGGTCACGGAGGTCCACCAGGTGGTCGTAAGAGGCCTTGAGGTCCGCCATCTCTTCCTTGTTGCCTTCAGGCATCGTGTAATGGATGCCGGTGGCGTCCATGAAGGTAGGCATGGCCATGAACACGTGGCTGAACTCGTGCGTATCCACGTAAGTACCGGAAGGCCACGGGAACTGATCACCGCCCGGCATCGCGGCCTCGATGGCCTTGATGGAAAGGAGGGCCGGACTCTGGATGGAGCTGCGGCCACGCAGCTTGATGATCTCGGCGCCGCCCTGGATGGTGTCGTGCTTGATGCTCTCGATGCGCTCCTTGGTCAGGCCCATCCGGCCGATCGGGGTACCGCAGATCGTAGCCTTGGACATGAACACCGCCATCGATTCACCGTGACCGCCATAGGTGAAGGCGTTCTCCACATCCGACTGGCGGACACCGAACTCCTTCGCCAGGTTGGTCTGCAGACGCGTGCTGTCGAGGGCGGCCAGGGAGGACACCCGGCAGGGACGGAGACCGGAGTGGATGAGTACGGTCAAAGCAGTGACGTC
>JAEEGF010979448.1_pt1 | contig 11604 bp, 8 predicted proteins | sample 9134171 | NCBI WGS metagenome assembly JAEEGF01 (sample SAMN16246542, study PRJNA631951) | gut metagenome | biome: gut microbiome; feature: rumen; material: AP-attached | host: Bos | place: Iran: Karaj | collected 2018-10 | reverse complement strand
TGCGCCAGCAGTGTGGATAGTTGTGCACGTGCTTCTCAATCTTGAAAGCCGTACCCTCTTCCTTCATCTCCAGACAGATAACCACATTAAGGTCCATATCCTTGGATGCCGCCTTCTCGTCATACTTTCCGTCAACATTATATTTCGGGTCGTATGCATTCTTCACATAATCACCAGAGTGCTTCCAGTAGCCCTCGTTGACACACAACTGCTCAAACTCAGGATTCATGTCAGCCTTTACGAAATACTTACCCTGGAAATCAACCATAGGACGGGTATCTCCAGCCTTGTCTATGACAAAGAGTGAAGGTATGCCAGCATCTTTTGCCACCTTGGCGTCATCAGCACCGAAGGTAGGAGCGATATGTACCACGCCGGTACCATCTTCTGTTGTGACATAGTCACCAGGAATTACCCTGAATGCCTCAGCCTCCTTGTTTACTATCTTGTCGCCCTCCAGGTCACATGGTTTTACCCATGGGAAGAGCTGCTCATAGCGTGTACCAACGAGGTCTGTACCCTTACCGCGCCACAGTATCTCCAGTTCCTTGCCTTCCTCGGCCTGGAAATAAGCTGACAGGCGAGCCTCAGCTACTACGAATATGCCCTCCTTGCCGTTATATGGGTTCTGACCTTTCACTGCAACATAGTCTATCTTCGGACCTACACAGAGTGCGGTGTTTGAAGGCAGTGTCCACGGTGTGGTTGTCCATGCCAGTATATACAATGGCAAAGATGTGTCGAGGTCCTTCAGTGCTGCGCTGCGCTCTGTTACAGAGAACTGTGCCGTCACCGTGGTGTCCTTAACGTCACGATAGCATCCAGGCTGGTTCAGCTCATGAGATGACAAGCCTGTACCGGCAGCTGGAGAATATGGCTGAATGGTATATCCCTTATACAGCAAGCCCTTCTCATACAGTTTCTTAAGCAGATACCACAGTGTCTCTATATACTTTATATCGTATGTGATATACGGATGCTCAAGGTCAACCCAGTAGCCCATCTTGTTTGTGAGTTCCGTCCACTCGTTTGTGTACATCATCACATTCTCACGACAAGCCCTGTTATAGTCGTCAACGGAAATTTTCTTTCCTATATCCTCTTTAGTAATACCGAGCGATTTCTCCACAGACAACTCCACAGGCAATCCGTGTGTATCCCATCCGGCCTTTCTGTTTACCTGAAAGCCTTTCATCGTCTTATATCGCAGGATGGTATCCTTTATGGTACGTCCCATCACATGGTGAATACCCGGATGTCCGTTGGCTGACGGAGGTCCCTCAAAGAAGATGAACTTCGGAGCGCCCTCGCGCTCGTCAATGCTTTTGTGGAACACATCATTCTTCTCCCAATCCGCCAGTACCTCTTCATTTACCTTTACGAGGTTCAAACCTTTATGCTCTGTAAACTTCATATTCTTTTGTTTATTCTATTCTCATTATACGTGCAGGCTGTATTGTTGACACATAGTAACTTGGTAAAATCAATATCAAGGATGTTATCAACAGCGTTACCACATTCAACAATATTATCAACGGTATGTTTATCTCCACCGGTGCCTCACTGACGTAATATACCGAGGCATCCAGCTTTATCACACCTGTATATTTCTGTATCAGACAGAGGCCTATGCCTATCACATTGCCCCATGCCATGCCTTTCAATACTATAAACATAGTGAGCCACCTGAACGTGCGGCGCACCATAGCATTACGCGCTCCAAGTGACTTCAGCAAGCCTATCATCGGCGTACGCTCCAATGTTATTATAAGCAGTCCGCTGATAATGGTGAATCCTGATACACATATCATAAGTATCAGTATTATCCACACATTAAGGTCGAGCAGTTCTAACCATGAGAATGTCTGCGGAGCCACGTCATACACTGTTACCGACGACAACGGATTCTCATCACTGTCATAGGTCTTGTTTATATTGTCTATAACGCCGTCCTCCACCACATTCAGCTGGTCGAAGTCGTCAATAGCCACCTCACATCCTGTCACCTCATAGCGGTTACTGTCCTTGTCACACTCCCACCCGTTCAGTTTGCTGACCGTCTTCAAGTCTGTGAAGCATATCACGTCATCAAACTTACCCATGTTAGTCTGGTATATTCCTTCCACCGTAAACGGACGTATCTTTACATCGCCGTCACAAAAGAAATAGCCATATACCTTACTGTTCAATGACAACCGCAGCTTATCTGCTATGGATTTAGACACCAATATCTTCTGTCCGGAACGCTCCGCACTCATCTGTGGTATCTTTCCCTCTACGAGGCTCTCTGATATAAACGTGGTATCATAGTCCTCTCCTATGCCCTTGAACATCACTCCGAGGAAGTCCTTGTTTGTTTTCAGCACTCCCTGTTTGGTAGCATATCGCTGCACATGCCTCACACCGTCCAACTTGCCTATTGCTTTTACCAAACTGTCATTGGCATTTATCGGCTGTGTCTGGTCAGACGTCTGCAGCGTCATATAGTTTGACACGATGATATGGCTGTTAAAGCCTACTATCTTGTCTCTCACAGAATGTTTGAACCCCAACACTACGCAGACAGACGCTATCATCACCGCCATACCGACGATAATACCCAGCGTGGCAATCCTTACCGCCGGCCGACTTATCTTCTGTGCGTCGCCGCCCACGGCATACAGGTGTCTTGCTATGTAGAATGGCAGGTTCAACTTCTTGCTTTCTTTTTTCCTTTACATCATATAACCTGAGGGCGTTCTATTCATTATCCCTCTACCCTACCCGGGTAAGCCTCCAGTGCCTTACGCAATACCACCAGGGCACGCTCAAGGTCAGGCTTCTTCAATACGTATGCTATGCGCACTTGGTTGATTCCCGCACCCGGCGTAGTATAGAAACCTGCACCAGGAGCCATCATCACCGTCTCGCCTTCGTATTCAAATTTCTCCAGACACCAGCGGCAGAACTTCTCCGCATCATCCACTGGCAACTGTGCCATGGTATAGAATGCACCCATAGGTATAGGAGAATAGACACCAGGTATGCGGTTCAGTCCGTCAATGAGCACCTTACGACGCTCTACATACTCGTCATATACGTCACGATAGTATTCCTCAGGAGCATCGAGAGATGCCTCTGCCACAATCTGACCAATGAGAGGTGGAGAAAGACGTGCCTGACAGAATTTCATCACAGCCTTACGTATCTCCTCATTCTTCGTTATCAAGGCTCCGATACGTATGCCGCACTCTGAATAACGCTTTGACACTGAGTCGATAAGAACAACATTCTTCTCTATTCCTTCAAGGTGACAAACAGAGATATACGGACTGCCGGTATAGATATATTCGCGGTACACCTCGTCAGAGAAGAGGTACAGGTCATACTTCTTCACGAGGTCGCGTATCTGGTTCATCTCCCTGCGTGTATATAGATATCCCGTAGGGTTGTTAGGGTTACATATCATGATGGCACGCGTACGACTGTTGATAAGTTCCTCAAACTTCTCAACCTTCGGCAGCGAGAAACCCTCATCAATGGTCGTGGCGATAGTACGTATCTTTGCACCTGCCGAGATGGCAAACGCCATATAGTTGGCGTATGCTGGCTCTGGAACGATTATCTCGTCTCCAGGATTAAGACATGCCATAAAAGCAAAGAGAATAGCCTCAGAGCCGCCACTGGTAATGATGATATCGTCAGGACTGACGTTGATATTATACTTCGCATAATACCCCACCAGTTTCTCACGATATGAGAGATAACCCTGTGACGGTGAATACTCCAAGATATTCCTATCTATATTCTTTAAGGCATCGAGTCCCACCTGTGGTGTAGGCAGATCTGGCTGACCTATGTTCAAATGATACACCTTCGTACCCCGCTTCTTTGCCTGTGCAGCTAAAGGAGCGAGTTTACGTATTGGCGACTCTGGCATTTCCACACCACGATTTGATATTAAAGGCATGATTTTATATTATATTTTTGGCTGCAAAGTTACTATATTTTTTTTTATTAAACGAATAAAACCGAAAAAAGTTAGTATTACAGAATTTTGTACGCATATCTAACGAACATAAACAGACATACACGACAAAGCGCAATCATAACAGACTAACTGCTGTGATTGCGCTTTTATTCTTTAATGCCGGTACATGTAGCCACACATCCGTCTGGGTACATCATTGACTGGCTGGAGTTTATCGGGGGGGCGTTTCTTCTTGTATTACAGTCTCACTCCGAAAGAGGCACGCGCATATCCGTCTAAGAGCCTTACCCTGCAATTATCCTTATTGTTCTTGTAGGAGAAGCGGTTGAACTGTGCCTGTATTCCTATGAAGTAATTCCTCCAGTTGTAAGCTATACCAAAACGCAGGTCAATGTTAAAGCTCAGCGGACTATAGTCTGTCTCTGACTCCAGGTCCCAATAGTCAAGCTTCTCGCCTTCTTTTGCCATGAATATAGACTTGTACGTCTCTCCATTAGCCCATCTGTGCGCCTGACGGTCCCACTCTCCGTAGTCATCAACAGGAACGGCCTCAGACAAGTCATAGTTAAAGTCATATTTATAAACTTTCACACGGTTATATACGCTGATGTTGGGCATCACCATGGCATTGATGACAAGTCCACGTGCAGGAACGAAATTGTAGCCATAGCCGAAACCTATGTTTGCCTGGTGCACCTTGATGCAGTGTATGCCGTGGCCTATTAGCATGTAGAGCGCATTTCTTACATCCGAGTAGTCGAATGATGACTGATACCATGTGGCACCTAAGAGGAAGGAGCCTGTCGAACGACGCTGTATTACAGACTGGTTATAGGCTGCGGCCTGGGAATAGTGGCGACCATTGAACACGTAATATCCGTTGGCATACACAGAGCGAATCCACACCGGCGAATGCATATTGCCCTTCTCCTCATACTCCTCCTCAAGTCTTCCATCCACATAGTCCTTGGCAGTAAAGGTTGCCATACTTGTATTGAAACGCCTCAGCCGGAAGTTAAATCCATACTTTGCTCCCGTGCTGCTGAACGAGAAATAACGTCCTGCATTCTTGGCAAGCGACAGGGATAGTCCTACTCCCGTACCATGGTAACCCACCCACACCTCTAATGACGAAGCCCTCGGCGGCTCAAAACACAGTTGCCATTCCAAATGTTCCTTCAACTCAGGGAAGTCTAGGCTTTGGGTATAGTCCACGTCAACGGAATTTTCCTTGTATCGCAGTATGACTCTCCACGGTTTTGCCGGCACCTCTATATAGTTCGTATCTACCTTCTTGCGAGCTTTATTGTCAATATATCCCGGTACCTTCCTTATAAGCCCCATCAGGTTTTTGGAACTATTCTGCATGCACACGCTGTCAACAGTCTCCTGTTCCTGTGCAGAAACATTCAAGGAGACGAGCAGACAACATATTATTATAATATTTCCGACGATATATCTCATATTCCTTCCATGGTATCCTAAGAAAATAGTGATATTAGCTTTTTCATAATTGGTTATGTGCTTAGGTAACTTGCTCTTTTATAATCTCACACCTGCAGATGCATTGACGTACCAGTCGTTAAGATGTCCGTGCATCGTATTATGGCTGTAGTTGAAGTTATTGAACTGCCCATTGACATTTACAAAGTACCGGTCCCAGTTGTAGGTGACGGAAAGCCGTGCGGTGAAGTTCAGCGCCACGCGGTTGTTGCGCGAGTATGCACCTGTGCTTTTTATTTCGTAATTGTCAGCGAACTTGTAACCCTCCACAGAGATTCCTTGAGCGGCTAATGCATGAAGTATAGCATACTCTAATAGATTTGTGTTTACTATCTCCTTGAAATTGGTGGAGTAAGTATTGATGCGGGTTCGGTTCACCAGCGTCACCATCGGCATGGCCATAGCACTGATGAGCCACCCCTTGGCAGGCACGAAGTTATAGGCATAGCCACCGCCCAGGGCAAGCTGATACTGGCGCAAGCGGCCTATGCCGTCCATCCAATAGATGGTTTCGGCATTCTGTTTCTCTGCATAGTCGAAATCTGCGTAATAGCCCATCAATCCTACAAGCGGTGAGCCCGCCGAACGAACCTGGATTGTCTTCTGGTTGTAGGCGGCAGCATAGGAGAATTTCTTGTGGTTGAAGATATAGAAACCGTCGTATATCAAGGTCTTGATAGAAATGGGCGAGACAAGATCTTCATTGAACGTCGCTTCCCATTGTCGTGTCTCTCCCCAGTCTGTGAAAGTGACTTCACTCGTTTCCTCATCATAATGCTCTATCGACCTTACTTTTGCTGCTCCCGAAAAGTGATTCTCCATGGAGTTTGACTTGAACTTGTGCCAGCGCAGGTTCAGGCTATACCATTTGCCCACACCTCTCAGCGTCAGGTTTTGACTCTTGTCGCCACCGACAGGAAACGAATAGCTGACGCTCAAGCCCTTGTAACCCACTTTTACACCTATTGATGTAGATACCTTTGTCCTGATGCGCGAATCCATCGCCATGCCGTCCTCCCCCTTGACAAACGGCATGATGCCCTCTCCGTCAAACAGTTCTCCTCCGTCTATCGTGGAGTGCATCTGCAAGTTCGTCTGCGACACACGACTCTTGATGCTCACTTGCCAAGGCTGCTTCGGAGCCTTCACATAATTCGTGTCAACCCCATGAACGACATTCCTGTTCACAATGGCCTTCACTTTTGTAAGCAGATTACTTTTTTCATTATCGGTTTGAGCAGCACCGATGCCCGCCACCATCGACAGACAGCAACAGACAACGATTTTCCGGTTCAAAACACTTATTATCATTCTTCGCTTTTTAATGTTGGGAAGTTTTTTTCTTTAATTACTTTATTTTCTTCTGTCCGTTTTGAATAATGATACCACGACTGTTTTCCGTGGCAGGCATACCATTTATAGTATATGCCTGCTTGGAGGCAGCAGCCTTTCCGCCGGAGGCTTGGGGCACACCTGTTTCTTTCTCCATGATTGCTTTGTATTCTGCGCGAGCCTTCACCAACTGTGCCTGATATTCATCTGTGCATACGATGGTGGCGAAGATTCCTGTAGCAAGCATCAGCGAGGCATCAATGTCGGTTTTCCAGTGATGTCCGCAGATAACACGGTTTAAAGAATATAAGCGAGCACGTAAGAACAACGCTTCGGCCGCCTCGGGTATTACAGTGGCAAGTACCAATGCAGTCATCCATCCCCTTGTAGAGTGACCAGAGGGATAACTATATGTTCCGGCCTCTTCCTCATCCGTCTCTGGTTTCAGCGATGGTTCCTTAAATTGGGCAAAAGGTCTTGTTCGCTGAAAAATGTTTTTCACCTTTTTATTGGCTGCAAGGGCATCTGTAACGGCACGCTCATACAGATTCATTATTTCCGGCGTATTTTCATAGTCCAGTGTTATATCCAGCATTCCTCCAAACACTTCATTTATCGGTGCACTCTCGTCACTCAGAGCCAGTTCTCCTAAGCCGCCATCACGCTGCTGGCGTCCCCACTGATAGTAGTAAAAATCATAGGTAAAGTCAGCTCCGGTCAACTCTGGTGGAGGTGGAAGCCATACAAAGCCATTAGGACGTGTCTCGTCTGTAAGATAACCTTCAGGGAACTTGTTTTGTCCCCATACATTTGTAAAGGAGACAAAGAGTATAGCCAGAAATAATACTTTTTTCATATTGATTGCTTTTAATTTAGCGATTTCATTTTCACCTTAATCTCGTAATACTTTCCGTTAACAAACGTCACACTTTCTTTGCTATATGTGTAAATATTGCCGCCAGCGACTGCCGTTAATTTGACAGTCTGACTCTCAAAGCCCGGAATAGCCACAAAGAGGACACCATCGCCATTGGTCGTGTAGGTAGTTGCAGGAATGTTGGTCAACGAAACACTTTCCTCACCATATTCTACTGTCAATGCCGTCGGACTAAGCTTGACTGTTTCGTCAGCCTTATCGATGAGCGTAAACTTCACGATAGCCTGCTGATTAATAAAATCTGCCTCACCAACGCCTTCTATATGATCATCTTTAATGTCAACCTCTACACCGTTGGCTATGGCATAATCATACTTGGCAGCTATGTCTGCCAGCGTCCCGACCTGTCCGGTATAATCCAGTTCTCCCGAGCGCGGGAATTGAAGGTCCAGTATGTGCGGATCACCGATAGCATCGTCAATAGATATTTCATAGATGTCAGGCAGGCTGATTGCGCCACTCAACAGCGTGCTTGTTCCCGGGTACTGCGGACGAATGGTACCGTTAAACCAAAACTTGGAATTATCAGCCAATAGCGTTCCCTGTACATATACATGCTCAGTCGTTGCCCACGTCGCTTTCAGTGTTTTATCGTCTAACGCAAGTGCACGGGTGCTGTTGTCATCACTGCCTTTAGAGGCATTGACAGACAGGTAATAGGTTTTGCCGCCCTTCGGGGTGTTGGTGCTTTCGACGTTATCTTCGTTCGAACAGCCTGTCATCATCGCGCCTGTCACTAACAGGCCGCAGAGTGCTTTTATTGTTTTCATCTTTTAATCATCCTCCCATGTTTCTTCTTCAGCTGTTCCATAATCCCTACGGTCACCATAGACACCAGGACTAGCAGCCAACAGTGTGGTGGTCTGCCTGTGACGGACCACCAACACCTTTGGTACTTTATACTGTTTTCTTTTCATACTCATAGCCCTCATTTCACGAATTCTGGTTTATAGATACCATCCTCGCCAGTCGGTGCCACAGATGCATCAAACCGGGTCCAGCTGATGGTGAAGATGCGGTGCAGTTTATCGCAATAGTACGACAATACCACCTGTTCGCCTGCTGTGTTAGCGGCCACAATAATGGGGAAGAACCACTCCTCGTCCACCTGCAGTGGAGTAGCTACGCCACGCACCTCTTCACCTACCTTGGCTAATATCAGGTCGTTTGCAGATGCATAAGGCTTCAGGATATCCTGTAGCTGTACGTCGACGGTCATAGTTTGTTCATACAGATTGTAGTTGGGTGCCACATACGAGGGACGTATATCCGTACCCGCTTCTATTCTTGTCTGTGGTATCAACGAGTCATCGCCGTCCGATGAGCAGCCCCACGCCATGAAGGCGAGGGCTGCCATTGCTAATATTGTCTTTTTCATCATCATGATTTTTTTACATTTTCACTTATCACTTAACAAAGACTGCCTTTCCGTTGTAGATATAGTATCCCGTCTGTGCAGGCTTCTTGTTGAGTCGGATACCGCCCAGCGTGTACCAGTTGCCATCGTTTGGTATCTGGTCAAGTGCTGTGAAGTCAACCTCCGCAGGCTGGTCTGGCGTACCAAGCACCATGTTAGGTGTGTAAGTCATCTGGCTGGCAGTCATAGCCACTATCTCTCCGTCGCGCTCCAGAGCGAAGGTGAGTCGTGTTTCAGACTTGTCGTCGCTACCGATGTTCAGATAGTAGTTCTGCTCATCGTCGGCTACGGCATCAGCCACCTTGGCTGCACCGATATAGACTACCAGATGGTCGCCCTCCTCTGGTTGCACACCACCCACGCTGGCTACGATGTTCATCGTGTTCAGCGTTGTCACTCTGCCCATAGCCTTTGCCATGACATCTTTGTCGCCTGAATAGCGGTTGTCCGACCAGTAGATAGGATAGCCGAACTTAACCTCATCTTTGCCCAGACGCTTCAGCATGTAGCCCTGGCCTGCCTCCATGTATTGCAGCGTACCCTTCCATACAATACCTGTATTGGAACTGGTTGCCACGGCGAAAGCATCCTGCGACTTAATGATATCGCCTACAGAAGCCTCCTCTACATAGCCGCTCATAGCCTGTGCAATAGGCAGATTGATTCTTGATACATAGCCCAGTCGGTTCCAGCCTTGATGCACAGTAACATCATCGTAAGAGAACAAGCCCTCAAAATAGACTGTCTTATCGCTTTTAGAGTAGATGGCATACATCTGATCAGGATGTATCTGGATAAGTTCATCCTCGTCGTCCCACATGTAGCCGCGATTCCATTTCTTTTTACTGCGGCAAAACCACTTTTGCGTCGTGGGTCCGTCAACGGTAGAGATGATGTCGCCAACTTCCCACCAAGAACTGCCATTCAGGAATTGGCCAACGGTGATCTCCTTATCAGGTTTCACAAGGAAGGTTACCCAGTTCCAACCCTTCTTCAGCTTCAGTGTCTGCATATCATAGTAGACATTCTGCATGACAACAGGCTTTGCCGCTGAACCAATGAGCGTATCTTTATTGAATATGTACTGACTACCGTCGGCAGGTTCCACAGTGAACACCTGTCCCTTGGAAGCATCAAAGAACTTGAAGTTCAGTTTTGGCCTTGACTTGTCTTTATTCGAATAGCCGTAGATGGTCAGGTATGCCAGAGCCTCGTTGGCATTGGCTGTGTTGTCCACCTCGATATGAGCCACACCCAGCGTTTGCAGGTTCTCGTCGAAGGCACCTAACAAATCCTCTGTGTCGTGTGCCACCACACCGTCTATCTTTACACGTACGGTCATCATCATGGTCTCATTATCCTCCTTCAGATTGTCACGCACCACCCACTTAGGCGCATCATCGCGTACCTGCAGTATGATTGGCAACGGTTCTGACATATAGGAATCACCTGAGAGTTCTACCTGCTCTGTGTAGTTACCGATATTGATGAACGGTGACACATGGAAGGTTATGGTCTGCTCGCCCAGGGCATCGATGACGCCACTGTTCTTTGAAGCCGTAATCCATACTGGCAGGTCTTTCAGTTCGAAGTTCTGCCGTTGTCCGCTCAGGTTCGTCACCTTCACGTCGATGTCAGCCCCTTTTCCATAATCCAGCTGTTCGTTGATACTCTTAACGTTCCAGCGTAGTGGGTTCTGGTAAACATAGACATTCATGGTCACCGGCGAAGCCATCAAGTTGCCCTGCAGGTCAGGAACTTCCTTCACGGTCAGGTAAACATTTGTCTTTTCAATGACGTAGTCAGGTTCCTGGATGTTAACCAGCAGCTGGTTGTCGTTGGCAACATAATTATACTTCAGGTTGTCCAACTGTGAGTTGCTGTTCATCGGCGCATACTGACTGCGATCTACAAACTCTGGTTCAATAATCACCAGCGTGTCGCGACGTGACGTAATGCCTTGTGTTGTCTTGTAGCGTTTCAGACTGATGCCCGTCGGCTCAAGTCGCATGGTGTTATCGTCCTGTCGCAGAGAACGTCCGAAGTCCAGATAAGCCTTTAGTGACGACATGGTGCCTATTGGTGTATGCGTTGAGAACTCGTTGATGAGGTTCATAGGCAGTACGCTTTCAAACATACCCACCTCGTCGATATTACCCTTCAGCACGTTCTTCATTTCCTTGTTCACATAGGTAGCACCCAAAGCTATTGAGTCGCCATCGATACCTGCCAGACTGTCGGCAGCAAACGATTCTCTCATCTTCTGGTCCACATAGATGTTTGCCACATTACGCGAGCGTGATACGGTCATGGCATAGTGGTGCCACTCGCCGTCGCTGAAACGACCGAATTCCGGCATCTCCCAACCTGCCGAGCGCAGGTAGAGCGCTCCATTCGTGTGGCCTATGTCCAGCTGGTCGGTCCTACGCTGTTCCTGGCGGACCT
>JAEEGF011799238.1_pt1 | contig 11605 bp, 12 predicted proteins | sample 9134171 | NCBI WGS metagenome assembly JAEEGF01 (sample SAMN16246542, study PRJNA631951) | gut metagenome | biome: gut microbiome; feature: rumen; material: AP-attached | host: Bos | place: Iran: Karaj | collected 2018-10 | reverse complement strand
GATTCTCATTACAGCACTTATGCTGATTACAGCGAAGGTTATGACTTGTCAGAGGCAAGAGCCCATAGAGCTATAGCCGGATTATCCATGGGTGGAATGCAGACAATCAATATCGGTATTGGTGAATGTGTAGATATGTTCGGATATTTTGGCGCCTTCTCTGCCGCTCCGACCAGTAATATAGCATCTAAGACAGCATCCATCCTAAAAGATAACGAATATCCAATATACTATTTCTACAATATTTGTGGTTTGCAAGACAGAATTGCATATCAAAGCGCCTCAGCAGCTGCCAAAACTCTTCCCGCACTTTGTGACCAGTTCGTTGATGGGCAAAATTTCATGTGGCATGAGCTAAGCGGAACTCACGACTTCCACATATGGTATCTTGGATTTTATAACTTTGCTCAACTTGTATTTAAACAATCATAATATATAAAAAGCCATTTAGCAGCTCGACTTCAGTCTATACTGTTAAATGGCTTTTCTTAAATCATTTAGAATTTTACAACCTTTGGAGCATCAGTAAATGATGAGAAAGTTGCAGTTGCATCTTCAAAATAAAGAACCTCTGTATTATCATCCTCAGCAGAATACATTCCCTGAAGACTTGGATAAGCATCAAGCATATGCTTTTTTGCTTCAACTCTATCGTCACGAACGAGCTTTCCTGCTACTCTTACCCATTTTCCTTCTGCAAAGCCGCAGATTTCAACCTTTGGGTTAGCCTGAATCTGTTTGGATACTTCCTTAACCTTTCCGGTCTGGATGTATAATTTTCCTTCAAAAATATCTACAGTTCCAAAAGGGCGAACTCTTGGCTGATCACCTTCAACAGTTGCCAGATAATAAGTTCCGCATTTCTTTAGAAAATTATATACTTCTTGCATTGTCACACCTCCATCAAAACATAATTTATAAAATGAATTATACTACTATCATCAATAAAATGCTATATAATTTAATTGCACACACTTTATTCAGATTTATCAAGAATTTAAAAGAAGTCCCATTTCATAAATAGACTTAAATATTGCATCAGGCTTTACTTCAGAAACCTTAGCATCTTCTAATGTGCATTCTCCTGTCAAAACAAGAATTCCCTTTGCTCCGTTTTTTACTCCGGTAGCAACGTCAGTATAGATCCTGTCTCCAACAAAAGATATTTTTTCTCTTGGTACTTTGGTAGCATCTACTACCATATCTACTGTTTCCTTAAAAGGTTTACCTACAAACTTAGGCTCCTTGCCGGTTGATAATTCTATAGCTTTGCAGATAGCACCACAATCGGGAATATAACCATTTGGCATCGGACAATTGATATCCAGATGGGTTGCAAGGAAAAGAGCTCCTTCTCTAATATATGTACAGGCATTTGACAACTTTCTGTAATCCAGCTCCTTATCAAAACCAACCACTACTATATCAGGTCTTTTATCAAGATTCTCCGGCGATAATGCATCTTCATTATTCCTGTTAAACAGATTTATTCCTGCCTCTTCAAAGCTTTCTTCCAATGGCTTTGTTCCAAGCAGATATACACTTTTACCTTTATAATTGCTACTCAAGTATCTTATCATAACATCTCCTGATGTCATGATCTGGTCCCTATCTATAAAACAATTCATTCCTGCAAGCTTTTTTATATATAACTCAGGGGAAGTAGATGAATTATTGGTAAAGAAAATATATCTTTTACCGCTCTTTTTAACAGCATCGAGAAAATCCAGTGCTCCATCTATAATATTATTCCCCAGATAAAATGTACCATCCATATCCAGTACAAATAAATCTGTGTCATTCAAAATCTCATTCTCCAGCATTTCTTAAATCTCCATCATATGTTGTCATTTCTTACATGTTTTTCATATATAAGAACTGTATCACCTGCTCTGAATATCAGGTTACCTCTTGGAATAATTGCCTTGCCTTTTCTACGGACCATAAAAATATAGCTTTGCCTTGAAATGTCTATATCTCTGATTGCCGTTCCATTCCAGGAATGTCCCTCATTTATCGTAACTTCTTTAAGTTCGATAGGCTGAATATCCTTACTCTTTTCAGCACACATTACAATAATATCGCCCTTTTTGAGAATGGCATTTCCTCTTGGAATGATAGTCTCATTTCCTCTTTGGATAGCAATTATAATTACATCCTTTGGAAGGCCAATTTCAACAATCTTCTTCCCTGTCCAGTTATCATTATCCTGAAGTTTTACTCTTATAAAATGAATGTTTTCTTCTTCTGCAAATTCTCCAACAGTCTTAAGCTTTTGATACTGTTCTACGAATCCGGCGGAAATAATACCTGTTGGAATAGCTACCATACCAACGCCAAGAAAACTAATTAAAATACCGAGTATCTTACCCATCATCGTGACAGGATATATATCTCCATATCCAACTGTCAAAAGAGTTGATGCTGACCACCATATACCTGAAAAAGCATTTTGAAAAACATCAGGCTGAGCATCATGTTCAACACTATACATGCAAAGACTTGATGCCATCATAAGAATAATGATTATAAAAACTGACGCCAAAAGCTGCTGACTCTTGGAAACAAGAATCTCAGTGATTACATTCAATTGATCATAATATGAATTGATTCTGAAAAGTCGCAGGATTCTGGCAATTCTGAACATCTTAAATACTGCACTTCCTGCAGGAAAGAATACCGGAAGGTAGTAAGGAACGAAAGACAACATATCAATAATTCCGGAAAATGAAAATATATATCTTAGAGCTGCTTTTGGTTCCGAAAGCTTAGGATATAATTCCTTGGAAGTAATAAGACGCAATACATAATCTATTGCAAAAAAGAAAGTTGTAACTGCTTCAATAACAAGGAGGAGCCCTTTATAGTGCTCCTCCATATAATCAAAGGTTATTGCAAATGCCGCAAAAAGATTAAGGGCAAGTGCTACAATGCTCAAAAAATCATAGAACTTGTTAATAGGCTCATCAATGACTCCGGTACTTACCATATTAAACAATTTTGCTCTAACACGGTTAAACTTTTTGCTTGAAGTCATTTCCCCACCCCACTCTATTATTTTTTGCGTTTACCAAAACTCTCCATAACAAGATCGCTTACATCCTGCAAATAATCAAGACTTCTCTTTTTATTCTCAGACTTGATCTTTTTCTTTTCTGTTTTGGAAACATTCATGGTGTCATTGTCTTCACCAACGTACCATGCTTTTGTTGAAGCCTCACTCTTTATATTGAGACGTCCAACATTCTCAAATCCGGCACCTTTATTATCATGTCTTCTCTCAGATCTTGTTCTTGTTTCTGACTTTTCACCGGAAGACTTTTTTCTGTCACGCTTGATACTCTCAATCAAAGCTTCGTCTATGGAAGAATTCTTCTTTGGCTCCTCAGAAGTTCTCTTTCTTCTTGGCTTCTCGAAAATAGCTTCCTCCTTAGCAGACTTCCTGCCGGATCTCCTTTCAGACTTAAAATCACCGCGCTTTCCGTCTCTTGATCTTCTTGATCCCTGTTCAGGTCTGTCGTTCTTATCTCTTCTTCCGAATCTTGAAGATCTTCTTTCTCCGTCACGGCCATGCTCTCTGTCTCTTCCTCTGTCGCGACCACGACCTCTTTCTCTGTCTCTGTCACCTCTTCTGTGTCCAAAGTCAAATTCAAGATCCTCAATATCAGCGCCCATCTTAAGCTTCATAAATCCAGCTGCAAGCTGCTCAGCAGTGTATTCACCCTCTTCAATCTTCTGATTAACAAATTCAAGAGCTGATGAAATATCGCCGTTTTCAATAACATCAATAACTTCAGCAAAAACTTTCTGAGATTTTACTCTTGTAATCTCTTTAGCTGAAGGAACCTTTTTCTCTTCAATCTTGGTATGACAGATCTTTTCAATCTCGCGAAGCTTGTACATTTCGCGTCCGCCTACAAGAGTAAATGATTTGCCACTCTTACCGGCACGACCTGTACGACCAATTCTATGAACATAGTACTCTATATCTTCAGGTATATCGAAGTTAAATACTGCTTCAACGCCGCTTACGTCAATTCCTCTGGCAGCAACGTCTGTAGCAATAAGGATATTGATTCTGCCATTTCTAAAGAGATTCATTACAGTATCTCTTTGATTCTGTGAAAGATCACCGTGAAGACCATCTGCAAGATATCCCTTTCCCTTAAGGCTCTCAGCAAGCTGATCTACCATTCTCTTGGTATTGCAGAAAATAAGAGAACGTGCAGGATTATAATAATCCAAAAGTCTTTCCAAAACATCTTCTTTTAACTTCTGAGGAACTCTGTAATAGCTCTGTTCGATAGCAGCCACAGTAATTTCCTTTGGAGTCATCTTTATATATTCAGCATCTTCTTTTTGATACTGTTTGGTAATCTGTAAAATTGCCGGTGGCATTGTTGCAGAGAAAAGAGCTGTCTGTCTCTCTTCAGGCATTCCCTGAAGAATAGTCTCAATATCTTCTCTAAAGCCCATATCAAGCATTTCATCGGCTTCATCTAATACAAGGACCTTAACATCCTTCATTTTCATTGTATGGCGTCTCATGTGATCCATAACACGTCCCGGTGTTCCAACAACAATCTGAACACCAGCAGATAAAGCCTTAATCTGTCTGGAAATATCCTGTCCACCATATACAGCAAGAACCTTAATTCCAAACATATATTTAGCAAAATCTCTTATATCATCAGCAGCCTGCATAGCAAGCTCTCTTGTCGGACATAATACAACTGCCTGCAAATGCTTGTTTGTAGGATCCACCTTCTGAAGAAGCGGAATACCAAATGCAGCAGTTTTGCCTGTTCCTGTCTGTGCCTGACCTATTATATCTTTCCCCGTTGTCATTACAGGAATTGCGGCTTTCTGAATAGGAGACATATATTCAAATCCCATCTCCGTAACAGCTCTTATAATCTTTTCATCAAGCCCCGAATCCTCGTACCTTACCTTTTCCTCCTCAGTGTTCTTAATTTCTTTTTCTAACTCTTTACTCATAAAACTCCTATTACTCTTAGATCTCTCCACTCATAACATCCTTGTTTTTTACAAGGTAATCAACAAGTGAAATAATTGTAAGAGCAAGCGCTACCCACATTATAATATTCGTTAAAAGATTTATAATTGGATAATCGAAATTGGCAATCATAAGAATTACCATGATCATCTGAAATGTGGTCTTAAACTTGCCCCAATAACTAGCTGCGATTACTCTTCCATTGTCCGCAGCAATAAGCCTGAATCCGCTTATAACAAATTCTCTGGCAATGATGATTATAACAATCCATGCCGGAATACGTCCCAGTTCAATAAGCCCGATCATAGCGCTACATACAAGCAATTTATCAGCAAGCGGATCCATAAATTTGCCAAAATCAGTGATAAGATTGTACTTTCTGGCAATTTTGCCATCAAGCATATCAGTCAGACTGGCAATGATAAATATTGCTAATGCAACCCACTTAAATGTAGTATTTGATGGATCAAATAATAAAAAGAAAACAAAAAACGGAATCAATATAACTCTTGCTACAGTTAACTTATTCGGTAAATTCATATGCTTCCTCCACTATGTAAGTCTGATCAATCCTGGTCTGATACGGGCTCTCCAATCAGATCATACTCATTAGAACCTGTAATCTTTACTTTTATAAAAGTACCGGACATAAGGTCTTCATAAATTCCTGATACAAATACATATCCGTCAATATCCGGCGCATCCTTATATGTTCTGGCCACATAAGTAAATCCGTCGAGGCTGCCTGCCTCATCATCGACTATCTTGCCTTCAATTACAGCATCAACAGTTCTTCCAACCATGGATGCCGCTGTCTCAAAAGCAATCTGCTGCTGAAGCTTCATCAGCTTATTTCTACGCATTGTCTTAGTTCTCTCAGAAACCTGATCAGGCATTGTAGCTGCCGGAGTATCCTCTTCCTGAGAATATGTAAATACTCCAAGCCTGTCGAACCTAAGGTCCTCTACAAGCTTCATGGTCTCATTGTGATCCTCAGCCGTTTCTCCAGGGAAACCGCTTATGAGAGTTGTTCTTAGACAAATATCGGGAATTTCTTCTCTTAAATGCTTAACAAGTTCTCTTATCTCAGCATTATTTGTTCTTCTTCCCATTTTTTTCAGAATTCTGTCTGAACCTGACTGAATAGGAAGATCGAGATAATGACAGATTTTAGGCTCATTCTTAATAGTCTGAATAAGCTCTTCATTAATTTCTTCAGGATAACAATAAAGAACTCTTATCCATTTGAATCCTTCTATTTCGCAAAGCTTGTGTAAAAGCTCCGGAAGCTGTTTCGCTCCGTAAAGATCAACACCATATAGTGTTGTCTCCTGAGCAACAACCAAAAGCTCTGTCACACCTGCCTCAGCAAGGTTTCTTGCATCCTTAAGAAGGGCTTCCATAGGAACGCTTCTGTATGAACCTCTGACTTTAGGAATGATGCAATATGTGCAGTGCTTGTCACAGCCTTCTGCTATTTTTAAATAATTGTATAAACCGCCGGTGGTAATGATTCGTTTCTGACCACCCACCTGAGCTTTATTTACATCATCAAAATAGTTCTTGTGAGAAAAAAGCTTATCTCTTTCTATTGTCTCGTCGATTGCCTGGATAATCTTGTCAGTAGAGGAAATTCCAAGAATCTCATCTACTTCAGGAATTTCTTTTTGTATCTCTTCCTGATACCTTTGTGCAAGACAACCTGTAACAATAAGTGCTTTAAGCTGACCCCCTTTTCTAAGTTCGGCCAGCTCCAAAATAGTATCTATACTCTCTTGTTTCGCATCATTGATAAAGCAGCAGGTGTTAACAACTGCTGCTTCTGCTTCATCAATGTCATCTGTAAAGTCGTGTCCTCGGCTAGCCAGCATACCAAGCATAACCTCAGTATCAACTCTATTTTTATCACATCCAAGTGATACAAATAATATCTTCATATTTCTATTATTACTCTTCTACGTTCTCTGTCTCTTCGTTTTCAGCTTCATTCTTGCTTTCGAGATTTGCTCTTTCTTCATCAGTCAGAATTCTAAGAGTATCCTGATTCATTTCCTCAACAGCGATTGAAAGAGGCTTCTGCTTGTCTTTTACTCTTACCATTGGCTCATCACCGGCAATAATCTGTCTGGCTCTCTTTGATGTTGCCATAACGATAGAATATCTTGAGCTGATTACAGGCTCTTCACCTTCCTCTACTCCCTTATTTACTACGTTCATTAAATCTACATATGAAGGATGTATCATAATGTTCCTTTCCTGCGTGGTACGCAATTACATATTTTAAATCATTCAGAGAATTCTGAATATATATTAACACTTTTTACAGCTCGTTAAGCTGTTTTCTCATGTCATTTATAAACTCAATATTTCTTGATGGAGCATTGTGTGCTGAGCTTATAATTTCATGTACCTTTTCAACACATTCGTGAAGGTCATCATTTACTACGATATAATCGTATTTTTCAATACCAACAGCTTCTTCTTTTGCTCTTTTAAGGCGCTTCTCAATCACCTCAGCAGATTCGGTACCGCGACCCACAAGTCTGTTTTTGAGTTCCGAAGCAGACGGAGGCATTACAAACAATAATACCGCGTCTTTGTACTGCTCCTTTATCTGAAGAGCACCCTGAATTTCGATTTCAAGAATAACATCTATTCCCTGTGAAAGCTTATCCTCAACATACTTTCTCGGTGTTCCGTAGTAATTGTTTACGTACTTGGCATGTTCGATCAAGCCATTTTCATCAATAAGCTTCTCAAATTCTTCGGTGGAAATGAAGAAGTACTCTCTGCCATTCTCCTCGCCTTCTCTTGGGCTTCTGGTTGTGGCTGAAATAGAAAGAGCATACTGTTCATATTTCTTAGTAAGCTCCTTCATAATGGTTCCCTTACCTGATCCTGAGAACCCTGAAACTACTATAATAATACCTTTACGATTCATATTGACTATTACCACTCTCTATTGTAGCTCTGTTACAAATGGTCTCCGGCAAAAGAGCTGATAAAACAACCATGCCATTCTCCATTACAAGCACTGCTTTGGTCTTGCGCCCCTGAGTAGCATCAATGCTACTACCATCTTCCTTGGCCTTTTGGACCATGCGCTTAACCGGAGCCGCATCAGGGCTAACAATACTTATTATTTTATCTGCGTTAACTATATTGCCAAAACCTATATGAATAAGTTTACTCAATGTTCTGTATCTGCTCCCTTACTTTTTCAATGTCAGTCTTAAGAGCTATTCCTCTGTCAGAAATCTTAAGATCAGTAGACTTGGACAATATTGTATTAGCTTCTCTGTTCATTTCCTGGGCAAGGAAATCAAGCTTTCTGCCGATTCCGTCCTTTTCATCACCCTTTAAAAGAGCTTCCTTCGTAGCACCAATATGACTGCGAAGTCTTGTAAGTTCTTCATCGACACATATCTTATCTGCAAAAATAGTAACTTCCATAGCAAGCCTGTTCTCATCAACCTGCTTGTCTTCAAGAAGATCCTGAATCTTCTCACGAAGTTTATCTTTGTACTCTTTGACTATCTCAGGAGAACGCTCCGTAATGTACTCAACATTTTCCATCATGCCATCAAGCTTCTCAGTAAGATCCTTTGATAAAAATTCACCTTCTCTTATTCTTGAGTCCATGAACTGTTTGCCGGCACCGGCAAGAGCCTTCATGAGACCATTGAGAACTTCTTCCTCATCAAGCTCTTCCTCTTCCATAGAAAACACTTCCGGAAATCTGGATAACACAGAGATTCTTACGTCATTATCAAGTCCAAAATCCTGTGCCATCTCATTTAAATAAGAATAATATTCCTGAGCTATAGCCTTATTGTATTTTACTCTTGACTCAGATTCGGAAAAATCCTCGTAACTAATGAAAACGTCGACCTTGCCACGCTTCATGTAGTTCTTTAATTCACTGCGAATAGCAGCTTCGAAAGCATTGAACTTCTTAGGCATCTTGATATTGATATCAAGATAACGATTATTAACAGACTTAAGTTCTACGATATACTTACGATTTCCTTCTGTAACTTCGCTTCTGCCAAAACCTGTCATGCTGCAGACCATTATTATATCCCCCTTATTTGGGCATAGTTATACAAAAGTTATTATAATATATCGCAGAATTACGGTCAATGTCAACTATAGAATAAGATAATATATGAAATGCTTCCGCTGCGCTAAATATTAGTTCTTAAAGCTATGAACCGGTGCAGGGATCCTTCCACCACGATTTACAAATGCATCACAGGAGAAATTGTTCACCGGCATAATTGGTGCATAGCCTAAAAGTCCACCAAATTCAACAGTCTCGCCAACACCTTTTCCAATAACAGGAATAAGTCTTACTGCTGTAGTCTTCTGATTTATCATTCCGATTGCCATCTCATCTGCAATAATACCTGAAATTGTTGTATCCTTGGTATCTCCCGGAATAGCGATCATATCAAGACCAACCGAACATACGCATGTCATTGCTTCAAGCTTTTCGAGAGTAAGACATCCTGCTGTAACAGCATTAATCATTCCCTGATCTTCACTTACAGGAATAAATGCACCTGAAAGACCACCTACATAAGAAGAAGCCATTACACCGCCCTTTTTAACCTGGTCATTTAAAAGAGCAAGTGCTGCAGTTGTTCCGGGAGCACCGGCATGTTCAACACCGATTTCATGAAGAATATCAGCAACACTGTCACCGATAGCAGGTGTAGGAGCAAGGGAAAGATCTATGATACCAAATGGAACACCAAGTCTCTTTGATGCTTCCTGAGCAACAAGCTGACCAACTCTTGTAACCTTGAAGGCAGTCTTTTTGATTGTCTCACAAAGAACTTCAAAGTTCTCTCCTCTGACCTTCTCCAAGGCTGTCTTTACAACACCGGGGCCACTTACTCCGACGTTAATTATCTTGTCAGCTTCAGTAACGCCATGGAAAGCACCTGCCATAAACGGATTATCATCAGGAGCATTACAGAAAATTACAAGCTTTGCGCAACCAAGAGAATCGTTTTCTTTTGTTGCTTCAGCTGTCTTTTTAACAATAGTTCCCATAAGACGAACGGCATCCATGTTAATTCCCGTCTTAGTTGAGCCAACATTTATTGATGAACACACAAGTTCAGTATTTGCAAGGGCCTGTGGTATAGATTCAATGAGAAGTCTGTCGGCCTGTGTCATTCCTTTGCTGACAAGCGCTGAATAACCACCGATAAAGTTTACTCCGACGTCATGTGCCACCTTATCCAAAGTCTTTGCTATCTTAACAAAATCTTCCGGAGTCTGGCATGCAGCGCCACCGATTAAAGCAATAGGAGTAATTGATATTCTTTTATTAACAATAGGAATTCCATATTCACGAGAAATTTGATCGCCGGTTTTAACAAGATCCTTGGCGGTTTCATAGATTTTGTTATAGATATTATCGCAGAGCTTATCTAAATCAGAAGTAATACAATCCAAAAGACTGATACCAAGAGTGATGGTTCTCACATCAAGGTTTTCTTTTTCTATCATTTCGTTGGTCTCAATGACCTCGCGCGCATTAATCATCCTAATTCTCCTTTAAATGTCAGTTAAAAACATGACTTAATTCAATCCAGCTATATGCATCTTTTAACACATTAAAGTCTATGCATGGAATCAAAGATTTCTTCCTTCTGGCATTTGATAACAACCCCAATCTCTTTACCGAGAGCTTCAAGGTCATCTGCAACCTGATTGAATTCTTTGGATGTTCCTGTCATGTCGACAATCATCATCATGTTAAAAAAGCCACTGACGATAGTCTGGGAAATATCAAGAATGTTAATCTGTGAGTCTGCAAGGTATGTGCACACCTTTGCAATGATACCTACTGTGTCCTTACCTACTACTGTAATGATAGTTTTGTTCATAATCTCCTCCTTATTTGCGAGACGGATGCCCCAATCTTTTTTATTTTATTATGTACAATAACATTACAAATCTATAACCGGAGATAAACAGCTTCTCTCAGCTACCATAATAGGAAAGCCGTCATTATATCTGAGGCTTTCATGCATCTGTAGTTCAACTCTTACTGCTTCATATGCAAGTTCAGGAATATTATTTTCTTTAGATAAATGTCCAAGAAAAACACCTTGTAATTTGCTATTAACTAACTTACTTAATAATTCGCCGCTCTTTTCATTGCAAAGATGACCTCTGTCTCCCAGAATTCGAGCCTTCAAATGATAAGGATAAGGTCCTGTCTGAAGCATTCTTATATCATGATTCGCTTCCAATAAAAGAGCATCGCAATCGGATAATCTGTTAACAATATAATCATCATAGCAGCCAAGGTCAGTGGCTACTCCTATCTTCCTGGGACCAACAAATATTGTATAGCCGCATGGTTCATTGGCATCATGTGAAATAGTCATAGGGTTGATTCTCATATCACCGACTGATACTTCCTCGTCTGCATTAACCTTTATAAATCTGGAATCTGTCATTTCACATTTTTTATCACTTGCCTTAATTCCTTGTATTGTACCACCTGTAGCATAAATAGGAATATCAAACTTTTTTAAAATTGTGTGAAGTGCCGAAATATGGTCT
>JAEEGF011929186.1_pt1 | contig 11606 bp, 13 predicted proteins | sample 9134171 | NCBI WGS metagenome assembly JAEEGF01 (sample SAMN16246542, study PRJNA631951) | gut metagenome | biome: gut microbiome; feature: rumen; material: AP-attached | host: Bos | place: Iran: Karaj | collected 2018-10 | reverse complement strand
TATATCAATACATTATAAAATAAGCCCTGCCCGAGGTTGGCATTATCAGACAAGGCATCAGCCGTTACCAACCACAAATGTCACAATCACCAACCATTTTTGTCAATTATACCGCATCGCTCGCCGCAGGCGGGGAGGGATGTCGCCGAAGGCGAAATCCCGGAGGAAGAGGGCTCATTCCGAGCCATTGAAATTAATCTTCTGATTCTTAATCAGATAAGGCACAGGCTTCCCGTCTTTCATGGCAGGTTTCCAGCGAGGCGACCGTTTTAATACGCGCACAAGTTCTTTAGAAAACTCTTCGTCTGTTGAAGAAACAATTTTGATATCCCGTAGTTTTCCGTCTTCTCCCACTACGAATTCATAATGAACGGTTGCAATCTTGCCAACCATAGACTCTTTATACCTGAAATTCGGATGAATATAGGCTTGAAAGAACGAGGCTCCGTCACCAAATACTGGGCGAGAGTCATATTGACCATAGCCAAGGCTCTCCAGAAAGGCAAAATCATCATCCGTGAGCGTCAGTTCGGGTTTTTGAGGCTTAACAACACCGGCAGCGGATGCACTTTTATATGTCTTTCCCTGCTTTGTGGCACCATTGTTCAACATTATGCCGATGAAGACTTTCCCATCCGGATAATAAAGCGTGTCCCTCCCATTCGCACGACCTGAAGAAAACTCCCCACACATAATAGCTCCCGTTGCCATAAACAATCGGCCATATCCTTGCTCAACCCCCTTGACAAAGTTTCCGCTATAGATACTCCCATCGGCTTTAATCCGGATGCCACGACCTTGAGGAACCGTTCTGTTAAATGAGCCGATGAAAAGTCCCCTATCCTGATGATACAACTTTCCCTGTCCGCTTGGAAGTTCGCCGATATAGGTACGGTTATCCAACTTGACTGTATCCACGGCTGATATTGGAGCGGTGAGTAATATAGAGGCTAATAGAGATATAATTATTGACATAGATTTATTCCTTAGACTTCTCATTTCTTGCAAAAGTAAACAAAAAACAGTATGCCAGCAAATCGCAACGGAATCCCTCTTTTACCCCTTCCTGTATTCCGACGGCGTCTGGCCTGTATGGGCTTTGAAGAACTTGTAGAAGACGCTCTGGTTGGGGAAGTGCAGCAAATACACGATCTCCTTGATGGGCTTGTCGGAATATTTGAGCAGGTTTTTGGCTTCCAGAATTACATAGGAATCAATCCAGTCCGGTGCGCTGCGGCCGCTGGACATTTTCACCAGTTTGGACAGGTACTTGGGCGTCAGGCACAGTTTATCGGCATAAAAAGCCACGCCGCGCTGCTCGTTGTGATATTCGGTGACCAGGGCCAGGAAGCGTTCGAATACCTGGTTCACGCGGGCCGATGATGCGCTTTCCTCCGGCGGGGCCGATGCCAGCCGCTGCGTCCACAGGCTCAGGGCTACATAGATAAAGGACGTCAGCAGAGAGCCCGTAATCTCCCGTTTGTTGTCCTGCCGGGAGGACAGGATCTTCCGTGTGAGGTTGAAATAATCTTCGGCCAGGTCCAGTTCTTCTCCCTGCAGGGTGATGCAAGGGTTTTTCCATACCCGGATGCTGTCCTGGAACACTTTGTTGAAGTCGAAGCGGATGCTGCTCAGGAATTCCCGGGAGACCAGGGCGAAGAGCAGTTCGGCGTCTCCGATATGGTCTTCTTTGTAGGCCGACAGCTTGACGATGTTGCCGGGAACCACCACCAGCAGGGAATTCTCGTGGATGTCATAGGTATTGAGGTTGATATCCAGCGAGAAATGCCCTTTCTTGAGGAAAAAGAGGATGTAGCCGTCGAAGCGGACAGGGTAGTTGAGCATACGGATGACGGCCTCGCTCTTTTCTACCTGACGGCCGCTGACAGTTCCCAGGATGAACTCGGTCCCCAGCGCATATTCGTCTACCAGGGGTGCCAATGCCTGGATGCGCCGGATGTCTATGGTTTGCAGTGCTTTATCTTCCATAAGGGCAAAAACCTTTTCTTCACAAAGATAGGAACAATTGTTCATATTTTCGCATTTTTCGACCAAAAGGAATATTTGTGCTCCAAAAAGAAGCCAAAATGGATTCAAACAGGCAATGAATTTGCTCAAAATGCAAACCGCGAAAATGAAACGAAAATGAATGACAATATGACAAAGATTGGAAAAATGGCAGTAATGACGGGCTTGCTCCTTTGCTGCACGCTGGCAGGAGCCCAGCCCCGCACCCTCACCCTGGCCGACTGCCGGGAGATGGCCGTTGCCCAAAGCAAAGAACTGGACCAGGCCCGTATCCAGACAGAGATGGCCGGCTATGACCGCAAGATTGCACTGGCCAACTATTTCCCCAAGGTGACCGCCGCAGGATCATACGTATATAATAACAGGGACGTCAACCTCATCAGCGAGGAACAGAGCGCCCGCCTTACATCGGCCGGCACTACGCTGGACAATGCTTTCTGGGATGCCCTGAAGGGTCAGGTGGGAGGCTTGGAGAACCCTACCGTCCGCACGGTGGCGCTGGAACTGCTGAACCAGATGCAGGCCAGCCCCAACCGCATCGATATCGCCACGCCCATCAATGCCATCGGCCAGGAAATCGACGCCACCCTTCACCCGGACCTGCACAATATCTGGGCGGGTACCGTGGTGGTGGAACAGCCCCTGTTCGCCGGCGGCAAGATCATCTACAGCAACCAGATGGCGGCGCTGGCCCAGCAGTTGGCCCAGTCCAAATACGATATGGCCGAGGCTGAACTGCTCCTGGATGTGGACCAGGCCTACTGGCAGATTGTCTCCATTGCCAACAAGGAACTGTTGGCCGAAGAATATGTGGAACTCCTGAGCCAGCTGGAAGCCGACGTGGACCATGCCATCGAAGCCGGCGTTGCCACTCCCTCCGATGCCCTGCAGGTGAAAGTGAAGGCCAACGAGGCCCGGATGATGCTCACCAAGGCCACCAACGGACTGGCGCTTTCCAAGATGCTGCTGTGCCAGCGTATCGGCCTCCCCCTGGACAGCCAGATTGTACTGGCCGATGAAGCCCTGGACGTGATTCCGGAGCCCCGCACTCCGGAGCAGCGCAGCATGGAGGACATTTACGAGGCCCGTCCGGAGACCCGCAGCCTGGCGTTGGCCGGCCAGCTATTCGACAAAAAGGCCAAGGTGATTAGGGCCGACGGCCTGCCCACTGTAGCTTTCATGGGCGCCTTCACCCTCACCAACCCCAACCTGTACAACGGCTTCCAGAACACCTGGCAGGGCGGCAATTTGAGCGCCGGGGTAGTGGTGAAGATTCCCATCGTACACGGCGGTGAAGGCGTTTGGAAATACAAGAAAGCCAAGGCCGAGGCCCGCCTGTACCAGGACCAGCTGGAGGATGCCAAGCAGAAGATCCTCCTGCAGGTGACCCAGCAGCGCAAACTTCTGGCCGAGGCGCAGCAGAAGCAGGAACTGGCCCATGCCAATTTGGCTGCAGCCGAAGAAAACCTGCGCATGGCCACCGTGGGCCATGAGGCCGGTGTGGTTCCCACCAACACCGCCCTGGCCGCCCACACGGCCTGGCTGAGCGCGCACAGCGAATGCATTGATGCGGGCATTGAACTGCAGATGACGGCCGCCGCCCTGCAGAAAGCCGAAGGAATGAACTTGAAATAAAACATAACTATGGAAAACAAGAGAAATTATAACCTGCTCATTGGCCTGGCCGCCCTGGTGGTCATTGTCATCACTATCTCTGTGGTAGGATATGTTGTATCGCGCCCCCGTCCCCTGGTGATTCAGGGCGAAGCCGAAGCCACCGAGTACCGTGTGTCCGGCAAAGTTCCGGGCCGAATCGAGGAATTCCGTGCCCTGGAAGGGCAGCAGGTGCACAAAGGGGATACCCTGGTGATCATCGACTCCCCGGAAATCAGGGCCAAAATTCAGGAGGCTAACGCTGCCAAGGCAGCCGCTACGGCCCAGAAGGACAAAGCCATGAACGGCGCCCGCCGGGAGCAGATCACCGGTGCCTATGAACTGTGGCAGAAAGCCATCGTGGGCGAAGAGGTGATGCGCAAATCCTACGAGCGCATGCAGGCCCTGCACGCGCAGAAGGTGGTGTCGGACCAGAAGTTCGACGAAGTGGAAGCCCAGTACAGGGCTGCCCAGGCCACTACCCGCGCCGCCCACAGCCAGTACCAGATGGCTGTGAACGGAGCCCGTCAGGAGGACAAGGATGCCGCCGTGGCCCTGGTGGAAAGGGCCAACGCAGCCGTGGAGCTGGTGAACTCCTATATGGACGAAATCCGTCTCACTTCGCCTTCCGACGGCATTGTGGCCGATATTTATCCCAAGGTAGGGGAGTTGGTGGGCCAGGGCGCTCCCATCATGACCATCCAGGACCTGGACGACATGTGGTTCACCTTCAATGTGCGCGAAGACCGCCTGAAAGGCATGCAGAACGGCGACTGGATCCAGCTTTCCATTCCGGCCCTGGACGGAAGGCGCGTATCGGCCCGGGTGTATTACCTGGCCGCCCGCGAGTCCTACGCCACCTGGAAGGCCACGCGCGAGATCGGCGAGTTCGACACCCGTACTTTCGAGGTGCGCGCCCGGCCGGAAGGCCGTGTGGAAGGCTTGCGTCCGGGTATGAGTGCCATCATGATTGTGAATGAGTAATGAAAAAGTTCCTCAGGATAGTTTGGCGTGAGCTGGGCATCATCCGGAAGAGGCCGCTCTATATCCTGGCCTCGGTGGGCGTGCTGGCGGTGAATATCGTCTTCTACACCACTTTCTTCCGGAACGGTCTTCCCAGTAAACTCCCCATCGGCCTGGTGGACCTGGACCGCACGTCCACCTCGCGCGCTTTCTCCCAGCAGCTGGACGCTACGCAGCTGGGACAGGTTGTCTATTACGACGATCTCCATCTGGCCCGCCACGACATGGAAACCGGCAAGCTCACTTCCTTCGTGGTAATTCCGGAGGGATTCAACGCCGACTTGCAGGCCCAGCATCAGCCGCACATGGCCTATTATGTGAATTCCCTCTATTTCGTGGGCGGAGCGTTGGCCTACAAGGACATCATGACTATGGTGAACCTGACCAACGGCGCCGTGCAAAGGGAAATCCTGCGGGCCAAGGGATACAACGAGCGCACGGCCCGGGCCATGATCCAGCCCATCGTGCTGGACCAGCACCAGATTGGCAACCCTGCCACCAACTATGGCGTATACCTGAACGGCGTGCTGCTGCCGGGTATCCTGGAGATGATTGTGATCCTGGTCACCATCTATGCCGTGGGCTCGGAACTGAAGTACGGTACCTCCCGGCAGTTGCTGGGGATGGCCGACGGTTCCATCGAAAAGGCATTGCTGGGAAAGCTGCTGCCCTACAACGTGATTTTCACGGTGCTGGGTATCGGCCTGGAACTCCTGCTTTTCCACTGGTTCCACTATCCGTTGCGGGGATCCATCGGCTGGATGTTCCTGGACATGCTGCTGCTGGTGTCTGCTTCCGAAGCCCTGGGTATGTTCTTGGTAGAGCTGTTCCCGGTGCTGCGGCTGGCGGTGAGCGTGGGCGCCATCCTCAGCGTCCTGGGAATTTCACTGGCGGGCTTCTCCCTGCCGGTAGAGGCCATGCCTCCCTATATCCAGGGTTTCAGCGCCATTTTCCCGCTCCGCCATTATTACCTGATCCACGTGCAGGAAACCCTCTGGGGCAGCGGTTTTGCCGGCTGCTGGCAGGAGGTGGTGCATCTGCTGCTGTTCCTGTTCCTGCCGGCCGTCCTGATGGGTCGCCTGAACCACGCTTATATCTACCAAGACTATGAAAGGGATTAACTTCGTCAGTACCTGGTTCCGGGACTGGTACAGCATATTCGTCCATGAGCTCAGGCTCATCTTCTCCGATGCGGGCGCCATGGTCATCTTCTTCGTGGGCGGCCTTCTGTACCCCGTGCTGTATAACCTTATCTATATGAACGGCACGGTGGACGAGATGCCGGTGGCCGTGGTGGACCTTTCCGACGGTGCCTACAGCCGGCGCTACCTGCAGAAAGTAGATGCCACCCGCGAGTGTGAGATCCTCCTGTACTGCACTTCCCTGGAAGAAGCCCGGCAGCTGATGCAGAAAAGGACGGTGCATGGGATCATCTATGTGCCGGCCGATTTTGACAGCCGCATCGTGCGCGGGGAGCAGGGCTTCATCTCCACCTATGCCGATATGTCCAGCTTCCTCTACTACAAGAGCCTTACCATGGGCACCAGCCTTGCCATGCTGGACGAGATGCACCAGATCCAGATAGAGAACTACCAGTTGCCGCAGATGGTGGAGCCGGAGGAAAACATGCCCTACAACCGGCCGTTCTCCTATACCATCTTCTTCATATCGGCCGCGCTGATGCTGGTCATCCAGCAGACCATGTTCTACGGGTCCTCGCTGCTGGCCGGTACGTTGCGGGAACAGAACCGCAGTTTTGCCTCGCTGCCCCGGCAGTTGCAGGGACTGGGCGTGGGACGTGTGGTGCTGGGCAGGGGAGCGGCCTATATGGCCGTGTATCTGGTGGTGGGTACCATCATTGCGCTCCTTGTTCCCTGGCTCTTCCGCCTGCCCCAGCGCGCGGATTGGACCGAGATCATGATACTGCTGCTGTTTTTCATCGTGGACTGTATCTTCTTCACGTTCACCTGGTCCACCCTCATCTGGAAGCGGGAGACGGTGTTTGTGCTGTTCCTCAGCGCTTCGCCCATCATCCTGTTCCTCACGGGATTCTCCTGGCCCACATCGGCCATCCCCACCTTCTGGCAGTGGGTCAGTTACCTGTTCCCTTCCACCTTCGGCTGCCGCGCCTTCATCAACCTGAACACGGCGGGCGGGACGCTGGCCACCGTGGCACCGGAAATCCGAGCCCTGGCCATCCAGGCGGCAGTCTATTACTTCCTGTCCTGCGCCGCCATCTATGTGGAGAACCTGATTGTCAAAAAGAGGGGCTAGTTTACGAAAAAAGAAAAAAATTCGTACATTTGCTTTTCAGAGTATTATTGTAACTATCAGAAGAATATGAAAAAAGTCCTTTTAACCCTTCTGGCAGCGGTAATTTTCCTGGCTCCGGCCACGGCCGACAACGACCGTCCCATTTCCCCGGACCAGCTTCCCGCTGCAGCCAAGACTTTTATTCAGCAGACCTTCCCGGACCTGACCATCGCTTATGCCGAGATTGAGCAGGGCTTTAAGACCAGCTACGAGGCCCGCCTGAGCGACGGAACCAAGGTGGAGTTTGACGGCAACGGCAACTGGGACAAGGTGGACTGCAAATACAAGGCTGTCCCCGCCGCCCTGGTACCGGACGTCATTGCTAAATACGTATCGGCCAACTATGCCGGCGCCCTTGTCACCAAGATTGACAAGGAACTGTACGGCTATGAGATTGAACTGAACAACGGCCTGGACCTCAAGTTCTCCACGAACGGCCAGTTGCTGGAAATTGACGACTGATATGGCCAACTCCCCCCTGAATACCGAACTTCTGGACCGCGCCATCCTGTTCGCGGTGAAGGCGCACGCCGGTACGGAGCGTCGCGGGAAAGGTTTCCCGTACATTGTTCATCCTATGGAGGCCATGGAAATTGTGGCCACCATTACCCCGGACCAGGAACTGCTGGCCGCCGCCGCCCTGCACGACACCGTGGAGGACACCAACGTGACCGTCGAGGATATCCGGGCCGAATTCGGTGAGCGTATTGCCAACCTGGTGGCCGCCGAGAGCGATGTCTTCATCGAAGGCAAGAGCGAGGAAGAGACCTGGCACGCCCGCAAGCAGGCCGCCATGGACCGCCTGGCCGCCGCCCCGCACGACGCTAAGATTGTTGCGCTGGGAGACAAGCTGTCCAATATGCGCGCCATCGCCCGGGATTACGCCATCATGGGTGACAAACTCTGGGACATCTTCCACGCCAAGGATCCCAGCGACCACGAGTGGCACTACCGTGGCCTGGCCAATTCCCTGCGGGAGCTCTCGGATAGCTTTGCTTTCCAGGAATTCGAATCCCTGATTAACCAGGTTTTCAAGCACTAAATGCTGAAATCCCTTCTTATAGCCCTCTCCCTGCTGGCAAGCGAGCAGCGGGAGGGCTATTCTTGTGAACTGGTGGAATACCCGGTGGGGGAGTCACGCGTTTCCGCCTACTTGCTGGTGCCGGACGGTGCCGGCGCCGATGACCCCCGCCCCGCCCTGGTGCTGCTGCACGACCACGGCGCCCGCTTCGATGTCGGCAAGGAGAAACTGGTGCGTCCCCTGGCGTCGGCCCCGGCGCATATTCAGGCATCGGCCCGCCAGTGGGTGGACGACAATTTCGACGGCGTCTTCCTGGCCGACAGGCTGGCCGCGCAGGGCTACGTGGTGATTGTCCCAGACGTCCTGTATTGGGGCGGCCGCAGTACGCCGTTGGCGCAAAAGTGGAGCCGGATGCAGTTCGGGGATCTGCCAAAGGACGGCATCAAGGAGTTGAAAAAGGACGTGTACGAAGGCCAGCGCGCCGTGTACGACAGCCTGGCCCGTAAGGGCATTGTCTGGGCCAAACAGACTCTGGCCGAAGATACCGCCGCCGCGGAGCTCCTGGCCGGCCTGCCCTGCGTGGACCCGGAGCGCATCGGCTGCTTCGGCTGGTCCATGGGCGCCCATCGCGCCTGGCTGCTCGCCGCCTCCTGCCCGCTGGTGAAAACCGGCGCGGCGCTGTGCTGGATGACGCTGAAGGAGACGCAGGCGCAGCCGCCATCGGCCTCGGATTATTCGATGATGATTCCCGCCCTGCGGGAGAAGTACGACTTCCCGGACATCGCTTACGGCCTGTGTCCCAAGCCCTTCCTCTTTCTGGGTGGCCGCACGGACAAGCTTTTCCCGGTCTGGTCTGTCGAAGAAGCCTACCGCCGTATGCAGGCCATCTATGCTGATGCAGGCGCCACCGGCCTTCGCACCGAATGGTTTGACGGCGGGCACCACTGCGGTATTCCGGAACAGGAGCGTATCCTGCAATTCTTCCGGGATTACTTGATGTAGCTGAGAATGATATTGGCCAGTTCTTCCTCCGTGTGAGTGTCGGCGTTTAGGACAAGGTCATAGTTGCGGAGGTCGTAGCGGCTTTTTCCGGTGTAGCGCTTGATGTAGTTCTCGCGGGCCTGATCGATACCGTCGATTACGGCCTTGGCGCTTTCTTCGGAGAGGTTCTGCTTTTTCATCACACGTGCAATGCGGTGAGGCATGGAAGCGGTGATGAAAACGTTCAGCTTGTTGGGATGGTTCCTGAACACGAAGAAGCCGGAACGGCCGGCCACGACGCAGGAACCCATCTGGGCCACACCTTCGAGGATCTCTACCTCGGCCTTGAAAATATCGCCGGAGGTAACGTTCACCTTGAATTCCTGGGAGAACTTGGGATCCACGCCCAGCATCTGGGCCGACGGCATGGGCGTAACCTTGCTCAGGATGTCCGTGAGCCAGTTACCTTTCTCTCCCTTCAACTTCTCTATGGCGCTTACGCTGAGACCGAACTGCTTTTCAAGGGATTCTACCAGGATTTTGTCGCAGTAGCGCACGCCCAGTTTTTCGGCCAGGAGTTTGCCCACGGTGTGACCGCCGGAACCTACTTCGCGGCTGATGGTAATGACAAAGGTATCTTTCGTGATCATAGAGAAGTGGTTTAGTTCAAACAAAGTTAGGCATTATCTGCCGGATTTCCAAACAGTTTTTCGGCTCCTTCCTTCACCTCATCGGCGAAGTCCTTGGCGGCATCGACCGCTTTTTCTGCCACGTCGGAAGCCTTTGCCTTCCATTCGTCCTGTTTGGCTTTCTTCTCTTCCGGGGAGAGGGCGTCGTAGTCTTTCACCTTGCCGATGATGACTTTGGTTTCGTCTATGACGGCGTCTACGGCTTCGTAGATGGCTTCATTGGCCTTGCCGGCAGCATCCAGGAGGCGCTCCTTGACAGAGGCCTTGGGGGATTCGGAATTCTGTTCGCTCATAGTGTTTATTGTTATTTAACAAAGGTACTTATTACTGTCGAGAAAACCTAATGGCTACTTCGCTTGCCTGTTTTTTCTAACTGGTTAATAGTGAGCGAGATGTGACTTTTTCTCTGGGCGTTTTGACCCGGAGGAATTTGTGTAAAGTGCTTATTTTCAATGATTTAGAGAAAACGCTTTTTGCATCAATTCATCAGTCGCAACTACGACCTCGTCCTCAGCGCCGACGATCACACGGAGGAAGAACTGGCCGACTTGATTCTCAAATACATAGGATAGCGGGCCTATTTTCACGGGCTTTTATTGCGCATAAAGGAAAAAAGTATAACTTTGCATCTTCATTAACCTTTTTGTATTTTTGTATTATGAAAAAAGTAGTTGCAATTCTTACCATCGCCCTTGCGATGATTGCTATGGCTTCCTGCAAGAAAGCCAACAGCCTCGCTGGTACCACTTGGAAGTGCGTTGTATCTGCCGAGAATGACGGTGACGCCTATTCCATCAACTCTTCCTTCAGCTTCCAGGAGACCACCTTTACCTTCACCTTCGATGCTACCGGTCCTGGTGCACCCCCGTCCCAGAGCGCAAACGGTACTTACACCTACAAGGCTCCCACTGTGACCATGAAGATCGGGACCAAGGAGCTTACCGCCAACATCAACGGTAGCATCCTTACCGTCAACGACCCCGACCTGGGTCAGCTCGAGTACAAGAAACAGCTGAAGTAATTCTTACTTATACTAAAAAAAATCAGGTGACCGCTTGGCCACCTGATTTTTTTACGTTAACGCTGGCGGCGGCATAGGAAGCGCCGCAGGAGGATACTGCCGTGGCAAGTGGTTGAGGGAGGGGGAGGGAATTGTCTGTAATTAGTGCTATCTTTGTGACAGACATTATAACTGATAGTATGGAAAAGAAGACAACCCGCAAACAGATTGACTGGCAGCAGTTCTTTATCACTGTCATCGGAACCGCCATCGGCGTAGCGCTCACCTTTGTCGTGAACGGAATAATGGAGCGCCGGAACAAGGCGCAAGCCCAGCGGCTCACGGCCATCATGGTCATTCACGACATAGACAATACCATAGATATCGTGAAAGAGATGAAGGCGGTTGAGGAGCGGAATGGCGAATTGCTGCGCTCGGTCCTGAAACAAAGGGACCACCTGGAGGCGATGCCTTTCGACACGCTTGCCGGCGTCCTTGACGTTCTGATAGATTCCCGTTCGGTTTTCAGCTTCGACACATCCAAGGAGAAGATTTTCAACAGCGACCTGGACACCTGGCAGAATCTGGGCAACATGGCGTTTTTGGACAATGTACAGACTTTCTATCATTACAGGAAAGGGGCTCAGGATGCCATAAACGAGTCTACGGTTTGGGAGAGACCCATTCCCAACGAAGAGTACATGCAATTAATCATGGATTCCGGATGGGTGACGGAGGAAGAGTGGGCTGCCATCTTGCAGCCGCTCCTGGAAGAGAAACTCCACGAAAACAGGGTTGTCTACTACATCAATGTTTCTTCTAGCCGACTGGACTATCTGACGCAACTGATTGACTATTGGACCGGGTTGAATGATGAGAACAAGTTCCTGATGGGCCT
>JAEEGF010966122.1_pt1 | contig 11606 bp, 11 predicted proteins | sample 9134171 | NCBI WGS metagenome assembly JAEEGF01 (sample SAMN16246542, study PRJNA631951) | gut metagenome | biome: gut microbiome; feature: rumen; material: AP-attached | host: Bos | place: Iran: Karaj | collected 2018-10 | reverse complement strand
AATACTGCCGCACAGCTCAAGGAGAGCTCCGCTGAGATTACCAGGGTTCTTAACGGCTATGTGAGCGGCCTTAAGGAGCTGGCGGGAATATATGACAAGGCGGAAAGCAAGGCGCAGAACACAGGAAAGTCCCTGAAATTTGACAAGACATTTAAGTGAGGTGGAGGGAAATGGCAATTAAATTCAATTATGAGCAGACAATGCAGCAAGCCAAAGCTCTGGAGCAGATGGCCTCTGACCTGTCAGGCAAGACCAAGCACAGGCTCTCTGGAGTAAAGGAAAACTTAAGTGCTGCATGGACCGGCGATTCCGGAAATGCATTTATAAAGTTTTTAGGTGATGCGGAAACAGATCTTGATGCCAAGGCCAAATATCTTCGCGGTGTGGCAGACTATCTCAAAAAGTCTGCCAAGAAGATCAAGGCGGCAGAAGAGGCAGCTAAAGCTTCAGCTGCCGGTATTTCATAGGAAGGAGGCCTGTCATGGCGACAAAAAATACGGTAAATGTTCAGCGGATGCGACAGGCCATCACTGAACTTGAAAACATACATTCCACGATGCAGAAAAACATTAAGACACTGGATGAGACTATTTCCCGTGTAAAACAGGTCTGGGTGGGAGAAGCTGCAGATACTTATCTCAAGCAGTACCAGAAGAACCAGAAGTCTTTTGCAAACATGGCAAATGCGATCCAGAACGCGGCAAATGCGCTGGCAGAGTCCTGCAGCATCTATGAGCAGGTGGACAGCAATGCCATGGACATTGTTCAGAAGATGGGCAGGAGAGGATAAAGGAGGCAGATTATGGCAGACGGAAATATTCAGATAGATGCGGCGAAACTGCGGTCCCTTGCCGAATCCATTGACAAATCCCAGACAGGGCTCAGGGAGGGTTGCTACTCAGCAAAGAGTCAGATAGACTCCCTGAAGAACATCTGGACAGGAGAGGCTGCCCAGACATATCAGAGCAGTTTTCAGAAGCTGATGGATGACTGCAACGAGGCACTGACAGTTCTTGGGAAGATGGTCAATTCACTCTATGACTCTGCAGACAAGTATGAAAAGACCGTGAAGGCTGTTGAAAGTGACGTGAAGAATATACCAAAGCTTCCCACCAATCTGTTCAAGTGATGTGGGTAAACAATATATGTTTGTTGATGTGAGGCGGTGAAGAAATGGCATATAAAGTATCATATAAGGTTATCTCCGAGCAGGGAGATCAGCTCAAGAAAACTGCTAAGGAGATGGAAAACTACATAAACCAGATGAACCAGATAATCTCAAAGCTGGGTAATGACCAGCTTATGCAATCTGTAAGATCTGATCTCAAAAAGTTCAATCAGCAGCTTGAGACGGAAAAGCAGGTTCTGAACATGGCAGGGCAGATACTTTCTGATGTTGTTCAGAGCTATTCCAGCACTGAGAAGAAGAGTGTGGCAAAGGTTGACAAGGCAAAGGCGCACAACAGAGACTTTTACAAGAGACCTGTTGCCGTGGCGTCTGCAGGAAGCACAGCAACGGCATCAGCCACTGCTACTGCAACAGCCTATGCTTCAGGCGGTGGGTCAGCCACTGTGGTCAACCAGACAGTGGTGAACAACACTTATATTGTCAATGAGGCCCCTGTCGCAGATGCAATGGCAGGCGCATCAGGTCCATCCGGAGCAGGGATATTCACTGACAGCGTTCTTCAGGGCGCCGGTGAGGTCGCAGGCATGGCCGGGGCTGTAGGCCTTGCAGCGGCAGCCGGCGGCGTTGCAGCAGCTGCCATCAATGAGAAGAGGCAGGAACGTAAATCAGGAAAAGAGGCGGTAGAGGCAACATGAGAAAAAGAATTGTTTATTTAGCCGGTGTGATCGGATTAACAATGTCTTTGTACGGATGCGGAGGGGCAGCAGATAACACTGCCCCGTCTCCGGCTGCTGACACAAAAGAAGAGGCGCAGGAAACTGAGCCGGAAAGCACAGAAACAAAAGAAGAAACTCAGGAAACCGAGCCAGAAAGCACAGAAACTAAAGAAGAAGCTCAGAAGGCTTCGGAAGAGGCGACAGAAACCACTGAAACGGACGCGCCTTCCTACAGTGATATCTATACCGGTGTGATAGATGAACTGGTAGCCTCAGGAGATGCGGATCTCTTCGCTCTTGTGGATGTGGACGGGGATGACACCCCGGAGCTTGCGGCTATAAGCTCCGAAGGGTCCTGGGACAAGGATCAGGTGTTTCTTTATACCACGGACGGACAAGGGATAGTGCTTCTCGCAAATGACATAGGACCGGGCATGGAGGGACATGCAATAGGCTTTTTTGAAAAGCAGAATGTCTTTATGCAGAGTGGCGCAACTTTAGGTGATAGATATGTGTTCAACAAGATTGAGAATGGAGAACCTGTTCAGATAACAGCTATCAGCAGCTTTACCATGATCGATGAGAATGATAATGAGGTCAGCACCTGCCTGGTGGATGACAATGAGGTGACAAACGAAGAGTACACAAAGGCTCTGAAGGAGGCTTTACCGTCAGGAGAAATTACTGTGCTGGCTTCTGTAGATACGACAGATATGGTTAAGTATGATGTCAGTGCTGAAGATGGTTATCTGTCTTATACTGAAAAGGAGAAGATACCTTACAACTCTTACGATGAAATCATGAAGATCCTCGGAAGCGGTAACTAATATTTTGTCGGCGTTTTTTACAATAAGGAGGTTAACTATGAGGGAGAATAAGGGATACAGGATATGGAAGAGAGTATTATCAGCAATTGTGATTGCGGTTATGGTGGCAACAATTGCTAATCCCCTACCTGCAGAGGCTAAAGTAAAAACTGTTAAGCCAAAGGCGGCAGCGAACGTGACAACCACTGCCTATGCTAAAAAGGTTGCTAAGAAAGTAACCGTTGGAACTACTAAGGTTTACCTCGATGATTACATTGCTCTTTCATATAGCGGATATCTTAAGTTTGTGGCACCAAAGACGAAGACCTATACCTTTACAATCTACGATCTGAAGCATCCTGTCAAGCGCGGGGATCTGATGGGCAGCATGGTATTTATGGTTCCGTATGGATATAAAAACAGTCAGCTGGGAACCTTTAAGGTTTCGTGCAAAGGCGGTTATTCAAGCAGGTTATATGTTGCCAATCCAAAGCCTACGGGCTTGTATTATGCGGATGCCACCCAGGTATATTACAAATCAAGATCAGGAGGCATAAAACTTAAAAAGGGACAGGTCATATATCTTGGAATCGACTTGCACACTTTTAAATTCACAAAGAAGAGAGTATCATGTACTCTGAAGATCAAATAAGAAAAGAAAGCTGCTGCGTTAACTCGTGGCAGCTTTTTTGCTATACTCATATTAAAGGAGAGTACTGGACATGGAAGTGACAACTTTATGTTATCTTGAGAGGGATGGCTGATACCTGATGCTTCATCGGGTAAAGAAAAAGAACGACATAAATGAAGGCAAGTGGATTGCTCCGGGAGGTCACTGTGAGAAGGGTGAGAGCCCGGAGGACTGTGCAATCAGAGAAGTCAGGGAGGAGACCGGAATAGAGCTAAGGAGCGTAAGATTCCGTGGGATAGTCACATTCATAACGTTGACTGGCGCAGAGTGCATTTGTACAGGGGATAAAGGACAGATCCATGCAGGAGAGCAGGTATGCGGTGAGGTTGATATCACAGAATATATGTGCCTCTTCACATCTGATGATTTCGATTATGATACTTCGGGAGCTGCAGGTGCTGCAACCGGCGACTGCGACGAGGGAGTACTTGAATGGATATCAAAGGATGGTCTGTTTAAGCTTAATCTCTGGGAAGGCGACAAGATATTTCTTGATCTCATTCGCAATCCTCGCCAGCCTTTCTTTTCCCTGAAGCTCACCTATCAGGGGGATGAACTTAAAGAGGCTGTTTTGGACGGAAAAGTGTTATGACAACTAAATAGTCTTATTAGGATTAATGTCTTATTTTGGCATCGATAACTGATGATGCCAAAATAGGACATTCTTTTTTTGTGCCAATTTCCTAAACTAAGAATTAGGAAAATACTGATCAGATCACTTGCGGTAAGAAAAGATGTGATCGGAGAAAAGGAAATTCGGGGGATTTTGGTTTATGAGATACGGATATTTTGACGAGAAGAACAACGAGTATGTTATAGAAAGGCAGGACCTGCCCACATCCTGGACCAACTATCTGGGAGTGGAGGACATGTGCGCAGTGGTCAACCACACGGCCGGAGGGTATCTGTTTTACAAGTCGCCTGAGTACCACAGGATAACAAGATTTCGAGGAAACTCTGTGCCCATGGACAGGCCGGGCTATTACATATATTTAAGGGATGAAGAGGACGGAGATTACTGGAGCATCTCCTGGCAGCCGGTGGGTAAGCCGCTGGATAAGGCTAAGTACACCACAAGACATGGGATGTCATATACCACCTATGAGTGTGAATATAAAGATATACGAGCCACGCAGAAGATGAGTATTCCACTTGGAGACAACGCGCTGATCTGGGACGTGACAGTAAAAAACGACAGCGACCGCGCAAAGCGCCTGGATGTCTTTTCCTATGCTGAGTTCTCTTTTCATCATATCCAGATTGATAATCAGAACTATCAGATGAGCTTGTACTGTGCGGGATCTGAATATGAGGGTGGAACAATACTCTATGACCTTTTCTATGAAGAGGAGGGATATCAGTATTTTACAGCGAACTTCGAACCCGATGGATTCGACTGCCTCAGGGATGAGTTTATCGGGACCTATAACACGGAAAGTAATCCCAGAGGAGTGATAAGCGGCCAGCTGAGCGGCTCATTTGAAAAGGGCGGGAATCACTGCGCTGCGCTTCAAAAGAAGATCACGCTGGAACCCGGTGAGTCTGTACGGCTTATATATTTCCTGGGAGAGGGCGGATATGAGGCAGCAAAAGAGATAAAGAAGAAGTATGCAGATCTGTCCGCACTTGATGAGTCTTACATAAAACTCAGACAATTTTGGGACGACAAGCAGAAGAAATTTAAGGTAAACAGCCCGGAAGATGGTATCGACACCATGATCAATACCTGGACTTTATATCAGGCGGAGATCAATGTCATGTTCTCAAGGTTCGCATCCTTTATCGAGGTGGGAGGAAGGACCGGCCTGGGCTACAGAGATACGGCTCAGGATGCCATGACGGTCATAGCTACAAATCCTGAAGGCTGCAGGAAGAGGATAGTGGAGCTGCTGAGGGCGCTGACCTGTGAAGGATATGGTATACATCTCTTTGAACCAAGGTGGTTTGCTCCTGAGGATGAAAAGGAAAATAAGAAAAAGCCTTTCAAGTCACCGACTGTTATCCCGGAGCCGGAGGGCAATTCCATGGTCCACGGCCTTGCTGAGGCCTGTTCAGACGACGCACTGTGGCTGGTACCCTCAATTGTCGAGTACGTAAAGGAGACAGGAGACATGGCCTTCCTTGATGAGAAGTATGGTTATGCCGACGGAGGCTCCGGTACTGTTTATGAACACATGAAGAAGATCGTGGACTTTTCGGAGAGAGAAGTTGGCGATAACGGAATCTGCAAGGGCCTAAGGGCCGACTGGAATGACTGTCTGAACCTGGGCGGAGGCGAGAGCGCGCTGGTGTCATTTTTGCTCTACAGAGCCATGGACAGCATGAAGGAGACTGCATCCTTCATGGGAAGAGATGAGGAGGCAAAAGAACTTGAAGCCAGAATGGAGAAGCTAAGACAGGTATGCGATGAGAAGCTCTGGGATGGTGACTGGTTCATCAGAGGCTTTACAAAGACAGGAAGAAAGATCGGAACGAAGGAGAATAAAGAAGGAAAACTCCACCTGGAGTCAAATGCCTGGGCAGTACTGTCCGGGGAAGCAGACAAGGAGAAGAGCATAAAAGCTCTTGATGCGATCCATGACAACCTGGCGACGCCATACGGCATAATGCTCAACGCTCCGGTCTACACAGTGCCTGACGATGACATTGGCTTTATAGCCAGAGTTTATCCCGGACTTAAGGAGAACGGAAGTATCTTTTCCCATCCAAATCCATGGGTGTGGTCGGCTGAGTGCAGAGTGGGGAACGGCAACAGAGCCTTTGAATATTACAGGAGTCTGTGCCCCTATTACCAGAACGATATGATTGAGATGAGATGGGCTGAGCCTTATTCCTACTGTCAGTTTATTTCCGGAAAAGACCATACTACCTACGGAAGGGCACATCATCCCTTCATGACAGGAAGCGGCGGATGGGCATACTACGCGGTGACTCACTATATGCTGGGAATAAGACCCGGATTTGACTGCCTTGAGATCGATCCCTGTGTCCCGTCAGACTGGAGTGGATTTAATGTGAGAAGGCAGTTCAGGAATACAGTCTACAACATCAGCGTGACCAATCCTGATCATGTACAAAGAGGTGTAAAAGAGCTGATACTGGATGGACAAAAAGTGGACATGATCCCGGCACTTCATGACGGAAAGGAACACAGAATAGAGGTTGTTATGGGGTGATGTGATCCCTGTCACCATGACGTTTTTTTGACGAGTTACGGGACCGGGTCCGAGCGGACTTAGACAGATAATAAACCGGGGTTATTGGAGGAGGAGCAGAAATGATAAAGTTTGGAACAGGCGGGTGGCGAGCAGTAATAGGAGACGGATTCACAAAGGAAAACGTACAGATACTGGCAAAGGCAGTGGCTGATAAGATGAAGGCGGAGGACCTTGCAGACAAAGGGATAGTGCTTGGATATGACAGGCGCTTTTTATCCAAGGAAGCTATGCAGTGGGCGGCGGTTGTGTTTGCGGCAAACGGGATAAAGGCAAGCCTTATCAACAGGTCGAGTCCGACTCCGCTGGTGATGTTCTATGTGATGAAGCACGATCTTCCTTATGGGATGATGGTCACAGCCAGTCATAACCCGGCTATCTACAACGGCATAAAGCTCTTTACCGCAGGAGGCCGTGATGCTGACGAGACCCAGACCCGGGAGGTTGAGGAATATATCAGCAGGGTGAGCACTCCGGTAGATGAGATGAACTACAAGGATGCCAGAGATCAGGGACTCATCGAGGAATTCTATCCGATAAACGAGTATATTGATAACATCCTGGACAGGATAGATGTGGAGAAGATCAAGTCTGCGGGACTTCGCATCGCGCTGGATCCCATGTACGGGGTATCTGAGACTGCCATCAAGACAATTCTTCTGACCGCGAGATGTGACATGGTGACCATCCATGGAAGGCACGACACTTTGTTCGGAGGAAAGCTCCCTGCACCCAATGAGTCGGCAATGGAACCGCTAAAGACATGTGTGAGTGACAACAGGTGTGACATCGGGATAGCAACGGACGGCGACGCTGACAGGATAGGAGTAGTTGACGACAGGGGGCGTTACCTGACACCCAACGACATCCTGGTCCTGCTCTACTACTATCTGGTGAAGTACAGGAAGGAGAGGGGACCGGTTGTCAGGAACCTCTGCACAACCCATATGCTGGACCGCATAGCAGAGGGATTTGGGGAAAAGAGCTATGAAGTACCGGTGGGATTTAAGCACATATCATCCATGATCACAAAGACCGATGCCCTGATTGGAGGGGAGTCCTCCGGCGGCCTCACTGTAAGAGGCCATATCAACGGCAAGGACGGAGTCTATGCAGCGGCTCTTCTGGTGGAGATGCTGGCTGTGACCGGAAAGAAGATATCCGGGATGTATGATGACATACGAAATGAGTTCGGGTGTTTCTATATGGTTGAGAGAAACTACTGCTTCAGGGAAGAGAAAAAAGAGTATTACGCAAAGATCATAATGGAGGACAGGACTTTACCGGAATTTGACAGCGAAATTCTGAAGACTTCCTATATGGATGGTTGTAAGGTATACTTTAAGAATGGAGGGTGGATATGCGCAAGATTCTCAGGCACTGAACCACTCCTTCGGGTTTTCTGCGAGATGCCGCAAAAGGAACTGGCAGAAAAATACTGTGATGTATACAGGAATTTCCTGGGGCTGGAAGGTTAAGAATGAAGAACAGAAATACACTGAAATGGCAGATGCTCAGGCTCTTGGCACTGGGGTGGTTTGTGCCTCTTACGGCGATCGTCCTCTTGTTTTTGCTGGTGGTGGCAGGCAGGATCGACTCCCAGAGCAGACGGACAATAACAACATCGATGGAAAAGGCGGCGGAGATAAGTATCCTCCGCCTTTCAGACTGCATTGACGCATCCAAGGATGCGTCATATCTTTCGTATATCAGGGACTACTGGACACAGTACAGTGAGAGCGGGGATTCCGGCAGACTCTACAATGAGGTTACCACTTTTCTTGCAGAGCATTATAAGTATGACCCGAGTTTTGACATAACTGTCCTCATGTTCACCGATGAGCCGGATACACTCTATTACACAGGCAATACAACGGGCCGGGGAAGTGTTTCCAGGATAAAGTTTTTTAAGGACAGCGCGCAGAAAAGAGTGCTGGAAATTTCGGAGAACCTTGATACCAGGACGGAATTCTTTTCCCTGGATGGACATGTGTATATGATAAGAAACCTAATTGGAAGAGGCTTCAAGCGCTATGCTGTGCTGGTGATGGAATTGAACCCTGAGGAGGTCTTTGAGAGTTTAAAGAGTGTCTGGGAGTACAGGGGGATGACGGTCTTTTTCAACGACGAAGTCCTATACGCTCAGGGAAACCGCGGCATTGACAGCAGTGCAGTAAAAGCTGTAAAGGATGTGGCTGTTATAGGCAAGAGCGGTAATGAGAGCATTGTTGTGTGCAGTAAGGACAGTGTCGACGGTGAGTTCAAATATGTCGTTTCCTACGACGAGACTGCAGTTAATCTGGAGAAAAGAACCGTGACCTTCACTTTTGTCATTCTCCTGGTTTTCCTTGTACCGCTGATAATGGTTGTGTTCTATTTCTTTAACCGGAAGATAAACCGCCCCATAGCAACATTGACAGATGCATCCAAACAGATAGCCGCCGGTAAATACGGAATGGCTGTTCCGGAGCCTGCAGGGCAGAGCGGTGAGATCGCCGATCTCACCAGAAATTTCAATACTATGAGTACCAAACTCGGAGAGCAGTTCAACAAGATCTTCGTGGAGGAGATAGCACTTCGCGATGCCAATATCCATGCGCTTCAGTCACAGATCAATCCCCACTTCCTGAACAACACTCTGGAGATAATAAACTGGGAGGCCAGGATGAATGGCCAGGAAAAGGTATCCAGCATGATAGAGGCCCTCTCCACCATGATGTCAGCCACCATGGACAGAAACAGGCAGTCCTTGATCACTCTGGCAGAGGAACTGGAATATGTGGACGCCTATCTCTACATAATAGAGTGCAGATATCAGGACAGGTTTGTCTATGAAGAAAAGATTGATAAATCTCTTTTGTCGGTAATGGTACCAAGGCTCATCATTCAGCCTGTGATAGAAAACGCAGTGGAATACAGCGTGGAAGATAACGGAAAGAGAAAAGTTACTCTTAATATAGAAGGAACGACAGATGGCAACAAGGTTGACATGAAGATCAGGATCATCAATCCCGGGGAGCTCTCAAAGGAGGATGCGCGCAGGATAAAGGAGCTGCTCACGGATGATATTAACATTAAGCCAATGGAGGAGCGCTCCACCAGGATAGGGATCCGGAACGTCCACAGGAGGCTGAAGATGCTCTACGGTGCGCAGAGCGGACTTGCAATCGAATATGACGGAAAAGGGAATACCATCAGCACTATTTTTGTCAAAAATTGACAATTTCAGCAATCTTATTTCAGGGGCTGCACTGCTATCCTAGAATTACGAAATACGAAATAGATGCGCCCTGACAGGCGCAGAAGGGAGAATGTATGAAAATGAAAAAAATGACAGCAGTTCTTATGACAGCCCTTATGACAGCATCAGTTGTTGGCTGCGGAAGCACTGCAACAAGCGAGGCACCGGCACAGCAGCCGGCACAGGAAAGTGGGTCATCTGACACGGCAGCAGAGGCACCGGCAGCGGAAGCACCTGCAGCAGAAACTCAGGAGGCGCCGGCTGAAGAGCCCGCAGGTCCTGTGGAGATCACCGTGACGACCACCTTTGCAGGTGAGGACAGCAACGCACAGAATTATAAAAATGCAGTTGCAGGCTGGGAGGCAGCAACAGGCAACACTGTCAGCGATACATCGGCAACCAGTGACGAGACCTTCAAAACAAGGATCATTACAGACTTTGAGACCGGATCAGAGCCCGATGTTCTGTTCTTCTTCAACGGTGCAGACGCCAATGACTTTGTTAACGCAGGAAAGGTTGTTTCCATCGATGACATCAGGGCAGAGTTCCCTGAGTATGCGTCCAACATGAACGACGATCTGATCGCTGCTTCTCCGGCAGACGGAGTTAAGTATGCGGTTCCTGTAAACGGATATTGGGAAGCAATGTTTGTGAACACCAAGGTACTTGAGGATTCCGGAGTGGCAATGCCCGGCGCAGACTACACATGGGATCAGTTCCTGGATGACTGCGAGAAGATCAAGGCAGCAGGCTATGCGCCAATAGCAGCAGCTCTTGGCAACATTCCTCACTACTGGTGGGAGTTTGGAATATACAATCAGCAGACACCTGCAGATCACTTAAACATACCCGGCAGTGCTGATGATGCCACAGGATCTCAGTGGGTAGCAGGTCTTGAAGATATCAAGACTCTCTATGAAAAAGGGTATTTTCCTGACAACACACTCTCAGCAACAGACGACGAGACATTTGCAATGTTTACTGATGACAAGGCAGCATTCCTTCTTGACGGCTCATGGAAAGTGGGCGGAATCGTTGGTTCCTGCCAGTCAGATCCCGAAGATCCTTCAACAATCGATGCAGACAAGCTCAGCCACTTTGATGTTACTTATTTCCCGGGCAAGGGCAACCGCAAGACAACAGATCTTATAGGCGGACTTTCAATGGGTTACTACATTACCACAAAGGCATGGGAGGATCCCGACAAGAAGGCAGCAGCTGTAAGCTTTGTTGAATACATGACCAGCGATGAGGTTGTTCCTCTGTTTGCACAGCACACAGCATCAGCATTAAAGAACGCTCCCGCAGTGGATGAGACTCAGTTCAATGCCCTTCAGGTAAAGGCCATGGATATGATGAGCGGAGTTACCAGCCTCACAGGTGCTGTTCAGGATCTTTTCAACGGCGACTGCAGAGTATCAACCTTTGACGGAATGCCCGACATTGTGGTAGGAAACGTTTCTGCAGCAGACGCTGTACAGGAAGGTATCGATGTCTACAAGGATACACTTGAATAAGCCTTTCCTTAATTTCCTTTAAATATATTTCGGCCGGCGATACGTCAGTATTTGCCGGTCGAAGCTTTAAGAGGGGTTATGTATGTCTAATATTTATAAGAGCAGAAAGTACGTCTTTATCTTTCTTGCACCGGCATTTCTTTTCCTGATCATATATCTTTACTACCCGTTTTTTGTGAATATCTACGGAAGCTTTCGCGCCATCAAGAATCTGGGAACCTACGGCACCAGGTGGAATGATCCATGGTATGAGAATTACACAAAACTCATAACTGATCCCGTGGTGCGTAC
>JAEEGF010475217.1_pt1 | contig 11608 bp, 8 predicted proteins | sample 9134171 | NCBI WGS metagenome assembly JAEEGF01 (sample SAMN16246542, study PRJNA631951) | gut metagenome | biome: gut microbiome; feature: rumen; material: AP-attached | host: Bos | place: Iran: Karaj | collected 2018-10 | reverse complement strand
TGGCATCTCGTCAGTAAAGATCTATTTTTACATAACCGTTATACTTTCGTTTATTAACTGGACCGGAATGGCCCGTGTGGTAAGAGGCAAATTCCTTTCCCTTAAGAATGAGGATTATGTAATGGCAGCTCGTCTTTCGGGCGTCAGCACATGGAAGATCATCTGGAAGCACCTTGTTCCGGGTTTCATGAGTTACCTCATCGTATCTCTGACCCTTGGTATCCCCGGTTCCATTTTGGGTGAGACTTCCATGTCCTACCTGAACCTTGGTATCAAGAGCCCTGCTACAAGCTGGGGTGTTCTGCTTCAAGAGGCAAAGAGCGTTACAGATGTGGCTGTAAATCCTCACAAGCTGATCCCCATCATCTTCGTTACGATCACGGTGCTCGCATACAACTTCCTCGGCGACGGTCTTCGGGATGCTGCCGATCCTTACAAATAGAATGTGGAGGTAAGAAATGGATAAAGACAATATTCTTGAAGTAAAAGACCTCCGTGTGAACATTCATATGATGGAGGGCGAACTCACAGCAGTCCGCGGAGTTAACTTTGAGATCAAAAAAGGCGAGACTCTGGGCCTTGTAGGAGAATCAGGCTGCGGTAAATCACTCACCTGTAAAGCAATCCTTGCGATAAACGATAAAAAGTGTGAAGCCAAGGGTTCCATCAAGTTTAATTCCGATGAATCCGGAGAAGTTGAGATCCTGGATCTTAATCCGAAAGGAGAAGAGATCAGAAACATTCGCGGAAAGCAGATCTCAATGATCTTCCAGGAGCCCATGGTTGCCTTTTCTCCCATGTACACCATCGGAAATCAGATCAATGAATGTACAAGACTTCACATCACAAAGGATAAGAGAGAGTCAAAACGGATCTCCATGGAGGTCATGAGAAAGGTTGGTATTGCAAACGTTGAAAAGCGTTACAACCAGTATCCGCACGAGTTCTCCGGCGGTATGCTGCAGCGTGCTCTTATCGCAATGGCACTTGTGTGCAATCCCAAGATGCTGATCGCTGATGAGCCCACAACCGCTCTCGATGTTACCATTCAGGCTCAGATCCTTGAACTCATGAAATCCTTGCAGAAGGATTTCAACACGGCTATTCTTTTCATCACCCATGACTTGGGCGTTGTTGCCAAGATGTGTGACAGAGTGGCTGTCATGTATCTCGGAAAGATCGTGGAGAGCGCGGACACAGAGACCATTTACGCAAATCCTCAGCATCCCTACACCAAGGGACTCATCGGTTCCGTTCACAAGATCGGCGGTAACCGTGAAGAAAGACTTTTCTCCATTGAAGGAACGGTTCCCCTCGCGATGAATCTTCCTTCCCAGTGCGGCTTCTATGACAGATGTACCGTAGCCATTGAAGGTCTCTGCAACAAGATCGAGCCCGAACTCGTGGAGATCGAGCCCGGACACAAGGTAGCATGCTTTGCCTGCGACAATGAAGCCTGCAGAAAAGAATGTGAGAGGGCAAGAAAAATGATCCCCGAGCTGGAAAGAGAAAAAGCAAGACAGGAAGAAGCTGCTGCTCAGGAGGCAGCATTGAGAAATAAAAAGAAACTTTTCGGAAGGAGAGCGTAGTATGAGCGAGATGAATAAGGAAAACATCCTTGAAGTCAGACATGTGCACAAGCGCTTTACTTCCAAGGGTATCACCGTTAAGGCGGTTACCGATGTTTCTTTTGAAGTAAAGCCCGGAGAGACCATCGGTATTGTTGGAGAATCCGGATGTGGAAAGACTACCCTCGGCCGCTGCATCGTGCGCGCTTACGAGGCGTCCGAAGGCGAAGTGTGGTACCGCACCGAAGCAGGTGAGGAAGTCGATTTCCTCAAGGTGGATCGCAAGAAGATGAAGAGCATCCGAAAGGAGATCCAGATGATCTTCCAGGATCCTTACTCTTCGCTGGATCCCAGAATGACCGTTCTGGACATTATCAAAGAGCCTTTAAAGGCAAACTATCCCGACATGTCCAAGGAGGAGATGGATCAGAGAGCAAAGGATATGGCTGTTAAGGTAGGCCTTAACCCCATGTATCTCATGCGCTATCCCCATGCTTTTTCCGGCGGTCAGCGTCAGAGAATAGGGATCGCAAGAGCTCTTGTCGTTCGTCCTCAGATCATTGTGTGCGACGAAGCTGTTTCTGCTCTTGACGTTTCCATCCAGGCTCAGGTCATCAACCTCCTCCGCGATCTTCAGAAGGAATTCGGATTGACTTACCTTTTCATTTCCCACGACCTTTCTGTTGTGGAACACATTTCGGACAAGGTTGGTGTTATGTATCTGGGACAGATGGTGGAGTTCTGCGAAACAGAAAAGCTGTACTCCCAGCCTATGCATCCCTACACGGAAGCATTGCTTTCGGCAGTTCCCGTAGCGGATCCCACATACAAGATGGAACGCATCCCTCTTCAGGGTGAGATCCCGAACCCGGCGAATCCCCCTTCAGGATGCTTCTTCCATGAAAGATGCCGTTATTGCACCGAAAAGTGCGTCACAGAAGCACCTCATCTTAAAACAATGCCCGACGGTCGCCTCTGCGCCTGCCACAGAGCTGAGGAACTTAACCTTCAGGGCTTTGACCTTAAGGCAATGGCGGAGAGTTCAAAAAATAAAAATGCAGTGTAAGAGATCCTCTTTAGAATTACACCCCCTGATATTTTGGGGGTGTTTTTGCTAAAGTTACTGTTCACACACCCCAGCCCAGCATTCGCAATCCGCTTCGCTACTTGCTCATGTGGGTGGGGGTGTTACTGCTGCGCAGAATATGCAAGATGCTAAAACTCTTTGAAAGCAAGCTTTCAGAGTTTTGGCATCTTGCATATCTGTGAACAGTAATTTGCTATAAGCATGATGAAAAACACATGACAGATGTGTTATAATTGAGAAAGAAATTCATAATAAAAGGAGAAGGTATTATGATCGATAAGAAGACCAAATGGTCCTATTGCATTGGGGCAACGGGACGAGATGCGGCTTATGCTCTTGTCAGTATGTTTGTGCTGACCTACATCCAGTACACCATGAAACTCACTGTGGCGCAGTTTACGGTGATCTCTGTGGCTATGGTGATCTGCATGGTCTGGGATGCTGTAAATGACCTTATGATGAGTTCCATCATCGAGAACAGTCACTACAAAATGGGAAAGTATCGCCCCTTCATTATTGTGGGAGCGCTTCTTAACGCTGTTGTGATCATCCTGATGTTCACTGTTCGTCCCACAGGCTGGTCCTTTGTTATTTTCTTCTGCATCACCTACCTGCTTTGGGGCATGACCTACACCATCAATGATATTGCCTACTGGGGCATGCTTCCCAGTCTTTCCAGCGATCCCAAGGAGAGGGATTCACTGGTCACTCTTATGGGCGTTTTTGTCTGCATCGGTCAGTTTGCCGTGGCAGGCATAGTTCCCATGGTCATCGCGGGAAATGCCATCGCAGCATTCCGTATCATCGGTATCATTGCCGCCCTTGGCTTTTTGCTCTTCCAGACGCTCACCTTCCTTGGGGTTACTGAAAATGAGCGTGTGGATAATGCCGAAGAAGTAAATTTCAAAAAGATGTTCGGTATCTTAAAGAGGAATGATCAGCTGGTAAAGTCCGGTATCGCCTATGTTCTGTTCTGCGTCGGACAGCAGCTTTTGCTCCTTCTTGCCGTTAATTTCTTCTATTTTGAGTTCGGCTATTCCGAAAGCGGAGATCTGGTAACACTGTTCACTGTAATGTACGGCATCGGTACTCTGGCTGCACAGTTTGTCTATCCCATAATTTCCGCAAGAACAAGCCGCAAGAAGATCTACGGCACCTGTCTTGCGGTGCTCGTGGCAGGATATCTGGTTCTTCTGGGCTTTGGCTACATCCTGCCCAAGAATGTGATCCTTCTTATGATCACGGGCTTTGTGATATTCTTTTGCCAGGGACTCATCAACCTTGCAATGGTTGTCATCATCAACAATACCATTGAATACGATGAGTACAGGTTTAACGAGCGCCATGACAGTATCATTTCTGCCATCCGTTCTTTTGCATCGAAGTTTTCAGGTGCCCTGAATCAGGGCGCTGCATCTCTCATCCTCATCGTCAGCGGCATCTATGCGGTCAGTCAGAACATCAGTGCCCTTGAAGTCGAAGTGGGAAAGGGAGCCATGGCGAGAGAGGAAGCTCTTTTAAAGGCTGATAACATCATAGCCACGGTTGAACCTGTTCAGACTTTGATCCTTCGGATCGGTATGGTGGCTATTCCTTTACTGGTCATGATCGCTTCATGGATCATCATTCAAAAGGGATACAGGATCGACGAGAAGGAATATGCACGGATGGTCAGCGAGATAGAGAAGAGACATGAAGAAAATGCATAGATCGCAAGGGAGCAGATTCAATGATTAAAAACGTGATTCTTGACATAGGAAATGTGCTGGGTTACTTTCAGTGGAGAGAGCTGGGCAGGGAGTGCATGAAGCTTAACGATGAGGAATTTGAGCTTTTTGCGGACGGCATGATAAACAGCGGGCTATGGGATGAGTTCGACAAGGCTTATATGACGGACGAAGAGATCATTAAGTCCATCACCGACAGGATGCCGTCCCTTGGGGATCGTCTGCCGGAGTTCTTTAAAAGGCTGGGAGACATCGTTTTGGATTACGACTACTCCTGTCCCTGGATCCATGAGCTTCATGAAAAAGGCTTCAAGGTTTACATTCTGTCCAATTACGGAAAAACAGCCTTTGAAGCGGGTATTAAAAAAAGGCTTAAATTTGTACCCATGGTTGACGGTAGGGTCGTCTCCTATGAAGTAAAAATGGTTAAGCCAAATAAAGACATCTACGAATATCTTTTAAACAAATACAGTCTCAAAGCGGAAGAATGCCTCTTCTTCGACGACCGTAGGGAAAACATCGACGGCGCGGAGAAGGCAGGCATTCATGGCATATTGTTCCAAAACATAGATCAGGCAAAAGCCGATCTGGAAAAAGCTATAAAAGAGTTCGCTTAAAGAGCCTTTTTATAGCGGTCGAACAGTGCCAGATACTCTCTTTCAACGTCTTTAAACGGACGGACGTTGTAGGAAAGCTCAAGCCGAAGCTCGGGAGCGGGACGATCCTGTGTTTCGTTCAAAAGGACTTTGAGGTCGTAGAAAAGCATTTCATCGTCCACAGTTTTTACAAGCCTTGCTTCCTCCTCTGAAAGGGCGGAACCGAGCCACTTTTTATAGATCATGTCAAGGAGCTTATCCTCCCATTCGATAAAGGAGGGAAGCTCCTTTTTGAATGGTCTGGGAACATCGCTCATGTATGCTTCCGATGCATCATGCAAAAGACATGCGAGAACCGTTCTGGGAGAGTAACCTCTTGCTTCCGCTTCCCTGGCGCAGTTTATGCAATGCTGTGCCACCGAAAAGAAGGATTTTACGTGACCGTTTCCTCTGCACTGCATGGAAAGGGAATGAGCTATGTCTTCGATCTTTAATTTCTCCGGATCGGGTTCTGTGGGATAGAAATGTTCTTCAGTGTAAGTAGTGATATAATCAGCCATTTTATTGCACTCCGTATTTTTCTGTAAAGTATTCTTTCAGCAGGTCTCTTGCGAAGATATCTTCGTCGTAAAGCTCGATCTCCGTAAGATTGTTCGGTGCGTAGGAAGAAGAGTAGGTGTCCGTCACAAGATAGTAGACGGCGTTGGGGGCAAGATGATTTCTGACCTCTTCACCGTATTCACCGTAAGTGATGAAGTAATTTCCGTTCTGTGTTTCAAAGAAATTGTTGTTAAGATCTATGCCTTTGCATTCGCAGAGCACCAGACGGTTGTCAAAGGGAAAGAGCATCTGGAGATCCGCGTAGGTCACTTCCCCCGCATCCAGCATTCTGGGACTTCTTACTGAGAAGTAGCCGCCCCCCAGAACGATGTCGTACTTGTCACCCCACCTTTCAACAGCCGCATCGTAGTAGAGATCTGCGCAGAGCTGCCTCAGTTCGTCTCCGTCAAGAGCTACGGGGATGTTCGCGATCACGGCATTTATGTCTCCGATCTCGTCTTTGTACTTTGCCATCAGTTCATCCACTATGGGATCGCCCTGATAGTCGTATCTGTAGGCGTTATGGGAAACGATCTCCGCATCCGTTGTCAGAAGGGTGTCGTTTACTTTGTTGTATTCAATCGTTACATGGGAAAGTCCGGTGGAGTTGTCGCCGCCACCCTGAAGATGCCAGACGTTGTACATGTCCTTTAAGGCATATGCTTTGTGAGTGTGAGCCTCAAAGACCACATCGACGTAACCGGCGGAGAGCGTAGGATCGTAGTAGCTCTTTAACTGCCCTGCGGAAATTGTGCCCGTACCTGAGTAATTCTTTGAGTAACCGTCGTGGACAGAATAAATGATGATCTTACAGCCTTCTTCATTCCTGAGTCGCTCGGATTCTGCTTTCACAAGTTCGGAAAGTCTGCTTCCGGTAATAAAGTAAACGTCTGAAACCATGTTTCCCGAGATGGAGGAGTAGCAGTCTCCGATGGCTCCGATGATTCCGATCTTAACGCCTTCGCGCTCTATGACTACGGAAGGCGTGCAGTAAGGGGCAAGGGCATTCGTTGCTCTTTCGTAGATATTAAGAGCAAGGAAAGGGAATTCAGCAAGTTCCTCGTTTTTCTCGATGAATTCCCGGCCCCAGTCGTATTCATGGTTACCGAAGGTCATGGACACAAAATCAAGTTCATTCATCCACTCTGTCATGAGCCTTCCCCGGGTCAGATTCGATTCGCTGCTTCCCTGCCACATGTCTCCGGAGGAGAGAAGGACGAAGTTATCGTCCAACATGGCCCTTGTCTTAAGCCATGCGGTCATCTCATCCACACCGGGCTGGGATTCGCTGTCCGTAAACTTTCCGTGGAGGTCGTTCAGGGCATATATATCTATGACCGCCAGCACATCGGCATTACAGATGTCGCAGATCCCGTTGCTGTCCCTGTCTTCGTGGGAGCATTCCGCTTCGGGAGAAGGAATGACAGCTTCTGCGGGAGATGGGGAAGCGTAAGAAACATCGTTAAGACCCGTCTCATTTCCGCATGCTGCAGCAGACAGCAAGAGAGCCATCAATGACAATAAAATCTTTTTCTTCATCTTTTGTACCTCTGTTTTAATTTCAAGCGGTTCATTATAACCCGATTTAAAATTTTTGGAAAGGGTTTATATTGTAAAATAATTATGATAAAATCACCTAAAGGTGTCCTATTTGTAAACAGACAGCGAAGGAGCGGGGCATATGGCGTTGCATGATGACATAAGATCGTTTACAAAAAAATACAAGAAAAACATCGAAACCAGAACAGAATTAAATGACAAGCTGTTTAAGATCTGTGATCAGGACAAATGGCTGAAAACATTGAAGAACAGGGCTGTCAGGTGTCAGAAACTCTACAAGGACAACGAAAAGCTCATTTCCGGGCTGAATTCAAAACTCTGCGGGGAACTTTCCGACAAAGCCGGAGAGGCATTGTTCAGCTCTATTTTTGATGTCTTTTTTGACCGCTTTGAGATAAGCGATGTTCCGATCATCATCCTGCTTTGCAGGACCGCGGCGGAACATTTCGAAAAGAAGAAGGATTACAACAGGCTTGTGAGGATATATGCCTTTCTGACCTATTGTAATATGGAGTATTACAGCAGGATCAGGGTCGAAGAACGGGACAAGACCATAGAGTACGCAAAGAAGACCATTTCTTTCAAGGAACATTATGCGGAACTGGACGATCCCGAAGCAAGGCTCAGGATCTTCAGAACCTATGCAAATCTGATGGGTAACGTGCTTGAAGAGCATACAGGGCTACGGGACGGGGATTTTTCCGTCTACGATGAGATGATGGCACTCTGGAGCAGCGAGACCGTACAGAAAATGGACGGAAACAACAGCGACATCAGAAATGAAGTGGAATGGATGAAGGACAACATGGTCTATGTCTGTGCCCGCAATCTTTTGGATTACAGGACGGTTCATTCTGAGGAGATCAGGAATTCGGAGATCGCCTTTATTAAGGAAAAGCTTGAAGAACATGATAAAGATATTGAGAAGAACACCATCTGCTGGATAGCGGACATGACCCTTAAGATCATTAATTCCGAGATCACTCCCCTGGATGCCATCCACAAAGTGATAATGAAGACGGATGCCATTGCAAAACCGGATTTTGAGAAGCTGACACCCGAAGAGAACTGTGACATCCTGGATGAGAAGTACATGATGATGGAACTCAGCGTAGCGGTCCTCAGAAAGATGGACTTTACGGAAAAAGAAAGGACGGAATACGGCAGACAGATCACTTTCCGCTTTTTTAAGGACATTCACAAGATACCGAACAATCTTTTTACGAACTACGTGGATGACATCTGCAAAGAGTACTTTTCCATGGTACGTCCATTCCTTAACGGTGTGGGAGAAAAGGAACAGAAACTGATGCAGATCTTTTTCCTGCGCCAGCCCCTGACCTACATACATTGTCTCCTTGTGGGAAGCCTTGCATACAGACTGGGAAGCGCCATAATCGAAAAGAATCCCGAAATGCTGGTGGGTCTGGGAGAACTGGATTCCATAAAGGATGTCATTTCAAAGGAAAACGGCATACTGGATTTTGTAAGACGTGCCGGTCTTATCCACGATGTGGGTGAGATCATCATGCCCACCATCATAAACATGCAGACAAGAAGTCTTACCGAAGATGAAAAGAGCTTTATTTTGAAACACCCTGAGATCGGAGTGGAGTATCTTAAAGAGGATACGGATTTTGAGCCCTACAGGGACGTGATCCTCGGGCATCACAAGTCCTATGACGGGAAGAGCGGTTATCCTGCGGGGTTTGACAACACTGCATCTCCCTACAGGGTTATTATCGACATAATTTCCATTTGTGATGCCCTGGAAAATGCCGAGGATTACATAAGCCGTGCCTACAAGGAACCGAAGAGCTTTGACGAGATCTTCCGTGAAATCTGCGAGGGAGCGGGAACGACTTATAATCCGTATATAGCGGATATGATAAAAAATGACGACGCTTTGAGAAAGGAACTGAGATTTATTGTTACAGAAGGCCGGATCAAGGCGACTCAGGAGGTGTACAGAAACATCGTGACATGCGTTCAGTACGGCGGATCGCCCTATTTCAGGCTGAATGCGGTGGACATGGTAAACGATGGTTAATTAACTTAAAAATACGCTCAAATGGCGTCAATTTATAAATATTTAGTTTTTGTGATGTATATTTGGTGGACATTTTATGTTAAAATACCCTAACAAGATTAATATTTGCTTAAGGAGGCGCGTGTAAATGAAAAAATTTGCGTTAAACTTAAAGATCATATTGGTTGTCGGGGTTATCTTTGCGGCATGTATCATCATTTTCTGGATCTTCGCATCCGGCAGGATGATGGACATTTCCAGAACGAATGCAAGAGGGTCTTTGCAGGGCGTCGTAAACGGAGCATCTAACAGCATCCGACAGTATATTCAGAATGAAGTAACCTTTGTAGAAGGCTATCGTTGGACCACTGAGTTACAGAACATCATCAACGGTAATCGCTCACAGGCAGATATGGCAGCGGCAGAGGACGTTACCATCAGATATTCCGACAAGAAGGAACACATAGAAGGTCTCTTCTATTGTGATGAAAAAGGTATCGTTGATACCCACACTCTTCCTTTTATCGTGGGAATGGATCTCGGTGCCATGGGCGCCGATGCATTTACCGATGAAGCTGTAATGGCAACGGCATCTGTTTCGGAAGCAACAGGAAGCATTGTTATCTCAGTCGGAAAGACCATTAAGAATTCAGCCGGCGGATACGGCGGAATGGTAATGTGTGCTACATTCACCGACGGTTTCAACGAGATGATGGACAACGTTCTCAGAACAAATCCTTTCTATAAGCACTTGCAGATCGTTATCCCTTACTCCTACACAAGCCAGACATCATCCATTATCTATGATACGGATAAGTCAAAGCTTGCTACAGAGTACTCTGATTCAGCACTTGCAGGCTTTGTTGAGGGCTACGGCCTTTATCAGGTAGCACTTCAGAACGGACAGGTAGAGGCGCCTTCACCCGATGCGATGGGCTTCTCTTACACAGATCCCGAAACAGGAAAGAATTATGAATATAAGTATCAGGATATCATAGAGTACAAGGATCCCGATACCAATAAGGATATGATCGGTTTCTATCTCCTTGTTCCCGAGTATGGCTGGGTAATCTTCCTTGAAGGTGAATCTGACATGGTATTCTCTCAGGCATCCAGTTCCAGCCGTCAGCTCCTTATCGCTACAATAATTACACTTGCTGTAGGTATCGTCGGAATCCTTGCATTCGTTACAGTTCTTTTAAGACCTCTTTCGAATGTTGAAGGCGAACTTAAGAGAGTTGCAACACTTGACTTTACCGAAAGCGATACACTTGACAGATATGCCGGCAGAAACGACGAAGTGGGAACCATCGCCGGTGCCACCATTGCTCTTAAGGATGCGGTGAGCGACACGATGAAGATGGTAGGCGAGAGTGCAGGAAAGATGGACACCAACTCCGGAGCACTTGTAGACACATCCAGACTTCTTTCCAACTTCACAGAAGAAAGTATGGCGGTTACCGAGGAACTTTATGCAAGAATTGAGCAGACAAATGAATCGGTAAGAAAGACAGAAGACGAGATCAATAAGGTTGTAGGTCTTGTTCAGAATGTAAATGATAAGGTTGGCGCAGGAGAAAAGCTCTCCAAGGATCTCATCAAGAAGACCGGAGTGGTTACTCAGGAAGTTGAAGGCAAGCTCGAAGCAAGCCGTGAAAAGATCAATGAGACCAGAACAAATGTTTACGAAGCTGTTGAAAGCCTTGAGACAGTTAAGAAGATCAATGATCTGGCAAGCGCGATCCTTGAGATCACATCCCAGACAAACCTCCTTTCACTCAACGCTTCCATCGAAGCAGCACGTGCAGGTGAGGCCGGCAGAGGCTTCGCGGTAGTTGCAAGTGAAATTGCAAAACTTGCTACAGAATCACAGCAGACTGCAGGAAGAATCCAGGACATCGTTGCCGAGAGTAACATCGCGGTTGATAAGGTTAGAAACAGTGTTGAAGCAGTCATGAAGTTCGTACTTGAAGACGTTGAAGGCGAATTCAAGTCCTTCGGTGAAAGCTCCAGAAGCTACGGAGCCGATATTGAAACGATCATGCACTCCATCGACGAGATCGGCGGAGCCATGGACAATCTTAAAGCATCGGTTGACGATATCGGATCTTACATTAAGGAAGTTTCCAACTGCGCATCCAATAACTACGACGGAGTTAAGCAGATCGTTGATAAGAACGTCGGAACAACCAAGGTTGTTGAAGATATCAATGTGATCATTGATTCCGAGAGAGAAAGCGCAGGAAGCCTGAATGAGATGGTAGGCAAATTCAAAGTCTGATCACGGTGAACAAAAAACGGATATAAAGGTTTGGGAGGAAGCATCTGCTTCCTCCCTTTCGTTTTGCATGAAAGGGCTTTTTTAGAAGTGCGATTTGTGATAAAATGATCAGTAAGTAAAAGCGTTTTTGAAACGCAGACAGATCGGAGGATGCCAAATG
>JAEEGF011052479.1_pt1 | contig 11609 bp, 9 predicted proteins | sample 9134171 | NCBI WGS metagenome assembly JAEEGF01 (sample SAMN16246542, study PRJNA631951) | gut metagenome | biome: gut microbiome; feature: rumen; material: AP-attached | host: Bos | place: Iran: Karaj | collected 2018-10 | reverse complement strand
GAAATGGATATATGATCATGAACTGGCTGAAGAATACACCGAATGTGAGGGAGAACTTATAACAGCCGGTGAGGTCCTGGGGTATCTTCCTCAGGAATTGCCTGAAGCGGATAAGAACAAAACTCTTTATGAGTACTTTTCGGAGTCTTCGTTGTTTTTTGACAGGGACCCAAAAGAACTATCCAAGATGGCTTTTGAATTTAAGGTGCCTGCGGATTTCTTTTACAGCAATCAGCTTATGGGCAGTTTGTCAGGCGGCGAGAAGGTAAAAGCTCAGCTTCTTAAAATCCTGATTGATAAGCCGACAGTTCTTTTGCTGGATGAGCCATCAAACGACATAGATATAAACACGTTGGAACTTCTCGAAGAACTGATAAATGGGTGGAAGCACATAGTTCTTTTCATATCTCACGACGAGACCCTTATCGAGAACACAGCAAATGTTCTGATCCATATTGAACAGATTATGAGGAAAACCAGGAGCAGATATACGATTGTCAGGGATAATTACAGGAATTATATTGAGAAAAGAGCTGAGAATTTTGAGAGACAGGAGCAGCAGGCACTAAACGACAGACGTGCGAAGAAAATACGGGATGAGAAATTCCGCAGAGTGTACAATTCCGTGGACGGAGCGCTTACGAATATTTCCAAGGGTGAGAGGGATGCCATAGCTAAAAATCTAAAGGACAAGATGCACAGTGTTAAGGCTATGGGGAAGCGCTTTGCAAAAGAAGATGAAAAAATGACAGATATGCCCGAGAAGGAGGAGGCCATCTTTTTCAAGCTCGGATCTGATGATGCAAAGATGCCTGCTGGGAAAAATGTTATTGAGTATACGCTTGATGAATTGAGAACGCCTGATGGTTCCAGAATTCTGGCTAAAGACATTTTCTTAAGAGTCAGAGGTCCGGAGAAGATATGCATCGTTGGCACAAATGGAGTCGGAAAGACAACACTGCTTAAAATGATAGCTGGGGAGCTGCTTTCGAGGAAGGATTTAAAAGCTCAGTACATGCCACAGAACTACGAGGATATGCTTGAGCTGGACGTAACCCCCGTGGAGTATTTGGATGAAACCGGGGATAAGGCCGTGCGAACCCGGATCAGGACTTATCTGGGATCCCTTAAATATACTGCTGATGAAATGGATCATCCCATAAGAGAATTGTCCGGAGGACAAAAAGCCAAGGTGCTGCTTCTTAAGATGAGCTTGTCCAATGCAAATGTACTTATTCTGGATGAGCCCACAAGAAATTTTTCTCCTCTGTCGGGACCTGTTATCAGAAGTATGATTGCTTCTTTTCCGGGAGCTGTGATAAGCATTTCCCACGACAGGAAATTTATAGGAGAAGTCTGCACCAGGGTTTATACGTTGACAGAGAAAGGACTTGTTTTACAGGATGACTGAAATTCAAATTGTACCCTTTGATATGAAATTAGAAGAAAGGAAGTAAAACTATGAGTGAGTATAAATATGAAAATTTGAGAGAAGTGCCGGAAATACGACAAGAAGCAGCAAACTGGTTCCATGAGAAATGGGGAGTGCCAACTGAGGCGTACCTGGAGTGCATGGATGCATATCTTAACGGGGAGACGGAATATGGCTGGTATTTATGTCTTGACGGTGAAAAAATAGTTGGCGGACTTGGCGTCATCGACAATGATTTCCACGACAGAAAAGATCTTTTCCCTAATGTCTGTGCAGTGTACACGGAAGAGGAATATCGCTGTCAGGGAATATCGGGAAAGCTCCTTAACATGGTTGTGGAAGACATGAAATCCAAGGGGATCACACCAATATATCTTGTCACAGACCACGTTGGATTTTATGAGAGATATGGATGGGAGTTCTTTTGCATGGTTCAGGGCGACGGCGAACCCGAGCAGACAAGGCTCTACATACACAGGTAAAATTAACCCACAACCCCGTCTCCCATGGACCATTGTTGAAATGGACCTATAACCCCGTCCCCAGTGGACTATTCGAAGGAGGTATATATGAACTATTTTATTGAAGGACTGCAGGGAAGCGGCAAGAGCACGCTCGTAAGAAAGCTCTCCGAGAAGTATCCAGATTATAAGGCAATATGCGAAGGCGACTATTCGCCGGTGGAGCTTGCCTGGTGCGCCTATGTGGACAAAGAGACGTACGGCAGAATCCTGGAGAAGTACAGCGAGATCCGCAGTGAAATTGAAGAAAAGACAGTTGCGGAAGATGATCACATGATAATCTGCTACACCAGAATCATCACTGACATTCCGGGATTTCATAAGGACCTTGAGCAGTATGAGATCTATAACGGAAATATTACTCCACACAGTTTTGAGGAGACTATCTTGCGCCGGCTTCGGAACTGGAGCGGAGATAAGTCTATTTTTGAATGTTCTCTTTTCCAGAACATTGTTGAGGATATGATCCTGTTTCAGGAGCGAAGCGATCAGGAGATCATTGACTTTTATAAGAAGGTAAAAGAAGCTCTTGCCGGCAAGACGTATCAGATACTGTATCTTAAGACTGATACAATAGCTTCAAACATCAATGTTATAAGAAAAGAGCGCTCTGATGATAAGGGAAATGAGCTGTGGTTTCCAATGATGATCGGATATTTCGACTCATCTCCATATGCCAGGGAAAATAACCTCTCAGGCAGTGAGGCGCTGCTGGAACATTTTGGGCACAGGCAGGAACTGGAACTTAGAATCTGCCGGGAAGTTTTTGATGGAAACTATACACTGCTAAAGTCAAAAAGTTACAGTATTTAAATCTGCTATAGGACATGTAATGCAGACAGAGAGCCAAGGGGAGTAAAGGCCCGTAATCTAAACTGCTCGTAATCTAAAACTGCCCGTAACCTCATTTCGCCACTCTATGCCATGATCGAATATACTAGCGAGAAAAATAAGCCTTTTTCGCTAGTATAGATGATGAGTGAAGATAATAGCGAAAATAATGCCAAGAAATGTCGCTATTATTTGAGCTCCCATGAAATAGTAGCGAAAAAGGGCTGTTTTTCTCGCTATAAATGAAGGGTATATCAAATAGTAGCGAAACTGAATTGTGCAGACTATGACGAGAATATTATGGTCCCATAACTCCGTCCCTGGGGTTCATAACGAGAAGCTTTTGGCCCCATAACTCCGTCCCCGGGGGTCATAAAATGAAGCATATTAAATAAAATTGTGTTATTATAAAAGTAAGGCAAAGGTGCTTGTTATGTGGGCATCTTTGCCTTTTTGTTTTGGAGGAGTATGAAAACAATTATAGAAACCAATTAGAGGTGATTGGAGAATGCCCAGTGATGCGTCGGTAGCAATGTGGCTTAAGGATTTGCAGTAGCCGGATACGGAAGAGGGGAGTTGGTGGTATATGGTAACGCTGAATGATTATCTTTTCAATGGAGATACTGTACTGAAGATAATACAGATGTATTCAAAGGACTTAAAAGAATCCTCGCTGAAGACAGGAAATACGGTAGATATGTTTCATAGCAACTTCCTTCTTCGCATGGAAGAACTTCTGGTTCACAACGACTTTCTGACCTCTCAGTCACAGAGAATCAGGGAACTCTATAAGTATATGACCAGACAGTATCCGCAGCTCGCATTCACTTTCAAGGGACGGATCAAGTCTCTGATCAGAGCTGAAGAGAAATTTAATGCCTATATAGTTGAGACAGTCTACAATTACTACAAGGAACACGGGAGATTTCCTGAGTCCGCACTGGTCAAGAGCAGGGTTGAGCATTTCAGGGATCTTATCGCTTACAGGATTGTAATTTCCATGCCCAAGTGCCATGTGAATAACCGTGATGAGAGAAAAGAACTAGAACTTAAATACCTTTACGAGATAGCCAATATACTGCCTGATTTCCTGGAACAGCGTGGGTTCAGCCCGGAAATATCAGCTATTGATAATGTGGCTTTATCAGATATGCTGAAAGAATCTGTGCGTCCTTATTTTCGAGATTATATCAGCAACCCAAGTTCCTATGGTTATGAATCTCTTCACATAACCCTCTATGACAACGAGTCCCGCAGCTATGTCGAGGTGCAGCTTCGCACAAAGGATATGGATGACTACGCGGAGATAGGACCTGCCAATCATCTGGGATATGAAAAGAGGCAGCAGAAAGAGAGAACAAGAAGAAATAAGATTCCAAAAGGAGAATGTGTTTATTTCGATGAAGCCTTCGAGAGAGGAATGCTTCTTCAGCAGCTTGAACTGTCAAAGGTTGATGTAAACATGTTTGGCGCTATTGATAACAGTCTGGTAAATGACGGATGTGGATTGTACAGAGGTCGATTAATTCTTCCCTTTGAGCACTTGTCAAGGTTTCAAAACGATAAAATTGATTAAATACACAGGATAGGGATTTATCAGGGTCAAAAAACAACAGATTGAGGGAGATACTAATGAAAGCAGGAATTGTAACAGGGGACACATATAAGAAATTCAAAGGTCTTATCATACCGGAGGTATATTCCAGGATAGATGGAACCACTCCGTATGTTCTCATAGGACTGATCGAGGAAAAGGAGCCTGTCGGAGCGCTTGTGGGATACCCGGAAGAAAGCGGAGCATTGAATATAGCTTCTCTCTATGTAAGCCCTGCTCATCGAAGCCGGATTTAAAAAAAGCAGTCTCGACATGCTGGCGACAGATTTTACAAGTGGTCTGAATGAAACAGAGTACAGGGCGTTGTTTGCCCCGGGGCAAATTCAGGAGTTACAGAACCTGTCTGAGCAGGAGAATAAAACAGAAGAAGCGATTCGCAGGATTGTAGATAAGGGCGAGAATCAGGGCAACTACAAGGAAAGTGCAGGTAAACTGGGATACATTATTCAAAAAGATGAAGATGGTCCTGTAGTAGAGATCAAACCCTGGAGACAGATGAAAAACTTGCTGGCTAAAGAAGGCGATGATTCACCATCTTTTGAAGAATTTGACAATGTAATAAATGCGAATGAAGAAAGTTGAAAAAGATCGAAAAAGTAAAGAAAGTAGCCAAGTCGGTCAGCAAGCAGGTTAATATTGTTTTAAACCGTTATCAAAGTGACCTTGAAGCATACAAGAGTGATGACGATATAGACCAGATTTTGAAGAAGTTGAAGGTATTGGCTGAAGATCCGGATAGTATGAATGTACGTGAATTCTATTCAGGTGTTAAGATCATTAATGAACGCGCTCAGAAATACAGACGATCACATAGTGGATGGTTCCGTAAGAGATGGGGAGCTTCTAACAGGTTATTTAAGCTTACAAAGAATCTGGAGCTCACTGCGTACGAGATCTACCATAAAAAGGGTAATAAAGAAAAGCTTCTTGAGTTGTATGCAAAACAGGTCAATGATCTTAAGTTAGCCGCTAAAGCTTACATGGACTATAAGTACAGCTACTGCACTGAAGATCAGACAAAAGAACCCGGCAAGAATAAATTAAATAAACAGGACAGAAAAAAGCTCAATATTGTGAAAAGAGTGTTAAGATCTTCCTTTTCAACAAATGTTCCAAAACAGATAAAAAATAATGAAGTCTTGGAGTCAATTACAAAATATAAAAAGTCTAAATTCATCATGAGAAGTAGACTTGAGTAATCAATATCCAATACAATGGAAACAGAGTATTAATGCGACTAAGCGCAAGGCGGGTGAGTGATATGATTCTATTTGTAGATGCTTGTGTAAGAACACATTCGAGGACTAAAAGGCTTGCAGAAGCTCTTTTGGCAAAACTAAATGAGGAGGCTGTTCATATAGCACTTAAAGAGATTTCTTTTGCTGTGACAGATGAGGCCTACCTGAAAAAGAGAGATGATCTGATATCGAAAGGTGCGTTCGATGACGATATGTTTGCCTTAGCCAGGCAGTTTGCTGCAGCAGATACAGTTGTCATTGCAGCACCTTTCTGGGATTTGTCTTTTCCGGCTATATTGAAACAATATATAGAAGCCATAAATGTGCTTGGAGTTACCTTTGAATACACATCAGAAGGAGTTCCCAAAGGCCTGTGCAAAGCTAATAAGCTTTATTATGTCATGACGGCAGGCGGGAACTATGTCCCTTGGGAGTTTGGATTTGGCTATTTAAAAACACTTGCTCAGAATTTCTATGGGATTGAAAATGTGGAAATAGTTAAGGCAATCGGCCTCGATATTGTGGGGGCGGATGTAGAGGCTATCATGAATGAAGCTATAAGTAACATTATTATTACTTAGGTTTTTGAACCAGTGAAGGTGTTTATAGGAAAGAATCAAATTTGCGAGGATGTTTTGGCAGCCGTAATCATTGGTTAAAACTCTATAAAGGTTGTCCACTATATGGGTAGTAGTTTAAACGGTCGTAAATCCTCATTTAGCTACTATTGGCTATAATCATCTATACTAGCGAGAAAAATAGGTCTTTTTCGCTAGTATAGATGATGAGTGATGATAATAGCGAAAAAAATGCCAGGAAATGTCGCTATTATTCGCGACAATATTAAATAGTAGCGAAAAAAGGCTGTTTTTGTCGCTATAAACAAAGGGGATATCGTATAATAGCGAAACTGAATTGAGCAGACTTCGCTGAGGAATATTCAATGTATCACTAATATATGAAAAAAGTGAGATCGATATCAGCTTCGGCAGATTCAGTAAAAATGTACTCAAAGTTCTTAGATGCCATGTTTCTGCCTCAGTTTCTTCAAAGATTCCTTGCCATTGACGACTTTTCCGGCCTCATAATCTGAAATTCCTTTATTCACAAGACTTGCTTCATTGATCTTCTGCATGGTGCGTTCATAGTAGTCAATGTCCATTACTACAAGCCTTCCATATCCGTTCTTGGTGACAAATACAGGCTCATTGGATTCTGCACATAAACGCTCGATTTCTACAGTGTTTTTTAGATCTCTCATTGGAACTATATGCATAATATCTGCTCCTTTCTGTGGCTAAATTATACACTTAATATAGCCGCGAAACAACAATCTGTTAGCGAGGGGGAACTTGAACCATAAAAGGCAATGTCATCAAGTTTATTGACTTTGCACCTGTAATGATCTTAACACTTACCGGAGAAACAAAAGCACATAGTGTTACAATGAAACTATGAAAGATGATTTAGACCTTGGGGGTGAAACATGAGAAGGAGTGTTTCTGTGATTGGAGCTGCTGTTGTGGATATATTTGCAGCTCCTGTAGACAAAGAGATTTTTGAAAAAGGCTCTGTGCCGGTCGGAAATATTGGACTGTCCTTTGGGGGAGACGCCCTTAATGAGGCGGTTATATTATCAGATCTTGGTATTGAAACTGAACTGATATCTCTTCTTGGGGATGATGAAGCCGCCGGCACAATTCTTAGATGCCTTAAGGCGAGAGGGGTAGATTCATCAAAGATAACAAAGGACTGGGGCATTGCCACCGGGATGAACATTGTCCTTGTTGACGACATGGGAGAGAGATACTTCATAACAAACCTTGAAAGCAGTTTAAGGAAGCTTTCGAAAGAACATATCATGCAGCATATTGATGGTATGGGGGATATTGTGAGCTTTGCCAGTATTTTTGTATCTCCAAAGCTGACAATAAACGATATGGAGGAGGTATTTAAGACGATAAAGAAAAAGCCCGGGCGGATTCTCGTTGCCGATATGACTACAGCAAAAAACGGTGAGTCTGTAAAAGATATTGAGACTTTGCTTGGATATATAGACTATCTGATTCCAAATGAGAAAGAAGCCTACATGCTTACAGGTGAGAAAGATCCCCAAAAGAGTGCAAGCTCTTTTTTAGAGCATGGAGCAAACTGTGTCATAATCAAATGTGGTAAGGAAGGATGCGTATATAAGAATTCTTCTGAAGAAGGTTCTGCTTGCGCATACCCGGGCGCAAATGTTGTAGATACTACCGGCGCCGGAGATAGTTTTGTAGCCGGTTTTATCACCGGGCTGAGCAAAGGCTTAAGTCTAAAGAGCTGCTGTACATATGGGTGCGCTGTAGCATCAGTAGTTGTGGAGCATATGGGGACCTGCTGCAAAGAAGCAATATTAAGTGAAACAGACAGAAGATACGAGAGACTTCTAAGGAAATCATGGTAAGATCTTGACGAATGGTCCCATGACCCCGTCCCTGGGGATCATTCCGGGCGCAAAAAATGGACCACAAACCCCGTCCCCCAGGTCCATTAGCAAAATATAAAAAATGAATAAAAAATCATAGAATTGGATATGTTTTTTCGTGGTAAATGAGATAATTCATAGTGAATAATTGTGAATTATCTTTTTTATTGGCTTTTTCGTATAAACGGATAATAAGATGTTGACCGGCGGATGATCATTCATACGGAGGATATGCGTGATGACAATATTCCATGATAAAAACGCTGAAAAAAATAAAAACAGGATCATATTCTCAGACAAGGAGAAGGAAAGTCTGTCTTCTTCAGACAATCAGATTCACAATGATAATGTTATAAAAATTCATCCAGACAAGCCTGTTAAAGGTTCAAAGGCTGCTAAAAAGCCTTTAGTCCGTGGAAAATCATCTGCGCAGTCAGTCTGGGACCAGCGCTATACTCATGAAAACAGCCTTAAATACCGAATTGTGAATACTAAAGCCGGACAGAAGATCTTCTTTGCTGTGGGCGACAATGACAAGGATATTTTGCTCCACAAAGATGATGTGGTGGAATATGGCTTCTCCTCAGAAATGCTGGAAAATCTTTCTGAAAATGAGCTTGCCCTGATGTGGAAGGGCAAGATAGCAGATAAGCCTGATGGCTATATTCCCGATACGGATGAGATCGGAAATATCAGGCATTCTATTCTTACAGAGAAACTCTCTGCGGAGGACTGCCGGGCGTATGAAAAGAGCCTAATTGGCGGCGATGACACAGGAGCAACCTATCGCCTTTTAAAGGAAAAGGGAGTGTGGGATATATACCATCTCCTTGATCTTACCCGTGAATACCATGTCTATCAACAGCACAAGGAACAATACCGTCAAAAGGAACTGGAAAACAGTGTCCTCAGAGAGGAAGTAAAAAAGACAACGCGCATTCCCGCGGATCAGCTTGGCTATGAGGAACAGACCGGGCTTAACTGCTATGGCTGTGCCGGAGCCAAGATCATAAATCATCTGATGCAAAAGACTCTCCTCAACCAGTATAAAGTGCGCAGCTTCGAGCCGCGCTACTTAAGCCGCAGTGAATTCAATGATATGGGAGTCGACTTTGACTATGATGCAAGCAGGGGAGAGGTCGAAAATTTTGCCGGAGCCGGAAAGTGGGAGTATGGTAACTTTTTTGCCATTTCCGATTGTGTATTTGACAAGCCAAAATATCATGGTCTGGGAAGGCGTGACATTGCCCTTCATAAGTGTACCTTTGGACTTGATGCTGCGGCAGGTGCAAACGCACAGGCAAACATGATCGAAGCAATGAAGACCAAGATCCATGGGGCACTGGGGATGGGGCAGCCTGTAGCTTTGTTTACAAAAGGGCATTATGTCACTGTAGTAGGGCTTTCAGATAATAAGATCTCTTACCTGGATTCTCTTGAAAAACAGACAGGAAAAGCTGCTACAAAGGATATCCGCAAATTCCTTACAGAGATCAGCAACCCTGCCGGGCTGTCTACAGTAGAACTTACCTGGGCAACGAAGATCGCGCCGGATTCTTTTGAAAAACTGAAAAACGAATACGGCGGGATGAAGCTTGATGATAAGACCGGTGAGATCATCAGAACCAACGGTATGCAGGAATTTGAGGATGTTGCCCATCGTGTTGGCATTGCGATCCGAAAGACAAATGCAAAGATCGAAGAAGACGGCAATGCGGATATTTCCCATTATATGACAGAGTCCGTCTGCCTGCACAGAGGCGCTTTTATGACACAGGAGCAGCTTAAGAAGTGGGAAGAGCAGGATGAGATCAGGTGGCAGGAAGCTCAGAGGCAGGAGGAACAGTTTCACCGGATACATATCCCTCAGGCTGAAGAGAAGGAAACAAAGAGACAAGATAAGATAGAAATATTCGATAATGACCTGAAGGAAAAAGAGAAAGAAAAAGAGAAAGAAAAACAGGAGCAAAATCTCCCTCCCATCAGAGAGGTCAAGACAGAGCAGGAAGATACTGAAGAAAAGAAACTTTCTCCTGCCCAGCGCAAAAGCAATCTTAATATCAGGGTAGGTATCAAGGAAAATAATTTTAAAAAACGAGTAAAAACAAGACACCAAAAGCTCTACGGTAAGGAAGCAAGCGGTCTGACTCCAAATGAAGAGCAATGCTACGTTACCGCTATGCGATGCCTTAAGCTTCTGGATCCTGCGATGGAAGAAGATGCGTTGTGCGATCGCTATATTGCCATGGAAAAACATGGGAAAAATACTGAGCAAGACGGGAACTTCAGGCTTTTAAGAACTGCCCGTGTCATGGAAGAGCTTGTGGGTAAGATACTGACTTTTGACATACATAAGGAATTTACCGCCACAGGGCTTGTGGAAATGATCGAGCTGTATTTCAAATACGAGCCTCTCTTTTCCTTTGTAAAAAAACGCGGTGCCTTTTTTAAAACTCTTGAGGCAATCCAAAAAGAGGGAAAGGTACCTATGGCGCTTTCTGAAAAGGATATCAGGGACGCCAATATATATCTGTTTGAGATTGAAGAATATGGGAACTACTATGCCTCTTTGATAGATAATGCAGGAAAGGAAAATAAAGTCCGCAAGCCGTCACCTGCTCAGAGACTGATATCTGATGAGCACAGAGCTGAAATGGCAGCTGCCATAAATGAAAGATGGAGAGATTTTGATGCCAAGGCGGAGCCTGTAATTAAATACAGAGATTACGCTGCTTCTTACCGGGGGCGGGATATAGTGCTTGATAACCGCATGAAAATGGCGCGAAGAGAGGCTTCAAAAAACGATCAGACGGCGTATGATGAGGGACTGGCTCTTGCGGTCATGAAATTATCACAGTTTGCCGGCAGAGATGATGCAGAAAGTGCGGGGATATGTCAGGACATTCTAAGAAGCGGGAATGCATCTGAAGAACAAAAAAATGAAGCTTATGCCTATGCTGCCGAGTGCATGTTCAGAGCAGTTCTTTCCTTTGGAGGCAGTTTCATGCAGGGACAAGACCTGCGTACTCTGGCTGCAGATGAAAGAAGCTTTTTAGCTGTAAACGACATTGCAGGTTCTGTGCCGGAATTGCTTAAGATGCTTGTGACATACCGCAGCATCAAAAACCCCGGTAAGGCACTGACAAATGAGCAGCTTGATGCAGTGGAAAATATCTGCTCAGTGGTGTCTTCGTCGAAGGTACTCCTTGACGGATATATGTCTGAGATGGGAAAAGCCCTGGTGCATGGAAATGATGAGGCTAATGACAGCCTTGGCACAATTGATGAGGCATACAAGGCTCTTTTATCCAAGCTTGATAAAAAGACTTCAGAGGATATAAGGTCAGCTGCCGAAGCCATTGATACTAAGACCCGGCAGAGAGAAGATGAGCTCCTTCAGAAGTCAAAGGAATTGCTGGGCAAATATGTCACTGAAGGTGATCCTGTATTTTCAGTGCGCCATGCATCTGATCAGCTTTTTCAGGGCTTTGACGACAGCTACCGCGCC
>JAEEGF011098140.1_pt1 | contig 11611 bp, 9 predicted proteins | sample 9134171 | NCBI WGS metagenome assembly JAEEGF01 (sample SAMN16246542, study PRJNA631951) | gut metagenome | biome: gut microbiome; feature: rumen; material: AP-attached | host: Bos | place: Iran: Karaj | collected 2018-10 | reverse complement strand
AGCCGCTGCCGTGGCAGCCGCCGCAATTCCGTTACCCCTTATCTGGACTACAGCGTGTCGTCGCTGGTGCTTACCGGCGAGACGACAGGCAAGAGCTACAGCAACACCTATGCTAACCCCACGCCCGCTCCCATGCTGGTGGACAGCGTGGAGCGCGCCATGGCCAGCAACGGCATCACCTACAGCCGCGTTGCCGATGCCCGCGAGTCCCTGCAGCAGGCCGAGCGCACCCTGCTGGTGCTGCACAAATCACCTGAACTGACCGAAATCATCACCTCGTTGCTCGACCGCAGCGACAACATGTTTGCCCACGCGCTGCTGCGTGCCATCGGTGCCCGCGAGTGGGAGGTGAAGAAGCAGGACCACATGCCCAGTGACCTGGATGTCCTGGGTGTGGCCGCCGTCAAGCGTTGGCTCGAGCAGCAGGGCGTCAACACCGAGCCTCTGTTCATGCGCGACGGCAGTGGACTGGCCCGTGCCAACAAGGCGTCGGTACACTTCTTCGGCGACATGCTCACGATGATGGCCCACCGCCGCTTTGACGGCGTGCGCCTGTGCGACCTGATGCCCCAGGCCAAGGGCCGTGCCGGCAACACCCTGAAGGAGAATGAACTGAGCGACCTCATCGTGCTCAAGTCGGGCAGCATGCGCCATGTGCAGTGCTTTGTGGGCTACTATCCTGCCGACGAGCCCCGCTACGCCTTTGCCGTGCTGGCCAACAACTTCACCTGTTCCCAGTCGAGCATCCGCGAGCAGATCGGCGTGTTCCTGTGTGACCTGTTCGAGGAACTGTAGGCCGCCGGGTTGACAGCGATAACACGCTCCCCGTGGCACCGGATTTCGGGCCGCGGGGAGTGGTTTTTTCCCGGAAAATAGTTGATGATTAAAAAAAAGTTTGTAAACTTGCAGGTTAAATGTAAGGCAAAGCATTGGCCTATCACCGCTAAGCGACAATATAACAGATGATTATGAATATGTCCATAGAGAAAATGCTGTCTCATGTCTATGAGATAGAAGGACTGATGCTCGTCACCCGCCGTCTGGGTGAGGAGAACACGCCCGATGTCATTACTAATAAGATGCACCGCAAGGTGCGGGAGTTGGCCGAGATGTGCGGCCTCCACATGACCGCCGAGGTCCCCGCCGCCCCCGAGCCCGTTGAGCAGCCCGTGGCCTCTGAGCCCTCCGAGGTCTCCGAGAACTCCGAGAACTCCGAGATCTCTGAGAACTCCGAGAACTCCGAGAACTCCGAGCCCTCCGAGATCTCCGAGCCCGAGCAGCCCGCGGCCGACAGCCTGCCCGACCAGGACTATGATGCCGACGAGACCTGGCAGCACGATAACGGCGAGGAATTCAACGAGGTGTTCAAGGTCAACTATGAGGAGCCCGAGCACGAGTCCAGCCAAGTGCCTGTCGCCGACCGCGAGCCCGATGACGACATCACCGTCGAGTTCATCGAGGCCCCCGACGAGCCCGAGGACGAGGCTCCCGAGGCCTCCGAGCCCGCCACGCAGGAGCCCGCTCCCTCGATGCCGGTGCCTCCCCCCTTCAAGCTCCCCGAGATGAGCGACGAGCCCGTTCCCGAGCCCGATCCGGCCGTTGTCCCCGAGGCCGAGGATGAGCCCGACATCACCGTCGAGTTTATCGAGGCCGAGGATGAGGCAATCCCCGAGCCCGAGGATATGCCCTTGCCCCCTGTCCCCACCGAGTTCCCCGAGGTGGAGGAGACTGCTGCACCCATGCGTGTGGACGAGAAACTGCAGCGCTCGCTCTCCAAGGACATCCGCAAGGCCTTCTCGCTCAACGACCGCTTCCGCTTCCAGCGCGAACTGTTCGCCGGCAGCTCCAGGGCGATGGATACCGCTATCGAGAACATCGAGGCCATGCGCAGCTATGGCAACGCCGAGCTCTACTTCTTCACCCAGCTGGGCTGGGACCGCGACAACGAGGTGGTGAAGGACTTCATGAACATCGTGCGCAATCACTTTCAACCCTGATTTGTCACCATTATAGTATATATAGTATAGTCGATGCCCGGCAAGCTGTACATAGTGCCCACCCCCGTAGGGAACCTCAACGACATGACGCCTCGCGCCATTGAGGTGCTCAAGACCGTGGATGTCGTCCTGGCCGAGGACACCCGCACGAGCGGTGTGCTGCTCAAGCACTTCGGCATCGACACGCCCATGCGCAGCCACCACAAGTTCAACGAGCATGAGGCAGTGGCCGCCGTGGCCGGGCAGTTGCTGGCCGGTGCCGTCATGGCACTCATCAGCGATGCCGGCACACCGGGCATCAGCGACCCCGGATTCCTGCTCTCCAGGGAATGCCGCCGTCAGGGCATCGAGGTCGAGACCTTGCCGGGAGCCACCGCTTTTGTCCCCGCGCTGGTCAACTCGGGCCTCCCGTGCGACCGCTTCGTCTTTGAGGGCTTCCTGCCCCAGAAGAAAGGCCGTGCCACGCGCCTCGACGAGCTGCGCACGCAGCCGTTGACGATGGTGTTCTACGAGTCGCCCATGCGCCTGCTGAAGACCTTGCAGCAGTTTGCCGAGGTCTTCGGTGCCGAGCGCGAGGCCAGCGTGGTGCGCGAAATCAGCAAACTGCACAACACGACGCACAACGGCACGCTGGGCGAGCTGGTGGAGCATTTCACCGCCAACGCGCCCCGTGGCGAAATCGTCATCGTCGTGGCCGGCTGCCCGCCCGTAGCGACGGCCAAGGTCGACAAGTATGCCGAATTTAAGCACAAGAAATCAAGAATAGACAATTAATCAAAGACTTTATAGGTATGAAGAAAATCATGTTTTTTGTTTGGTTGATGGCCGGTCTGGCAGTGCTGCCGGCATGTCAACGCTCCAATAACTTGGAACAGGAGGCCATGCGTCAGGATTCCATCAATGCCGCCTTGCAGGACTCCATCAATACCGCCAACGCCGAGAAGGACAGCCTCATGCAGCTCATGAGTGACATAGCCGACGGTATGAATCAGATCAAGGCGCTGGAGGACATCGTGTCGGTCAACAACGTCAGTGGTGAGACACCCGACAAGAGGAGGGATCTGCGCAACGACATCCAGCTCATCCAGGAGTCCATCAACAAGCACAAGGCCCGCCTGGCCGACTTGGAGAAGCGACTCAAGCAGTCCACCAACTACAACACCACGATGCAGAAGTCGATTGACAACCTCAAGGCCCAACTCGAGGACCAGCAGAAGACCATCAACAACCTGACCGAGCAGCTTGCCGCCGCCCACGTCCAGATCAAGAACCTGAACCAGAGCGTGGACTCGCTGAACACCGTCAACAGGAACGTGACCAAGGAGAAAGAGGCTGCTCAGCAGGAATCCAAGCAGCTCACCAACGAGGTGACCAACCTCAACACCATCTACTACGTCATCGGCTCCAAGAAGGAACTCAAGGCCAACAAGATCATCGAGACGGGCTTCCTGCGCAAGACCAAGATTCTGGAGGGCGATTTCGAGATGTCCTATTTCACCAAGTCTGACCGCCGCACCCTCACCGAGATTCCCCTGCACAGCAAGAAGGCCCAGGTGATGACCAATCATCCCAAGGATTCCTACGAAATCGTGGAACACGGCAACGTGAAGTCGTTGCACATCCTCAACCCCAACCGTTTCTGGGAGAAGAGCAATTTCCTCGTTGTCAAGATTGACTGATGAAGGTCGTCCTGGCTTTTGACAAATTCAAGGGCTCGGCAACGGCTCGGGAGCTTTCCGATGCCGCCTGCCAAGCCCTTGAAGGCATTGTAGGGGTGACTGTAGCCTGTGTTCCCGTGGCCGACGGCGGTGACGGCACGACAGCCGTCCTGGCCGATTGCTGCCAGGGGCAGTGGATTACGGTGCCCACGACAGCACCTCTGCTGCAGCAGAACCTCGTCAACGCACAGTATTTCATCACCGACGACGCCACCGCACTCATCGAGGTGGCTGCCGCCAGCGGCTTGGCACGCGTGCCCGAGGGCCAACGCAACGTGATGCGGGCCACCACGCTGGGCACGGGCATGCTGATGCGTGATGCCATGGAGCACGGTTGCCGCCACATCGTGCTGGGCCTGGGTGGCTCGGCGACATGCGATGCCGCGATGGGCATCATGTGTGCCCTGGGCGCCGAATTCCACGCCGAGCACGGCCATTACCTGTTCCCTTGCGGGGAGTCCATTGGCGAGATTGCCCATATCGAGACACTGGGCATACCGCCCGAGGTGCATGAGTGCCGCTTCACGCTGCTGACCGATGTGGACAGCCCCTTGTGCGGCGAGCACGGCACGGCGCGCGTGTTTGCGCCCCAAAAAGGCGCCTCGCCCGCCCAGGTCGAGCGGCTCGAGCAGGGCATGAGACATATCGCTGCTATCGTGGGCGAGGAGATTGCCTGCCGTCCCGGATGCGGCGCAGCAGGTGGCATCCCGTCACTGATGCTGCATCTGCTCGACTGTGAACTGCTGCCCGGCGCACCCTACGTTCTTGCCCATAACGGCCTCGATGAGGCGCTCGACGGCGCCGACCTGGTCATTACGGGCGAGGGCTGCCTCGACCGCCAGACGCTGATGGGTAAAGGCCCGGGCCAGGTCATCGCGAGGGCGCGCGAGCGCGGCATTCCCGTGGCTGCCGTGTGCGGCGCTGTGACTCCCGACTTCGACCCCCAGGGCACAGGAATAACTCAGGCCATCGCGGTCAGCGACGGCCTGAGCCATGACGAGGCGATGGACCCTGATGGCACGCTCATGCGCGTGGCCCACGCCGTCCGCGCCCTGGTAGAGCAATCCGTTTAAAATTCCCCCTCGATCCGTCCGCCATGTAGAGACGCAAAATTTTGCGTCTCAAGGGCAGGATTTGTGAAATGCCGAACGGTTGGAGACGCTAGTCTCAGTCGGCTAGTTCGATTATTACGAGGGCTGCTGCTCACACTGGCGCGGCCCTTATTTGTTATCTTGCCAACAAGTAGTCGACGAGCACGGCGACGTCGTTGATTTCAACGTCTCCGCTCTGGTCCATGTCGGCGTTCAACGCGTTAATCTCTCCACCTGACAGCAGGTAATCGATAATCACGCTCACATCGTTGATGCCCACTTCGCCGTCACCGTCGGCATCGCCCAGGAGCACTTGGGGTGCATTGGGGATGTGGATGGTGTAGTAAGCTGTGCCCGCGAGTTGTACCTGCTGGCCCTTGCTGTAGTAGAAGGAGAAGGCAAAATACCTCCAGGCGTCGGTGACATTGTCCAGGTCAAATTGCACGTCGGTGCTCTCGCCGGGTTGCAGCGTGATGACCTTGTTCTGGCCCTGGACGCCGTTGCCGTAGCCGCCGCCGATGTCCTTGTACAGTTTGGCAGAGATGTCCTCGTGATAGACTGTCGAGCCGTTGTTGGTGATGGTGAGGACCAGGCTGAACTTGTCGCTCGTGATCACCATGTTCGAGGGATCGGTCACGTTCAGCACCTGGGCGGTCGCCGTCAGGTGGGCTTCGGGCATCTCGCTGATGGTAATCGTGCGCGAGGCGATGGGATCGCTGCCGTCCTCGTTCCATGAGAAGGTGATGGTGTACTCGCCGGGTGTCGAGGGCATGAACTGGAACGGAATCACACCGCTCTCGCCGTTGCCCAGGCTCACATAGCCGCTCGAGATGAACGTGCCGTTGGCAAATGCGTGCAGCAGGCGGTTGCTCCATTCGCCCTGATTGGTCAGGCCGACGTTGATGTCCACGGGACGGCCGTTGTGCATCAGGCCCTCGACGGTGATGTCATTCACCTGGTAGTCGGGGTTGGTGAACGAGCCGTGTTTCTGCAGGGTGCAGGTGTTGCCGTCGATGGTCACTTCGATGTAGTTGTTGTCGGCACCGATGCAGGGCCGCCAGTCGCTCTCGTTAAGTCTGGCGCAGATGGGCAGGATGCGGTAAGTGCCGCTCCTGATGCCGTCGCCGAAGTTCAGCACGGCAGACCTGAGTGTTACATAGGAACTGGGATGGAGGCTGGGGTGGAAGGTATTGTAGAGCTGTTTTACCATCACGCCGTCCTGGAACAGGCCCCAGCCATAGCTCACGATCATCACCTTGGACGTGAGGTTGTGGAATTCGCTCGTAACGGTCACTGAGAATCTGCCGGAGATGCTCTCTCGGGTAGTGACGGCGTCTTCAAGCCTGACGTTGGCTGAGGTGAGGACAAATTCGCTCTCGGCCTCACCCGGCTCGATGCCCACGATAATGCCCTGGTCATAGATGTAGCCGTAGGTGCCGCTTGCGCTGCCCGTGCCTTGGGCATCGGCATTGAGCACGTTGAGCAGGAAGTAGCCGTTGCTCAGTCCGTTCCAGCCCCAGTTGATGTGGAACAGGCCATTGCCGTCGTAGCCGTCGCACACAAAGGCGTGGCCTCCCGTGCGCTTGCTGCCGCTGTAAATCACGGGGCGCTGGGATGCCAGCTCATGATAGATGGTATCGGTCCATTGCTGCGACGTGTAGTTAACGCGTTTCAAGGTGTGTGCGCTGCCTTTGTAGCCGAAGTAGGTCGACAAGGCCATGGGCACCCGTGACGTCGGGGCACCTGACACACCGTTCATGAAGTCCATTTCGACCGATTGGTCGCAGTACACGAGCAGTCGTGCAGCGGCCAGCGCCTCGTTGCTGAGGGTGTCGGTCGTGAGGTAGGTGTCGTGCATGGCCTGCCAGTCAAAGTCCACCGGCTCGAGCGCGGGCCGGTAGATGTGCTTGGTCGAGGTCGTGTAGGCCGGAATGGTCTGTGTGGGCCTGGCCGGCCATTGCCAGTAGTGCATCACCTGGGCCATCGCCGTAGCGACGCAACCGGTCACGGCATGGCTGCCGCCTATGTAGGGCAGCAGGATGTTGTAGGGGGCATTCTGGGACCAGGTGGCATGCACCAGCGGGCTGATGGCAGCACCCGCCGAACGCACCGCTTCGGCCTTGGCGCCATGGTCGAGGGCCTCGATCTGCGCAGCATAGCCCTCCAGCAGGTCCTGCATGGCCTCGGGCAGATTGTTGCTGTCAAAGGTTCCCTTGTCGCTGTAACCCAGCACAGCGGGAGCGCGGTCGTCACCGGCCACGATGACATATCCGCCCCTGTTGCTGGCGTTAAACACATAGTAGGCCGCCTTGTTGCCACCCGTTGTCGCATTCAGGTGTGTCGCCTTGTGCTCCAGTTTCAGGCTGGTGGACTGCAGCTTGTGGCTCGCCGCAAACCGCTTGGCAATGTTAAGCGCCTGGCTCTCGTTGATCGACTCGCCCCAGGCACAAGCAATAGCCATGAGGCACATCATAGTCACAAAGAATCTAGTTTTTATCATCATCGATGGTATTAAGGGAATAAAACATTTATGCCACAAAGATACACTATTTTCCCCACATACCTAATATGATGCTATCCATCCTGTCTCGCTCAGTTCATGCACTGACCACCCCCGGCCCTAAATAAGAAAAGGGCAAGACGATGACGGTGGGTGTCATGTCTTGCCCTCACGAATAGAAGGAGTAAGCTAGAATTTCATGGTCAGGCGGCGGTTGCCCGTGGCGCGGTGGCTCACGTGGATCCAGCGGCAGCCTTTCTCGTCGATGAGCTGGTCGTAGGGAAGGCGCAGCCGCTTGATGAGCGCCAGCAGGCGGCGGTTGCCGGAGCGGGAGCCGACGGTGATGTCGGCGGCCTCACCGCGCTGGTGCTGGCTCGTGGGCGTGCCTCCTACCAGCTTATTCAACTCAGGGCAGCGATAGCCGCTGTTGACCTTGATGGGCCCTCCCCACGCCTCGCGCAGCGGGTCGAGCACGTTGTCCACCAGTGCGTGCAGTGCCTTGACGGCGCTGGCGGGCGGTGTGTTGTCGATGCCGTGGAGGCGTGCGGTGGCCGACCGCGTGAGCTCGCGGAGTGTGAAGTACTTCATCGGGTGTGGATGCGCATGTGCGCATTGGGATAGCGCAGCACCAGGCACGAGGCTTCGGTCATCACCAGGGCGTCCACGTTGCGCACGCCGCTCTTCTTGAGGTTGAGCTGCTCGGTGCTGAAGGGGATGTGGGTGTACTTCTGGATATACTCGGGGTCGATGACGATGCCGCAGTCGGTCATGCCCACCTCGTCAAACACCTCGCTCAGCAGCAGGTACAGGCAGCCGAACTTGGATCGCAACTCGGTGAAATCGATGCCCCACTTGCTCACGTGCTGCCCGGCCGAGATGACGCGGGTGTAGTCGAGCTTGCTGATGTTGCTGATGAGGCCGCTGCCGCCAATCAGGATCTTGCGCTTGCTGCCGGCGTTGCCGGTGAAGGCGTCGTGCATCAGGTCCACGATGCGCTCGGGCGTGAGGTCGGTCGGGGACTCGAAGTAGAAGTCCTTGCCGGCCTGGTTCCAGATGCCGCCGGTGAAATAGACATGCTCCTTCTTGTTGTTGTCCCAGAGCTTGCGCGCCACGCCGAAGAGGTAGGACTTCTCCATGCCCAGGCGCATGTCATAGACGGCGGCCTCCTCCTGGTCGCTCATCGTCCAGCCCACCTCCTTGTTGGCCAGGCGCTGCAGCGTGGACTGCTCGACCTGCATCTTGAAGATCTGGCACAGGTTGCGGCTCTTCTTGGGCAGCGACTCGAACTGCGGTGACTGCACGTCGAGTTCGCTGGCGGCACGTCCCATGCGCACCAGGGTGGTGTGGCGGCTGATGTCGGGGATGCAGCCGCTCACGCCGTTGATGGTGCGGCCGTTGACGGGCATCACGCCCACGCCGTTGCTGTCGCGGCTCACGACATACAGGATCAGGTCCTGGCGCGTCTCGTGCAGTCCCTCGCTGTCATAGCCCGGCGTGTCCTGCACCAGGATGGTGTCGGTGGGGTCAAAGATGTCGTTGTTGGCGGTGGTGAGATAGCTCACCGGCGCTTCATCGCCCTCGCTGACCTCGGGCGAACTGACATCCTGCATGAGCTTGGTCGTCGTGGGCTTGGTGTCCACGCTGTAGTAGTCTACGGTCATGCTGCCGCTGTGCTTGCTGCCCGCGTAGCGCGAAATCTGGTCGATGGGCGTGGACATGGGGCGGATTTTGACAATCTGCTGGTCGATCTCGTTGAGCAGCAGGTCGGGCGAGCCTTCGTCGGCCAGTTCGGTCGTCAAGGGACCGTCAACGACGTGCTTGCCGCCCTCGGCACCGGTGATGACCATCCCGACGACGGCCATCGTGGCCGTGCTGCCCTGGCTGCCGCCCAGGCACGAGGCGAGAATAGCGATGAGAATCACAGTGATGGCAAAGATCACTAACTTCTTGTGGCTGCGCATCCAGCGCCAAGCCTTGGTAAAATGGATGATGTTCATGGTTGTTTAGTTTTAAAGTTTTTAGTTTTAAGTTGTAAGTTGTAAGTTGTAAGTATGGTTAGTATCGCCTGATGCAACTCCTAACTCCTAACCCCTAACTCCTAACTCCTAACTAAGTCTTGTCCCAGATGCTGCGGCGGCAGTAGCGGGGGAAGGAGGGCATCGGTTCGGGTTCTTCGGGTTCCTGGTCAGGCTCGGGTTGCAGGACGGCCTCGATTTTCTCGTTGCGGCCGCGCAGGTAGCCCGCCGCGTCGGCGTTCTGCACGTCATCGTCGTGGGTGATGCCGCGGGCGAGGGTGGTGATCACGTCGTCGGTGATGGCTTCATGGTCCATGCCCTCGACAAGTTGGCACAGCCGTTGGGCGGTGTTCGTGTCGAGGCCCAGCGCCGCAGTGCGGTCGGCAAGGGTGGGGGAGGCGGCCGGCTCCTGGGCCAGAGCCTCCTGGGACAGTTCATGCTGGCGAAAGGGCGGTGGCGTCACCGTGCCCTTGGCGGCTTGTTCTACATCATGGTTGTCGTTCATGGTTAGTAAGATTTTAATGGTTAATAAAAAAATAGGGATAAAAACAATTATAGATGTTGACTCAAAACCCTGCGGGGCAGATGCGAATTTTGCGAATAGGTTTTTATACTTTCGTGAAATTAGTCTCATTAGCGAAATTGGCTTCCTAATATTTCAGGGTCAACACCTATATCGTTCCCAAAACTAATGGTGTCGTCACTGAATTCATGCGGCACTTTGGGCGTTACTGGATGGTGGCTATCTTGCGGTCGCGCTGGCGGCGGAAGGCCTGGAACGTGTCAAACACGTCGCTCAAGGCGATGTTGGCGTTCTCGCTCTGTAGCTGGTAGGCCCCGCCGCTGTTCACCGTGGGATCCTTGCCCTGCAGGGCGCCGTTCACGCCGCTGATTTCCTCAAACAGCTTCATCTGCAGCTCAATCATCTGGTAGGCGCCGATGCCCGAGTTGTTGGTCACCATCTGCTCGGGTTTGCTGTCGCTGAAGCGCGGGTTGTAGGGCAGCAGGCCGTTGGCACTTGACCAGCAGCGCCGCGCGTCCTCCCACGTCCAGCCGTCGGGCAATGCGGTCTCGGGGAACAGCAGCACACCCTTGGCGCTGGTGCGCATCACCTGGTCCAGCAGCGAGATCATGCGGTTAACATGCTTCTGTGTGTCGATGATGTCCTCGACCACGGCATGCACTTCGCCGTCGGTCAGGGGATACAGCTTGATGACAAACGGGTGGCTGCCGTGCTGCCATGGCGAGTCGTACTCGGCCAGCAGGTCGCCCATGGGACTGAACCAGCGGCAGTGCCACACCGTGGCGATGTCCCACCGCGTGCTCACGTCGGGATGGCCCTTCAGGCGATGGAGCGCACTCATGGGGTGGACGGTGAGCGTCCCCTCGCGGCGGTCGTGGCACACGATCACCTCGCGGCTCTCGAGCGTCCACACCTCGATGGCGCGGAACTTGCCGTCGTGGGCGTGCCAGAAGTCCGTTCCCAACTGTGTGTCGGCGCCCAGACGCGTGGTGAAGTCGGCGATGCGTCCCTCGGCGCCGTCGGTGTACAGCCGTCGCACCCATGCCGCCTTGCGCTGGTTGCCGCCCGCCACACGGCGCAGCAGTTGGGCGATGTTCAGGTCATGCAGCTGCCCGATGAGTTCGCAGTCCCAGGCCCGCGTGTCGTTCATCGCACCGGCAAACAGGTGGTTGACGTTCACGTTGTCCACCCTGATGCGCTCGTGCTGCCCCGGCACCTGGTCCACCTCGACGCGCTGGATGCAGCAACCCGAGATGAGGAACTCCTCCAGTGCACGGCTGTCGAGCTCGTCCAGCTCATTGTCCACGGCCACCGGCGAGGGCGTCACTGCGTTGTCGCCGTCGCGCTTGATGTACTGGGAGCGGAAGCGCCCCACGATGGTCTTGACCATCTGGCGGATCAGGTTGTTGGTGATGCTCTGCCCGCCCTGCGTCGCCAGGAACTCGCCCTCGGTCATCACGCGCCCCTGGTAGTCCTTCACCAGGTCGCCCCACTGGTCGCCGTAGGTGAACCGCTTGTTCCTCAGCCGGGCTTGCCGCAGTCCTGCCGCGTTCATCCACGCCTGATAGGCGGCATGGAGCACGCGGGTGTGTTTTTCGTTGTTCGTTGGTGTTCTCATGATATTACGGTTTGTTTGTCGGGCCTCGCCATGGCGTGGCCGTCGGTTGTCGCTGCAAAAGTACAGCCCTGCCCGCTCGCCCCGCAACACCAAAAAGCACTGCCCCGCAAAAAAACACTGCTCCCGCAGCCCAGAGAACTTTTTTTGAT
>JAEEGF010574803.1_pt1 | contig 11611 bp, 12 predicted proteins | sample 9134171 | NCBI WGS metagenome assembly JAEEGF01 (sample SAMN16246542, study PRJNA631951) | gut metagenome | biome: gut microbiome; feature: rumen; material: AP-attached | host: Bos | place: Iran: Karaj | collected 2018-10 | reverse complement strand
AGCCGCAGATCCTCTCAACCGAAAGCTGCCCCACCATCGCATGAGGGGTAATTCTGTCTATCGCATGAGTCCTCCTGCCGGAATGGTTGGGACTCAGCCCCGTGTAGCTTACAAGTTTACTATTGCTCATTTTTGTTCTCCTTATCGTCATCTTCTGATTTATCGTGTAACCGCTTAAGCGCTTTCTTCACCACCCGCGGAATGGGAAGTCCCAGATGGGCGGCATTCTCCAGAAGGCTCACCCCTTCGTTGGAGAGGTAAAAGAAAATCACCGCGGTTCTGAGCACGCTCCCGGTCTGAAAGATTCTGGCGTCAAGAATGCTGGCAATGCCTACCAGGAGGAACGTCATAAAATAATAGAAAGGGACAGGCTGTTCCTTGATTTGCAGGGAGTACGCATCGATGGTTAGTACCATACCATTATGCGATATTTAGGTGGAATGGCTATTTGTAAAGGATGGCGGAGTGTCGAGGGTATGTGGTACGATACTTTGAAATGACGGTGCGGGTGGTTTAGTCATACTCTGCCAGAGGGTTTAGGTAATATTTTGATTTATAGAAACCAAAAGAGTGATAAACTTCACAAAACCTCCGAACTAATTCCCAACTTTATTCCCAACTTTATTCCCAACTTTATTCCCAACTTTATTCCCAACTCGTTATAATGATTTTGGTTGGGATAAAGTTGGGAATAAAACAGGTGTGATTCTATGGACATAAAGAAAATTGTGCCAGAACTTTGTAAATACGGGGATGAACAGGAGTGGTTTGAATTTAAGGTAAATTGGTTCGAGCCTATAGCTTTGGGAGAATATGTGTCGGCATTGTCTAATGCTGCTGCGTTTCATCATCGTAAGTGTGCTTTCTTTGTTTGGGGCGTTAATAATGATACGCACGAAATCGAAGGAACAGACTTCAATCAGTATTGTGAATATAAGAAAGAGCCTTATCAGAATTTTTTAGCAAGGAATCTTTCGCCAAGTATTAATTTTGTGTTTAATGAAGGTGTGGTTGATGGAAAGAGAGTTGTCTTATTAACGGTTCCGGCCGCAACAGAACTTCCGACTGCATTTAATGATAACAGGTACATAAGAATTGGATCGTCGAAATGTAATTTGAAAGATTACCCAAAGAGAGAAGTGGAACTTTTCAAGATCCTAAGCAATCGTATTGATACAGTAGAGACAATGCCGGCAAAGTATCAGAATCTTACCTTTGCAAAGCTGTTCGGTTTCTACGGCTCCCGGGGGATTGTCCTTAATGAGAAGACCTTTATAAAAAATCTTGGTTTAAAGAATGAGAATGGAGAATTCAATATGATGGCACAGTTGCTTTCAGATGATTCCCATATTCCCCTTCGGGTATCAATATTTGATGGTAAGACGAAAGGATCAAATCTCTTTTCCGTTCGTGAATTTGGAAACAACTGTCTCCTATATACTCTTGATGAACTGCTCAGGTATAGCGATGTTCTGAATATTATTCAGGCTGATGAGAGGGATCGTGTAGTAGAAAGAAAAGAAGTACCGCTTTTTGATAATAAGGCATTTCGAGAGGCGATCATAAACGCTGTTCTTCACAATCAATGGGTGAGTGGAAATGAACCTATGATATCAGTCTTCTCCAATAGGATAGAGATATTATCTAGGGGAACGATTCCACCTGCTCAAACAATGGAGGGGTTTTATCTTGGTGAATCTGTTCCGGTAAACGAGAAACTTTCCGAAATATTTCTTCAATTACATATCAGTGAGAAATCGGGACGAGGCGTGCCAAAAATAACTGAAGTTTATGGCAAGGATGCTTTTACATTCAGGGAAAACTCCATTGTTGTAACGATTCCATTCACTCGTGTTTGCGAACAGCAGCAGGTTGGGAATAAAGTTGTGAATAAAAAACCCCTCAATGCCAGGAGAAAGAAAATCATCGCAGAGGTACGGGATAACCCCAATGTGACAACAGTTGAACTTCACAAAATGTTGGGAATAAGCGAGACGGCGGTGGAGAACAATATCACTTTCTTAAAAGAAAATGGATATATTGAGCGTATAGGTGCAAAGAAAAACGGATACTGGAAGGTGCTTTGATGTAAAAACCCAGTCAGTACAAGTGAAATAAGCCAATATTCAAAGATTTCGGAAGCGTTGTCCAAAAGATTAAAGTCAGGGTTATTTTTGATACAGAGGGGGCTGTTATAGATGAGTTTTAAACTTCATGGGGCATGCCTCCAGGTTCTTAAGATGCTGCTGACAGCACCATGCCGTATAGCCTGAACGGGTGGATTTGTGTATCCGCCGTTTGAACGCCGCCGTTTGAAGGCATGACCGCATTCTCCGCAGATGATTATTCCGGTAAAGGCATAGCGGTTCAGGTACTTATCGCTTCCGCGGGAAATATTCCTCCCGTCTGCCCCTGTGAAATCAGAGCAGAAACCGCGGCAAAGTCCTCCCGGGAGATAATGGCATCATGATGATCTGTTGCCAGGAATTGAGCCTGTTCGCCTTTTGGTGTTCCAGCACTGTCGGTACTCATCATCCTTGAAAGTCTTCTGGTACAGGGCATCCCCGGTATAAGCCTCGTTCCGGAGAATGCGGAAAATGGTTTCCGACGCCCAGCTTTTGCTGCGTCTTGGCATAATGCCGTCCCGGTTAAGGCCGGACGTTATGGCATAAGCTCCTTTGTCCGACAGCGCATCCCGGAAGATGCGTTTCACAATTTGCGCCTCTTCGGGGTTAATCTGAAGATCGCCGTTTTCCCGTCTGTAGCCGTAGGGTGGGATGCTTACCTTATCGGCTTACCTTATATGTACCGTTACGGAACCGTCTCCCGACGCTCCATTTGATGTTCTCAGAAATCGACCTTGATTCGTTCTCCGCAAGAGAGCTCATCACCGACAACAGAAGTTCGCTCTTCATGGCGGAGGTGTCGATGCCTTCCTTTTCAAATAGGACTTCAGTACCGTTACCAGCAGGGCAATGCGCTGGTTAACCATACCAGGTCCCTCGACTATGACAAGGATGAGGACGGAAACCTCATCATCAATAAGGAGGAAGCCGAAGTGGTGAAACGCGTCTACCGGGAATATCTGGAAGGGTACAGCTTCAACATTATCAGCAAAGGGCTGCAGGCTGATGGCATTAAGACTGCAGCAGGCAGTGATCGCTGGCTTGCCTCAACGCTGCATAAAATTCTCAGAAACGAAAAGTACATGGGGGACGCTCTCCTGCAGAAGACTGTTACCACGGACTTCCTTACCAAAAAGCGGGTGGTGAATAAGGGGCTTGTTCCGCAGTATTACGTTGAGAATAACCATGAAGCCATTATTCCACAAGAACTCTTTATGCGGTTTCAGGAGGAGATAGCCAAACGTGCCAGCCTTGAAACCAATGTGCGCAGACACAGACAGTCTCCGATGTACTTTTCATTCCGGAGGATCTTGTTGATGGTTGAGGTGTACCATCTGGTCTTGCCGGCTCCGGTGGGAATGCCGTCCCGTTCAAGTCCCGCCTTGATCCTGTCCATGCTGTATCCTTCAAGGTATTCCCGGTAGATGCGTTTTACGATTTCAGCCTGTTACGGATCAATGATGAGATTGCCTTCCGCATCCTTGGTGTAGCCCAGAAAGCGGCTGTAGTTAACCTGTACCTTTCCCTGCTGGTAGCGGTACTGAAGACCAAGCTTGACGTTCTGGGACAGAGACTGGGACTCCTGCTGCGCCAGAGACGCCATTATGGTCAGGAGCACCTCGCCCTTGGCATCAAGGGTGTTGATATTCTCCTTCTCAGAATGTATGGGAATGATAAGCGATATCAGCTCCCGCACCAGGCAAGACAGTCTGCGGTGTTTCTGGCAAAACGGCTTATTGACTTGGTAAGCACCATGTCGATCCGGCGCAGGCAAGTAGTCCGCCATCAGCCTTTGCAGCCCGGGGCGAGTGTCGGTTCTGGTGCCGGAGATGCCTTCATCGCAGTAGACGTTTACCAGCTCCCGGTCCTTATGCGCTCTGATGTACTCATCGTAATGCGATCTATGGGGTTCAAGACTTTCCAGCTGTTCGCAATAGTCTGCGGATACTCTGTAGTAAGCTGCCACCAGGAGACGGGCAAAGCGGGGCGCTGAGCCTTTTGCAATTTGGGCGTTCAAATGTTCGGATTGTTTTCATGCGGTAAAAGGGGGAGCAATAAAAAAAATTGGAAATGCACGAGCAACAAAATATGTTAATGCGAAACATATCAACTAAACTGTCATGCGCTTCAAATTTTGCAATACGAGGCAGTTTTAGGGGTAAAGGGGCGAAGCCCCTTTAATGATTAAACAGGAAACGCAGCAGGCGTCTTACATTTTTAATTATTATTCAGAACTCTAACTCTGTTTCTGCCTGCATAGATTGAATGTGGTGTGTCCCCACCCGGGCTGGGGATCAAGATTTATCGGAAAAGGCAATCAGGATTCATCGGAAAAAAGGATCAGTTTACTCCACCGGCCTTGAAGCCCACCCAGGTTTACGAGGACATGTCCGCAAGGCTTGCTCCCCGGGTAGCGATCTCAAAACCGCCCAGAAAACATTCTGGAGTCTAACGGTCTAGAGGATGAAACGGATACCGCTACGGACAAATTCGCCAAGCCCTTTGTGGATTTAGGCAATAACGGACTTGCCAACTCCAACGAGCAGTTTAAAACCTATGCTGTCATTGCCTGAGCTAATTACAGTGAACTGGCTACGACTGCACAACCATGTTGTGGTGCTCGATAGGTAGTCACATCGGGGTGTAATTTTCAAAAAAGTGTCACCGGAGGTGACACAATTGAAAAAAGAGGTATATCGGACGATATTACAACCAAAAAAAACGGCCCAGCCAAAAAGGGCAATGATGAAAGCAACTGTCCGGAAACATTATAATGACTGATACCCGCAGGGATTTACGGAGACCTTTTCATGGGAAAATATTTGTCTCAAATGACACTGGAAGAGCTATGGGAATTATTTCCCGTCTTTCTTGTGCCCCATGATGATCGGTGGAAGGATTACTACAATGAGATCGAGAAAGAGCTGACCGAACTGTTATCCCATCAGCCTGCTTATCGGATCAGTCATATCGGAAGCACCGCCATTCAGGGAATATGGGCCAAGAATATTGTGGATGTGATGGCTGAGATTCCCCGCAGCGCCGACATGAAAGATCTGGCACGGATACTGGAACAGAACGGTTTTACCATCATGTCCTCCGGGGCAAACCGCATTTCCCTCAACAGGGGATATACTGAAAACGGATTTGCGGACAAGGTGTATCACATCCATCTGCGCTACGCCGGGGACAATGAAGAACTGTACTTCCGTGATTATCTGAATGAGCATCCTGCCGTGGCAAAGGAATATGAAGCCTTGAAGCTCAGGCTTTGGAAGCAATATGAGCATAACCGGGATGCTTATACCGATGCCAAGACAGCTTTCATCTCTGAATGGACGGCAAAAGCGCGAAAGGAATACGGAGACCGCTACTGACGGCTTCACGGTTGTCCCGCAGCTTTCTGTTTGTGTGATGGTTTAACCACAGCGACTAAACCGGCCGCGGAGAACACAAAACGTTACAGCGCTGCTCAGCTATCATGCTTAACTGTCCAGGCCGTCGACTATCATGGCTGTGAATATCGAAAACGCCGGGAAATATAGAGGATTGCAAGAACTGCGAGCGGAAAACAGGTGTTAAGCGGTGAAGTGACGGATGCCCGGCCGGATAATATGAACCGGGCAGGGGGGACTGAAGCAGACGCGGTAAGAACAATTTGAAAAAAGGCGATTACGTTAAGTTCGGAAGCTACCCCCAGAATAACAGCGAGGTCAAAGAACCCATAGAATGGCTGGTTTTGGAAGTTAACAGCCATGAGACTCTTCTCGTGAGCCGCTATGGTCTTGACTGCTAAAGGTATCATCATGAGTTTACCGAGATTACCTGGGAGAACTGCGATCTTCGGAAGTGGCTTAATGCTGATTTTCTGAAGGCGGCGTTTTCAGAAGAGGAACAGCAGCGGATTAGGCTTTCGGATGTGGTGAACGATGATAACCGGAAATATGGCACCAGCGGCGGAAATAATACCCGGGATCGGATTTTCTGCCTCAGTCTTGCGGAGGCGGAACGGTATTTTAAGAATGACGACGAAAGGAAGTGTCAGCCTGCGGCCCTGACAAAAGTGCATATTCCTAGGGTCACAGAGAACAATTACTGCTCATGGTGGCTGCGGTCGCCGGGAGATGATCCTCGCTATGCGGCGTTTGTTTCTCCGGACGGGGTGTCTTGGCCGATTGGTGACTGCATCAGCGATATCGATGGCAACGTTGCGCGGCCTGCTTTATGGGTGAATCTCTGATCCGGAGTCAGCCGCCGTTTATTCAGGATCCCAAACGAGAATTCTGCGTTAATTGTTTCGCGGGAAAGCGCCAATTGAGCCGGAGCGTTTTATGCCGGCAAGTTCGCTGCTGTTTTTGACGATCTGGGCGCAGTCCGCGCCGGAAACAGCCGAAAGATCAGTTTAACAAAGCTCAGTTTCAGGAGAAGATTATGGAAAAAGATGCAGTCTCACGTGAAAAAACCATCGTAAAGACCAGCATTATCGGGATGATTGCCAATATATTTCTTGCCGGATTCAAAGCCGTTATCGGCCTTATGACCAATTCCATCGCCATTGTGCTGGACGCGGTCAATAACATTTCCGATGCGGGCAGTTCGCTTATTACCATAATCGGGACAAAGCTGGCGAGCCGAGAACCGGACAAGAAGCATCCTTTCGGTTATGGCCGCATCGAATACCTGAGCGCCATGATCATTTCCGTGATCGTGCTGTACGCAGGTGTCACCTCCTTTGTGGAATCGGTAAAACAGATCATTAACCCGGAGACCCCGGACTATAACGCCGTCTCATTGATCATTGTAGCTGTTGCCGTGGTGGTCAAAATTCTGTTAGGCCGCTATGTCAAAGGGGTAGGCGTCAAGGTGAATTCGGATTCCCTGATAAATTCCGGCGAGGATGCCAAGCTGGATTCCATCATTTCCGCATCGACGCTGGTCGCAGCAGGGATCTTCCTGATCTTCCATGTAGCTTTGGAAGCGTGGCTCGGCGCCATCATCTCCGTTGTAATCATAAAATCCGGCATCGAAATGCTGCGGGAGACGATCTCCAAGATTCTCGGGGAGCGCAATGATCAGGAACTTGCCAGGGCGATTCACGATACGGTTTTGAGTTTCCCGGATGTACAGGGAGCTTATGATCTTGTAATGAACAACTACGGGCCGGACAAATGGAATGGTTCCATTCATATTGAAGTTCCGGATACCTATTCAGCAGATCAGCTGGATCAGCTGCTCCGCGAGATTACGATGAAGGTTCTCGGAGAGCATCATGTCATCCTTACCGCAATCGGCGTATACTCGGTGAATACGAAGGATGAGGAGGTCATTCGGGCAAAGAAGCAGGTTGAGGAGATTGTCTTTTCCCATGAGCATGTCCGGCAGATGCACGGCTTTTATCTGCTCAGGGATCAGAAGACGATGCGCTTTGATATTGTGATCAGCTTTGATGCCAAAAATCGCCGGGATGTCTGCAATGAAGTGATAGCTGATGTACAGAAAGCTTTTCCTGATTATGAACTTCAGGTGGTAATGGACACTGACTTTTCGGAAGGAGAAGGGTAAGACCGGAACAATAAGACACCTTCCGGTTTACAGACCTGTTTTCGCAATTGGCCACCGGGGATCAGTTTGGTTCTGACAGAACCGGCTCTTGCGGATGGCGTTCAGTTTCAGTCAGGTCATCCCATGAGATGACGTTAGGCTGCTGCTGATCACGGTATCCTGGAAACGGACAGATCACACAGCTCTTGCTGTCAGGAAAGGGGGGCAGCCGTGTTTTGCCGAGAATCATGCAGGGTTTCTGACGCCAGGCATTATGGTGGCGGGTATGGTATGAAGCTCTCTGGTCTTAACCATTTCATCAAGAAGTCCGTTGCGGCGGGATTGGCGGCTTCTGCCTGTTTTTGCTGAAGCAAACAAACGATCTTTAGCTGCAATTTTGAAGCAACCAAGGAGGCAATTATGAATTCCGCAAACCTGAATAGCAGAACCGACAAGGATGTAAAAGAGCAGGCTGAACAGATCTTTGCCAAACTCGGCATAAACATGACCACCGCCATAAATTTATTTTTGCGGACAGCCATCAGAAAGCGCGGCATACCTTTTGATTTACTCCTTGATGCGCCCAATGAAAACACCATTGCAGCCATGGAAGATGGCAAAGGACTGCTTAGCGATCTGGCTGCCCCTAAATTTTCCGATATGGAAGATCTCAAGGCGGCGCTGGACTCATGAAACACGACAGAGCGAAGCTTTCAATAGACGACGATAAATAAGATCTCCTGTATTTGAGCGAAGAAGAGGGCAGGCATGCAATTCAAGAAGGGATTAGGCTGGAAGGCCTGCTATGACGAAGAAAAAGGCATTTACACTGCCAGAGTTTCATGGCGCGGTGATGCTTCCTACTATGAGATCGATGCCGCGGTGTTCAATCGCCTGAATACCCCGGAGATGGGGAATGACTATCCTGATGATCTCATAAAAACCGGACGTCTTCTTTACGAAAAGAGTGATGGTTCCATAGGTCCGGCTACAGAAACCGTCTATGATGACCGCTTTGCGGAGATGTGCTCCTGGGCGGAGATCCGCCGCTGCGATAATACCTCCAGCAAGGAGATGACATATTTGTTCACTGACCTTTGGGGAAATGAGAAAACCAGAGAACACCGGATGAATCAGAATGAAGAAGAGGAAAAAGGCTCATCATGAGACGTGCCTTACGGGGCAGGGCCGGTTATAAGCCGGAAAATTCCTCTCGCTTCCAGGCTGATCACCGAAAGGTTACTGGCCTTGATTCAATGGCATTCCTCATGGGAAAATTCGGCTTTGGTGCTAATTTGAAGCTCTTCCTCTGAAACCTGAAGCTTCGGATTGCGGAGACTTTTCAGAAGGGGGGGGATTGCGGCTCGGAGGGCGTTACTGTCTGAAGAAATTGGCCCTGCGCAGCGCGGTCAATCTGAGCATAAGCTTAGAACAGGGGCTGAGAACAAGGCCTGATCTGTATTCCCGGAATGTATTCCCTGCCCCTCTTGAAAAACTGCAACAGGCTGTTGCAGTTTTTCAGGCTGATTGAGCTGCAGCAGTTCAAACCGGAAGAGCGCCGCTGACGCAAGGGCTTGTCAGTGATTGTTAAGGGGCCTTAAGAGCAAGAGGAAGATGTTGTTTCATTCCCTTAATTCTGGCGACTTTCCCTTATTTTAAGGTGAAATTTAAGGGAATGCATGGCAAAAAAGGGCAAAAAAGGGAATGAACCTGAAAAGCAGTAAACTGGAATCAGAAACACAGGCTAAAAAATAACTTGATCGGCAGTGACCGACTAAGTCACCGATCAAGTTACCGGCTGAGATACCGATCATGTACAGCGCGGATCCAGCAGAATTCCGCACCGGCATAACCTCAGGCTTCAAGGAGATTCCGCCTCATGGCGCAGGTGTTCCGCCCGGATTAAACTTCGTTAAGAGAACATGCAGAAAAACATGTAAGGCGGCGCCTTGATAATGCCTCCTTCCTCCATATAGCTTTTGGGATGAATGATATAGGACTGAGCAATGCGTTTGGAAAAAATGTTCCTGAACTCATGCAGGGATGTTGCTGTATAGTTCCGGGATGATTTGACTTCGATAGGGTATATTTTGAAGCTGGTTTTGCTGTTATTGGAAAGCAGGAAATCAATTTCGATATCGTTGCGGTGCTTTTCCGGGCTGTATCTGGTGTAGAAATAGAGCTTCCTTCCCGTGGCGGCAATCATCTGGGCGATCATATTTTCATACAGCATGCCTTCGTTTAGTGACAGGTGACCTCCCATAATGGCCTTATATAACTGCTGGTCTGAGATCTCATTCTCGCTGAAGGCAAGACTTGCCAAAAGGCCGGTATCGCCAAGATAGCATTTCACTGCGGCATCGTTTTTGCTGAGAGCAAAAACGGCATGGGGGTCATTGCATTTATAGCACAGGTTGCAGATCATGGAATCATCCAGCCAGAACAGAGGTTCGGCGTATTTTGAGTAGCGGCCGTCTTCATCTATTTTGCTGAGCACAATCCTTTTTTCATGTGCTGACAAGTACCCCGGAAGATTTTCAAACAGGGCGGAAACCTTGGATCTGTATCTGCGGGCAGCTTTTCGGATATCATCGCGGTAGAGATCCAGAATGTCCCTTTTTTCAATATCGCTGGCATAAAAATCGCGATTGCCTTTGATATAGGCCACAATGCTTTGCGGCATGCCGCCTACCAGCAGGTACTCCCGGAAACAGCGCATCGCTTTGGCATGAGTTTTCTGTTCCAGGGCCTTTCCGTTTTTATAGCAGGCGCGAATGTGTTCCGCTAATAATTCTTCCCCCATCGCCCAGAGAAACTCTTCAAAATCGGCAGGATACATTTTGATTTTGCGTTCTTCAGAGGGGATGGTGATATCCGCCACGTTTTCCCTGATAGAAATAAGCGAACCGGTCTCAATATAATCATACCGGCCGTCCGCCACCAGGTATTTAATTGCTTCCCGGGCTCTGGGAAACTTCTGGATTTCGTCAAAAATGATGAGAGACTCCCGCTGATAAAGACGTACGCCATACTCAAGCGCCAAGTTCTGAAAAAAGACATCAAGCTCATGCAGATTTTCAAAGTTATCCCTGATTTTTTTCGGCGCCTGGCTGAAATCCACCAGAATATATGACTTGTACTGCTCCCGGGCGAATTTCAGAGCGAGGGTGGATTTTCCGACACGACGAGCTCCCTCGATCAGGAGAGCCCTGGTTCCCTTCGTTTCGGTTTTCCAGCTCAGAAGCCGCTGGTAAATCTTTCTCTTAATTTCCACGCCATCCCCTGCCGAGCTCCGCCAGCCATATTCCGTTATGCGCATAGTACAATTTAGCAGATTTTCCCGCTATGCGCAGAGTACGCTAATTGGAATTCATACATAGTGCGCAAGGTAAATGCCAAGTAATAACAGCGCCGGTATTACGGAGAGGGTGTATCAGATGCGCTTTTCATTCAGGAGGAAATCAGCGCTGATGCCGATGTTACAGATCCGGGCTTTGCCGGCGCCTTTTTCTTTAAAGCTCCAGCGTAATGGCCTTGCGGTTTTGAACGCGAAGGCATCCGGCCGGCAGCTACCGGGCAGGAGAGGGCGGGAGAAATACTGCAGGCAAACAGCAGATTACCAGTTTTCGTAGCGCTGGCGCCGATCCAGCCGCCTTATTTTTTCCATATCTTCGGGCGTCAGCTCAAAGTCGAAGATATCACAGTTTTCCGCGATATGGTCAGGATCAGACGAACCAGGGATGGCGATAAAGCCTGCCTGCAGGTGCCAGCGGAGAATGATCTGCGCCGGGGTTTTTCCGTATTTGCCGGCCAGCTCCGTGATTATTTCATTGCCGAAGCTCTCGGCAGTATGGCCTCTCCCCCCGAAAGGATACCAGGATTCTATGACTATGCCGTACTGTCTGACGTATTTCTGAAGCTCCGTGTTCTGGTAATAAAGGTGG
>JAEEGF011624829.1_pt1 | contig 11612 bp, 12 predicted proteins | sample 9134171 | NCBI WGS metagenome assembly JAEEGF01 (sample SAMN16246542, study PRJNA631951) | gut metagenome | biome: gut microbiome; feature: rumen; material: AP-attached | host: Bos | place: Iran: Karaj | collected 2018-10 | reverse complement strand
ACAAATTTTCTATAATTGCAGATGCAAAAATACAAATTTTGTCGAATAATGTATGAAAAACTACAAATTTTAGCGATTTATTCCTTAACCGCCACCCGTGCCACATGCTTTTTCCCTTCAATATCCGTAATCCTCATCAAATAAACCCCTTCCGCCAAACCAGCCACACTGATTTCATTCGCATCGCGCATGGTCTTCACCAGCTGCCCAAGGGAAGCACATCAGGGCTGCGAATAATAATGTCTTTTTCATATACGTAAAGTTTTCAGATTTCTAATGCTTCAGTATCTTTTCTACAAACGTTTTCCCGTCCTCCAAGGTGACTCGCATCGTATAGGTTCCGCTGGGCAGACCTTCCACGTCGATGCTTTCCATGCCGTTGCACTGGATGTGCAATAGACGGCCTTGCAGGTCATAAAGTTCAATACTGGTTGGCGTTACATCGGGTGAGTATTGCAGGTGGAGTTCGTTTTGAACGGGATTAGGCCAATAGGAATAAGGGCGGGGCGTGATGCCCGATTCCGAAACGCTCCATCCCTCATCATCGAAAACGAGGAAAAACAACTCAGGCGGTGCACCCATAACCACACCACCAACGGCCACACCACCGTCTTCAAGTGCAACCAATTCACTACCTACGCGCGAATAACCCTCTAATTCAAGGCAGAAACGCTGCCAAACAATGTTGAAATCGGCATCCATCTTCACCACCGAAACCTGTCCCACAGGAGTACCGTTGCTAACCCCGGCAGGATCTTGCGTGCAATAGGCGAAATACATGTCGCCATCGCCCGCTTTGGCAAGACCTATCGGGAAAGCACAGCCTAAACTGACAACTCCGTTTATTATTTGTGGGTAAGTCCTGAAATAGCAAGTGTTTATTGCTGTTAAGTTGTTTTTGTCGTATCTCGTTATGCGTACACCGTTGTCGGCAAAGTTGATTTCATTTTGAAATCGCGTTGCAACAAGGAAAGTGTTGGCATCCCAATCCAATACCCGTTCTTTCATGCCACACTTAAAATAGATGTTCTCTGGTGCTCCGTCTGGGGTTATCGTTTCCTTCAAATTCAGCAAAGAATCGAAAACATGAATGTAAATCGTCTTGAGGTCAGAAGTGTTCGTGCCCCAATAGCAGTATTCGGTTGGTGACTCGTTGAAAGTGCCAAAGCGATGCCCACCAGATGTATAAAAGTTGATGGGAGAACTCTCTTTTGGTAGCACAGCATGGTCTTTCACTGTACCATCAAGCCCAATCCGATAATAATGCAATTCTTTGCGCTTTGTAAGCGGAAAATTTAGGATAATGTCACCATGATTATCCAAGAAATACGAATCGCACAAGGCCGGGAAAACCGTGTCTGACAAGGGCACCCAAACTTCCTTTTCAGGGTGAAAGGTCAAGTCGTCGTCAAAAAACGAGATGCGCAAATCGCTCCTACATTCTTCAAGGTTACGTACTACTTTTGCATAAACATTGTCTTCTCCGAATGGGTTACGTTCCATCAGGTAATAGTTCAAGTCGTCGTCCTCAACAAATACGGAATCAATCAGGACCGCCCCATTAGGGTCGATTTTCAACAGCCTGTTGCCATAATCTCCAAGGTAAGCACCATTCTCGTTGATTTCAAACAGTTGAATATTGGCCAGGATGTTCCCATCGCGCAGCTGCATCATATTGCGCAAGTCAATATCATACCAACCAGCATTATGATGGGCAATGGAATCGTAGGTCTGTCCGTAAACCGCCGCTGCCATCAGCAGGAGCGCAAGCAGGGTGAAAAGTCTTGTTGTTCTCATTGTATTATTGTTTTATCCATTTTCCATTTAATAGTTCTTTTTCAGCATTGTAAACTCGATAGAAATACACCCCCGCTTTCAATCCCGAAACGCCCACAGTAAGCACATTGCCCTCGCCACGGATAAACCTATCCAAGCAAGGACGGCCAAAGGCATCCGTAATGCTGATGCGGTAGCCATCAATGTTTTCCACTCCACTAAGATCAATGTTCAGAACATCTTTTGCTGGATTGGGATAGGCTATGCCTTGAATCTCCGTCACAGGCATCTCCTTGACCGAGGTGGGTATGGGGTTCATCTCCTCACGGGTCAGTTTCATAACCTTGCTTGCCGCGTAAGGCGACAGGAACTCTCCACCACCCATGACCAACAGGCAGCCTCCGTCAGAATAGGGGAGAACAAACTCCGGCCAATACTTATCGTATTCGTCCTCGTCGAAATAGCGACCGCCCAGGATTTCCATGTCACGGTCGAAAAGGCACAGGCCTGTTCGCAGGTTTTCCCCTAAATTATACCATGTGTAATAGCAGCCATACATGGTGGTGTCGTTAACCGTTGCCATGTGCTTGTTGCTGCTTTGCTCTTCATTCCTGCCTTCCGTATGATGGAAATTGGTTACAAAACGGTTGACAACGCCATTGTCGCGCTCCTTGCTCCCACCCAAATCGAGGTCGGCAAGGCAGAGATGGTACTCGTCAATGCCATCATCTTCGTTTCTGGTACAAAAAACAAACATGCTGTTGTCCGAAAGAAGGTAATCGGAATAGCCTCTGTCGCCCAAAGCGAAAATGTATGTGGCTGTCCCATACCGATAGGCTTTCTGATATTGAAAGTTGTCATCATAGAATGCGGTTCCCATCCCTCCGTGGTCGCAAAGGAATATATAACCGTCTTCCAACGGGTTTTTGAAAATCTTGTAGCACCGAAAGTCATGCATCTGGAAAACAGGGTCGTTATAAACATAGTTTTCGGGCTTTTCATAGCGGCAGGCCAATGTATCGGCGTTTTCATCGAACCTGTACATATAGGGGAAGCGCCACCACAATTCTTCATACCATTCACCGCAAGCCACCACATTTCCGTCGTCTTCAACCAACAGGCAGGGGCTGCTAATCAATTCCAAGGAGTCTTGGGTGTAGGCTTTGGCCTCCAATATGTCAAGATTCTTGTTGAGGATAATTGCCCACAGTTCGTTTCCTCCATTATTAATCTTTGTCGTGTCCTGAATCCTCGTCGCCACCGTGAAATAGTTGCCGTTCTTCAACTGAACGACATCCCTATACAGAAGCATTTCCGGCAAATCCTCGCAAATGCGGCGTTCATAACTGCCATCGGGATGCACCTTGATGAGTTGTGTGTTCCAGTCGCGGCGACGGCCGAATCGACCTATTAAAACAGCATCCTCAATTGTGTCAATCATACCCGCATCGATGCGCGAATGTTGGTTGATGTCATTCTGGTCGCCAAAATCAAGTTCCCATTGCTGGGCTTGCATCGTCACCCCTCCCGCCATCAGCAGGAGCGCAAGCAGGGTGTAAAATCTAGTAGCTTTCATCGTATTATAATTTTGTTGCAAAACTATAACAAAAAAACGCCAAAAAACTAATCCCCAAGTCAAAATATAGGATTTTGTGCTTGTTCAACAATACAATAACATGAAAAACAATAAACTAAAGAATCTGAAAATATAGGTTTTTGTTACCCTATAGAGGCGGAAAGGCCGTCGATATCTGCCTTTTTCTTAAGGTTGGAGCGGTATTGCGTCACCGTGTTTTCCTTCAACCCAAGCAAATCCGCCACCTCTTTTGCACGGAAACCAAGAAACGATAGAATGACTATGCGGCGTTCCGTCTCGTTCAGATTGGGGCAAGCATGTTCCAGTCTAACCGTAGCCGAAGGATAAGCGCTTTCAAACTCGTCAAGAATACGCTGTAGCCTATCCTCGCCCCCTGATTGGTAAATCGCCAACACCCGCTGCTGCAAAACTTCCCTCTGGTGTTGCGACGATTGTTCCACCGTTGCCTGCAGTCGTTTCACCTCTTCCTCATGGCTTTGTCGGGCTGCCTCCATTTGCCGCAAAGCTTCATCCTGTTTGGCCTTCAGTTCCTGCTTATGTTGTGAGTCCTTGGCCTTCAAGGCTCTTTCCGCCTCATCCTGTTGTTGCTTCAGCATCTTCCGTCCCCTTAGTTTTACAATGAAAACAATGGCCAATGCAACCACAACGGCAACGGGGATAATGATTTCAATGGTTCTTTTGATGGATTTTTTCCGAGCATCTTCTGCTTCTTTCTCCTTCTTTTGGTTCGTGTAAGTCTTGAACATGTCTTCAAGTTCCGATACCAAAGCCTTGTTTTCTCCAACCAATTTCTTACGGCTTGTCAAATAATGGGCAAGGGAGTCCGATAGTTCCTTGTTACCTATTTTGTCATAAATAACGTATAAATAATCCGCCGCCTGGTCTTGCCATCCAGCCTCACGATTCTCAAACACGGGTTCCAAATAATACAATGCGGAGTCATAATTACCCTCCAAAAAATGAATCCCGCCAATGGTCAAATAACGGTTTAATCGTTCTTTTTCGGTCTTCGCCTGAAAGAGAACACGATTAAGCTCATCCAAGGAGTGTTTTGCGGTTCCATTTATTTGATAGTCGCAAAGCGCCATACTTGCAACAATATCCCTATAGACCATATTGTCAGTTGCCGCCATGTTCTCTATTGCCTCGCGGAAATAGGACTGTGCTATTTCCTCCTCTTTCTTCTTGTCAAATTGTTTGCCTATTCGGTATAGAATGTTGGAAACACCAATGGGTGAGGTGGGTTCTATTTTACAATAGACCAATGCGTTCTCATAGCAAGTGATGGCGGATTCCATCATAAACTGCTCCGAAAACAAGTCACCAAGGCGGTTATAGGTATAGGCCAAGAATCTCGCCTTATGCCCCACCAATTCCTTCTCCTCAAAATGTTCTTCCATCACTCCCAAGGTCTTCAGATATTCCGCGCAAGCATTCACCATGTCGCCCCGCTCATAATACCCCACGCCATTAATATAATGCGCCCGTGCCGCCAAAAACCCGTCATCGATGGAATCAAAATAATCCACCGCTCGTAGCAAATCCTCTCGGTTTTTCTGCTCACAATCATTCTTGTACAGCAACTCCGAAATCAACAGCTGGCAATAGTGCCTATTAAACTCATCGAGGTCTTTCGCTTCCGGGCTAACCACAAACACCTTAAGCCTCGTATAGGCACTATCGGGTTGTTCCCACATCAGGCTGTCAATCTCCGCCAATACAGGAGACGACGGCGTTTCAATAGATTCAATGACCTTGGTAGGGTGGTCGCAGGCTACCGTTAACGCCAACAACAGGATTCCTATGTAAAACCAACGTTTCACGCTGCAAAATTAATCAAAATCCATCAAAAAAAACAAATTGCACCCTATTGCTCCTTAGCAACCCATACAGTTTCAACGATAATAGTTACTTTTGCACATCGGTTTGCTCCTCTATGGGGAGGGGCTCCATGACACCCATCAAACAACAGCTGGATGAGGTGAACGGCACCGCCGCTCTCATCACCAACCTCAAGCCCCAAAGCCTACGGCCTTCAGAGAAGCTTATGCTCTATACCGCCGAACAACGTGTGTCTCACGGATTTCCCATGGTGAGATGCACGGTGCGCGAGGTGAAGTTGAGTGAATTTGTCAATCTGGGAGGGCGTCTGGCCTTGGTGGATCATGACTTTGCCAACGAGATGAAAGGCTGGGCCTTGGTGCGCGTGAACGGTAAGCGTTGCTCGTCGCAGGGCATCGTCACACGTTGCACCTACTTCGAGCAATTCACCACTGAGGAGGCCTATCTATCAGCTGCCGAAACCTATGGCGGACTGACAAGGGAACGGCTCGTTGTGAGCTGTTGACCCTTATGGTCAGTATCCCCATCATTGCAGCCAAACAAACACCGCCGCAAAGGAGATCGCGGGTCTCCGCCCGCGTTGAGGCCTTGCGGCGGTAATTCCAATCGTTTTGGATTATTAGTGTTCGCAAACCTTGCCGGCATCCGCCGTGAAACCGTCGTCAGTCGGCTTGAACTTGCCGTATTCCTTCAGGAAGTTGATCAGTTCCTGTGCCGTCAGGTTCTCTGCGCTGCACGTGTAGAAATGTTCCTCAGTACCAAACTTCTCGATGATGGCCTCCAATAGGCTTTTCTCCGAATAACTATGTCCCTGCATCATGGCAAGGACTTCGTGTCCGTGTGTCATATCTTTTAGATTTTACGCTTCTTCAATCGCCCCCACAGGACAACCGTCTTTGGCTTCGGCGGCAGCGGCCAATGCCGCTTCTGGCACCTCGCCTTCGATGGCGACGGCCACATCGCCGTTCATGTGGAACACTTCGGGGCAGGTAGACTCGCAAAGGCCGCAGCCGATGCAACTGTCATTCACTTTGTACTTCATGATGTTCCTTTCTGTTATTGGTTTATGTGTTGGTTAATCAATCCTTTGATTTTCTCGATGATGGCCTCCGCTTCCATGCCAGATTTCTTGCTCATTTCGGCGATGGTAGCCTTGCCCAACATGATTTTGCCGACAGGCGTGTTGAGCATCTTGAACTTTTCGTTCACTTTTGCCATTTCCGTCTTCAGCCAAGGATACTGGGCGATGAGGTCGGCTAGTTTTGTGTCTTTTGTGATTTCCATATTGTCATCTTTTGCGGCTGCCACGGTGTGACAGCCCTACAACTCTAAACTCTAAACACTCAACTCTAAACTTTAACATCAGGGTTTTTCTCCGTGAACTTTTCTTTCAGCACCTCGATGATTTCGGCGCGGCTGTTGCCTTTTTTCTCCATCTGTTTGATGGTCTTGTAGGCTTGAAACAGCGTGGAAGGCCCGATTTCCGAACTGAAATAACCGATGCCTTGGTTCCAAGCCAGCAGTTCAAACACATCATCCAAAGCGGCTGAATCGAGGCCGTGGATGTAGGCCTTCACCAATTCACGCGTCGCTTGGCGCATACGGCCAGCGCCTACGGCGTTGGCCAGCGAGAGCAACAGACGTGTCTCGTATGGCAGGTGACGGCGGCTGTCGTTCCAGGTCAAGTCCCAGAAGTTGACAGCGGTCTGTGCCAAATCATCATTGATCAAGGCCATGTTTGTGAGAGCGTAAGGGCGCATCGGGATGTCTTTCTCGGCCTGTTTCATCTGGGTGCGGTAGAAGTAAGTGTGGTATTCGGCCTCGGCCAACTTTTCAGTATAATGCTCGAAGCCAAGGTCTTCAAGCACCTCATAAAGCGGAATCGGCTCAAAACTTTGGATGATTTCCATGCCGTCGCCGATGGCCATCTTCGCAGCCTGCATTTTCAGTCCCGGGAAAAAGTTACCCTGCACACCGCGCACGTCAATCTTCTTGAAACTCGCGGTTTTGTCTTTCCAATCGTTGTAACTCATAGTTGTGTCTCCTTTCTTTGGTTTGATGGTACAAAAGTAGTTTCTTCCATTGCGGCAAAGCGTAACAAATGTTACATCAGGCACTTTTTTCCGTATTTTTGCGCTGAAAAAAACACTGTTATGGAAGAACTGAAACGTGTCAAACTCTTTGCAGGATGCAGCGACGAATCTTTGGAGCGTCTGCTCGAAAGCCCTTGTCGCCGACAGGAATATTCTGCTGGAAGGCGCATGCTTAACCCGGGTGACCCTTGCCGTGCGCTGATGGTACTTGTCGAGGGTCAGGCCGAGGCGCGAATGATGGGCGAGGAAGGCCGCGAGGTGCTCGTCGACCACCTGAAAGCCCCAATATTGCTGGCTCCAGCGTTTCTGTTTGCCAACAATAATGTCGTCCCTGTGGAAGTCACCGCCCTCACTGATTGCGTAGTGTGGCACATCAACCGCGAAGCCTTCTTCGAGTTTATGCAACAGGAGCCAACCGTATTGCGCACCTTCCTTGAAATCCTCTCCGAGCGAGGCCGTTTCCTAAGCCGAAAGATGCGCACCTTTGCCGTCAACAGCCTTCGCAACCGCGTCATCGAATACCTCGAAGCCAACGGCAGCATCACTTCCGTGGCCGCCGCTGCCGAACAACTTGGCGCAACAAGACCCTCACTCAGCCGTGTCCTCTCGGAGATGGTGAGCGAGGGCCTTATCACAAAAGAGGGGAAAGGCTACAAGAAGTGTTAAATTCCAAAGATTCTCATATCTTCCTCAACCGTACTAATCCCGCCAATGCCGAAGTTTTCGACCAAGACTTTGGCCACATTGGGTGAAAGGAAAGCAGGCAAGGTCGGGCCAAGGTGGATGTTCTTCACACCGAGGCTAAGCAGGGCTAATAGCACGATGACGGCCTTCTGTTCGTACCAGGCGATGTTATAGGCGATGGGCAGTTGGTTTACATCATCCAAGCCGAACACTTCCTTAAGTTTCAATGCGATGAGTGCCAGCGAGTAGCTGTCGTTGCACTGGCCCGCATCCAACACGCGCGGAATGCCATTGATGTCGCCCAAGTCAAGTTTGTTGTACTTGTATTTGGCGCAACCTGCTGTGAGGATGACGCAATCCTTGGGCAAGGCCTTGGCAAATTCGGTGTAGTATTCGCGGCTCTTCATACGACCATCGCAGCCCGCCATCACCACGAACTTGCGGATGGCACCGCTTTTCACGGCCTCTACTACCTTGTCGGCAAGTGCAAACACTTGTTCGTGGGCAAAACCGCCTATAATCTTGCCCGTCTCAATCTCTTTAGGGGCTTGGCAGGTCTTGGCCAAAGCGATAATTTCACTGAAATCCTTTTTGCCGTTGGCATCGGCGGGGATGTGCTTCCAACCCGGGAAACCCGTGCTGTTGGTGGTGAACACACGATCTTTGTATGTAGCATTGGCCGTAGGAGGCACGATGCAGTTGGTGGTGAACAGAATGGGGCCGTTGAAACTCTCAAACTCCTCGCGCTGTTTCCACCAAGCGTTGCCGTAGTTGCCTTTCAAGTGGCTGTATTTCTTGAGTTTGGGGTAATAATGTGCAGGCAACATCTCGCTATGGGTGTAGATGTCAATGCCAGCGTCCTTGCTTTGTTCCAAAAGTTGCTCAATGTCGTTGAGGTCGTGACCGCTGATGAGGATGCCCGGACGGTTGCCCACGCCAATATTCACCTCGGTGATTTCGGGGTTACCGTAAGCGGTCGTATTGGCTTTGTCGAGCAGGGCCATCGCCTTTACGCCCCATTCGCCAGTTTTCAGGACAAGAGCGGTAAGTTCGTTGGCATCGTTGCAGGTCACCAATTGGCCAAGGGTTTGCAGGATGAACTCGTTAATGTCGCCATCGGTTTGGCCAAGGCGAGCAGCGTGTTCCAAGTAGGCGGCCATACCTTTGAGGCCGTACATGGTCAACTCTTTCAACGAGCGGATGTCCTCGTTGGTTTCGGCAAGCACGCCGACGGTTTGGGCTTTCTCGTCATATTTCTCGCGGGGGCAATCCCATTCCAATACATCAAGTTTCGGAAGCACGATGCCTTTCTTGTTGGTCACTCGGTCTTTGAACATTTCGCGCAATTCCAAGCCTTTATCGATACGGGCGTAGATGCTCTCCGCGTCGAAGTTAGCGTTGGTGATGGTCGAAAACAGTGCGTCGTTCACGAAGGCGTGGATACTCTTGCGGAAATCGCAATAATCGTGTCCGCATCCGTGCTGGTGATGGTTGGCGATGACGCCCAATCCTTTAAGGACATAGATCAAAAGGTCTTGTGCATGAGCCACTTGCGGGGTCTTTCCGCACACTCCAGAAATCTTGCAGCCGGCGCATCCGGCGGTTTCCTGACATTGGAAACAAAACATTTTCTCGTTCATAGTCTTGCGTGTTGAGTTAGTTGTGAAATTTGCCGCAAAACTACATACGAGGAACGACTTGGAGCGTAACAAATGTTACAGTGAAAATAGAAGACAATCAACCTGTCCGAAACTAAGGAGGCACTTGTTCCGATGACACAAGATGCTGTATCAGCTTTCGAACAGCCATTTTCATTGCGCTCTCCACCGGTCGGTTGACACGAAATTGCAATTATACCTTATCTCTTTTTCGGATGGATTTTACGATACCACTTGATCGACATCAGCATAGAATTGATGTCGGAGCGTGAGACGAAAGTGGCTCGGAGTTCATCTCCGCGCTCAACACTAAACCGAATCTGGTTGTTCCAAAGCAACCGAGTGTGGGTGAGTGTCACTGTTTCGAGGTTGTTGTCAGGAATAAACTTGTTAAAGCATCCCATTATCTCCATGGTAGCGCCTTTGGGTTGCTTGCAAAAGTCTTTAAGTTGTTGCAACATGGCTTGAGCCTCATCAAGTGTGGATCCCAAAGGGATGAAAAGCTCATGAAAGGGATCGATATAGATTTGGACGAAATTGTCACCGTATCCAAGGCTGCCTACGGAAAGGAAATAGGTATTTCCCCCGTCTCCGTCCATGGAGAAAAGCTCTAAACGGTTAAATCCATCATCATCTTCAATCACAGCAATTTCTTTCCTTTTTGAAAGCTCGGAAAACATTTTTTTGTTTTCTATTTTAGGGTTGTCGGTACTTGTTTTTGGGGTCCAACACGAGGTCAACATCAATAATCCTCCTAAGAGGAGCAATGTCATTTTGTTAGGATTGTATTTATTCATACCAGAAAGGGTTTGTATTATTGCAAAGATACGCCTTTTTAGTCAAACGACGCTTTATTCTTCACCTTTTATTTTTCAACGACCTGCTTCTTCCTGGTCAGAAATGCTTGAATCAAATAAATGATACCGATGATGACACCTGCCTTGAACGGCGACAATAGGTCGGAAGGGCCAAAACAGGCGATTCCCAACGGCGTGACCAACAATGGTGAGAGAAACTGTCCGAGATACAATGCGATGGAGAGCAAAGGCATGACGGTGGAGCCTGCTTCTTTTCCGGCCTTCATCGAGGCGATGGTGTTCAGATAGGGCACACCGATGCCGTTGGCAATGCCGATGAGTGCTGAGCCAAGCAAAAGAAGTGACAATGAAGTCCCTCCGGCAAGGCATAAATATCCCGCCATAAAGCCGATGGGAGCAGCGTATTTCATCTGTGCGGCAAAGCGTTTCATCATCGCGCCAAAAACCAAGCCTACCAAGAAAGCCACCACATCCAAACCCATCATCACCAAGGTGATTCCCTTCACCGAAAGCATCCCTGAGGCCGTCAGCGCGAAGTTGGTGGGATAGATGAAGAAAAGGATCATCACTAAGAACATGCCCACGACCGAAGGATGGAATTTCTTTAGAAGCGACAGCGAAATGCCCCCTTTGTTTGACAATCGCTCATTGGGCAGGAAAAGCATGACGAGTACCACGGCGATGAGGCCAAGCAGATACACCAAGAAGGCATAGTTCCAACTGACTGCCGCCAACATTCCCGCGAGGAAAGTGGCCACCACGCCGCCCATCTGGTTCAGGTCGCAACAAGAATCTTTGGATTGGATGAATCTCTCTTCATACGTAAGAATCTATTCAATTAAACATGTGTCCAACTGGCATAGTTCTTACAGATTCACCCTATGATTCGGCTACCGACACGCTCGCCGAAAAACGGGTGCAAAAGTACGGAAAATCGAGGAAAGGGTGTTCCTCTCTAGACGAAAAAATGTCTTTTAACTGCAATTAGACACCTTATGCAGCGAGGCTTTGGAACGCCTGATGAACCAGCCTTGCCACACCCGATGTTGAAATTGTAATAACATTGTAACATCATCGTCCTGTGGCTTCAATGAAAAGCTGTATCTTTGTGCTCGATTGGTACTTTTTCTAAAGCTTACTAAAC
>JAEEGF010984835.1_pt1 | contig 11612 bp, 13 predicted proteins | sample 9134171 | NCBI WGS metagenome assembly JAEEGF01 (sample SAMN16246542, study PRJNA631951) | gut metagenome | biome: gut microbiome; feature: rumen; material: AP-attached | host: Bos | place: Iran: Karaj | collected 2018-10 | reverse complement strand
CAAACGGCTCATTGCGAGTCATTTGGCTTTCCTCAAGGTGACCCCGGTGGGCTCTGATTCATAACATAGCATGACAGTAATTGAAACTCTAACCGCCTGATTCCCATAAATTTCTAATGCTGGCACTATGTCATCGGGTGTCAACTTGTGCCATTAGCTGTCAATCTCGGTTGTCATTTTTGTCAACCATATTTAGGGCGCTACTTGGCCCCAAAAATTACATCAAAAGAACTGTCTCTATTTTGCTGGAGAACTACCACCAACTGATACGGAAAAAGATGGCAAACCGTCTTTTTTTATTGATGATTAGTGAGGTCTAAATTTCGCCTTTTGCGAAACACTGCATTTCAATTGTTTGAAAAAACTTAATTATTCTTTTTCTCCTTGTTTTTGTCGCCAAAAACAAGTATTTTTGCCCCAAAAATAAATGAATATGACGAAAGTTAATTTATTTGTGTGTATCATCTGGGTTGCCCTATCATTGGGGCTGCTGGGTTGCCAGCGGCCAAGCAACATAAAGTTTGACGAAACGGGATTTTATATCCTTAAGGAGAAAGAGGAAGATTCAATTATTGACATGAGGGAAGATACATCAATTCCTCGCATCCGGCCCTATTTTGAGGGCTATGGAAGAGTCAAGGCTCAGAGACGCGGCATGGTGCCAGACAAGGAAACGGCCATTAAGATAGCCGAAAGTGTCTGGTATCCCATTTATGGCTCGCAGATCTATACCGAACAGCCTTTCGTGGCGGAACTTGAAGGTGACACGGTGTGGGTTGTACGAGGATCGTTGCCTAAAGGCAGGGTTGGTGGATGCGCCGAAATAAGACTTCGCAAAAGCGATGCCGCAGTTCTCAATGTCAATCATGAAAAATAGTAACTTTGCCCAAAAAAAAATGAATATGACGAAAGTTAGTTTATTTGTGTGTATAATCCTGGTTGCTCTGTCATTGGGGCTGGGTTGCCAGCGACAGCAACAGCGGCCCAGCAACATAAAGTATAACGAATCAGGATTGTATACCCTAGTGGAGGAAGATACATTTATTCACCTTGAGCCTCGCATCCAACCCAAAATTGAAGGCTATGGAAAAGCCGAGGCTCAGAGACGCGGCATGGTGCCAGACAAGGAAACGGCCATTAAGATAGCCGAAAGTGTCTGGTATCCCATTTTTGGCTCGGAGATTTATACCGAGTTGCCTTTCGTGGCGGAACTTGAAGGCGACACGGTGTGGGAAGTACGAGGATCGTTGCCTGAAGGCTGGGTTGGTGGAACTGCAGTAATTAGACTTCGCAAAAGCGATGCTGCAGTTCTTGACGTCTGGCATGAAAAATAAGGTCTAAAGCACTTTACTCGCCGACATGAGTACTAAAAATGGTTTCTGGAACTCTGATTATTTGTTGCCAACCGTATTTCTTTATTGGTTGATACAGGGGATTTCTTATTTATCTGTAACAGGCTTTGGTATATGGTCTGGACTCCTCTCTGGTACTATTATTATAACATCACTATTATGCCTTCTTCTAAAGCACAATAAAATGATGCGCAGTATCGGTATTGTAGTGTTTATAATTGCTTCAATAGCCTTATTGGCTGCCAACATTTTATTAGTGATGTTTTTTGGATTCCAGATTAGTAATCTTCTTATTTTCATACTTTTACTCCTTAACGCCTTTAGCATATACATGATCTTCCACATCACTTATTAGTACATTTCTTTATTTTTCAACAAAGCAGGCGGCGCTCACGCGTGACCTGCCCACATTTCCATTATCAGAAATTATAGTTAGTATTTTGCCTGAAATCCTTAGACAAAGCGTTATCGAAAGCTATTGATAAAGCGCTTTATCACAAGTAAAAGATTATCAAAAGTCGGTTTTGTAAAGCAATGAAAGTAAATTTGTTACAGTCATAACTTTTAAACCAACTTTTGATAATAACAGTTTATTTGCCTAAACTTTTGAGCCATTCTCTTAGCTTGGAGTCCTTCTCCCAAGTGGGCAACTTGATGTCTTCAGGTGAGGGCACTACATCTTGATAGGCATTTTCAAGCGCCATACGTTTCTGTTTAGTGTCCGCACGCGCATAGACTTCGGTAACTTCTGTTGTCGAATGGCCCAGAATGTCCCGTATATAAACGAGATTGACGCCTGCTTGAAGCAGGTGCATAGCCTTGCTATGCCTTAAACAGTGTGGGCTCAACTTCTCTGGCACAAGTTCAGGCGCCTTTTGATGAGCAATCTTCACATAACAGGACAAGATGTACGAGATGCCAGCTGTCGTCAGCTTCTTTCCGCTTCTGTTGAAAAACAGGGGAGTACGTCCATAAGCGTCAAAAGCCTGCGCATGTTTCTCGACATAAAGACGCAGCAAAGCAGCGGGTTCCCTTTGAATGGGAACAATTCGCGCCTTCTGTCCTTTGCCGAAGAGCTTGATATAGCAAGGCGCTTTTAAATGCAGATCCGCAGGAGTTAAATCCGCAAGTTCTTGAACACGTGCAGCAGAGTCATACAACAGCGATAGTAGTACCAAATCACGGCGTCCTCTTTCTGTGTCGGTCGGGATTTGAGAAAGAAGGAATTTGATTCCCTCAATCGTCAAATAGTTGATGGCTTTCTTTTCAGCCTTTTTCATGGGTATTCGCCCAATGTCTTGCCATTGTCCCAAGTGAATGATATCCTCATACTGCATGAACTTGGCGAAAGAACGGAATACAGCCAACCGTTGGTTTCTCGTCCTGCTTGATACCTTATATTTCTCTTGGATCCAGTTGAGGTAATCGAGCACATTCACACGGTTGATGTCGCTGAGTTGGATATGGTCACTCTTCAAATGCCTTTCCTTATCCATGAAGTCGAGGAACGATTTGAAGCAATCACGATAAGAACGTACTGTATGGTAACTAACACCTATCTCGTCAGACAGGTATTTCGTGAAGAATATGGACAGATAGTGTCCGAAGTTTTTTTCAGTTTTCATTGTCAAATAGTGTTGGGAATAAGTCTGTTACTAATTCTTTTTGTTTTCTCATTATATCGGGATACATCTCTGCGGTTAAACGCACGTAGGTCTCGGTATCCCTAAAGTCCTTGTGCCCAAGGAAAATCGAAAGGATGGGCAATGCGCAATACAAGTCAACGCCATTATTGACCTGTTGCATGATTGAATGCACGGCAAATGTGTGCCTCAAATCATGGATACGAGGCCCTATCCGTCCAGGACAGCGCTTAATGCCGCAAGCATCAAGAGCACGCCTGAAGTAGTGATGAACGGTGGCTGATTTCATGTCTCCGCCAAGAACAGAGACGAAGAAGAGATCGTCGGCATCTTTATGCTTGAGTCTCGTGATTCTTGATTTGGCTTCGACATACTGACTCAACACCTGGAATAATGAGTCATTGATTGGGATCATTCGGTGTTGACGATTCTTTGTGATTTCCAATGTGATTTTTCTATTGACCAAATCCACATTCCTGTTTTTCAGGCTGGCGGCCTCACTAAATCGCATGCCGGTACCATATAGTGTCCTCATAAACGTAGGCAGCGGGAAGTAATGGCAGTCGCCATTGTGCTGCTTCATGCGTAAGTTGTCCATGAAAGTAAAAATACCGTTCATTTGTTCACGAGTAAAGACGAATGGTACAAAATCACTGTTACCATGCCTGGGCAAACGAGGCAAGTAACAAGGGACTCCTATGTGATTGAGATATCGACAAAAGCTGTTCACAACACAGAACTTTGAATATCTGGTTGTGCGCTTATTGTTCTTCATCGTCTCAAGCCATGAGTCAAAAACATCTTTTGACAAATAGTCGCAATTGGGATAATGGATACTGATGAACTCATCAAACAGAGATATGGTTCTTCGATAGGAGTGCTCTTGGAAGCCCAAGTTTTTCCTGCTTTCTATGTACTTCTCCATATAGTCAGCAAAGGTGCTTTTAAAACGTCTCTTAGTCATAAAACACACCTCCCTCCTGTTCATAAAATGATTGAGGTACTTCAGGGACCGGAATGGCGCACGTCAGCAGCGAGTCGTAATCAATCCGTAAATAATACCTTGTACTTCTCGTTGAGCTATGACCTAAAATTTCTGAGATAATTGGAAGCGATGTTCCTTTCTTTAGCAGATTACTTGCCAAAGAGTGGCGCATAGTGTGTGGTCCATGTCGTTTGGCCTTGATATCAACAGTTGATCTTTTGAGAATGTCAGCTATATTACTGCTTACCATCTGACTTGACATCTCAGGGAATGGTGGTCGCTCTGAAAGGAAAATCCGTTTGGAGATTGATATAGGGCGAAGTCTAAGGTATTCAATGATAGCCTCGCCAACATCTTTTATCAGCGGTAATTCGACCAGCCTTTTCGTCTTATATTGATTTATTCGGACAAGATTTTTGTCCCAATCAATGTTAGAGAACTCAATTCTGGCTATGTCTGAGGCTCTTAGGCCTAAACGTGTGGCCAATAACAACATTGCATAATTTCGGGTGCCAATGTTGCTGGTCCGATCCACTGATTTCTCAACGATGCGAACCTCTTCTTGCGTATATGCCGAAGGCAACCTGCTGCTGCCATGATCAACACGACATGAGGGTATAAAGTCGCAAAAACAGTTAGGGAAAATGGCTGTCTCGTTAAGATAGCGGAAGAAAACCCTAATCGTGTTTACATGACCGCTCTTCCCCAGTTGAGCGTTACCAATGAAATCAGTAGCATCCTCTAATGTGACCTGTCCAATAGAATCTTTTCCCTTTACTTTCAGACTGTCAATAAAATACATTAAGATGCGTTTGAAATTCTCTACTGTGAACTTCGCTTTGTTAAGTCTGCGTTGTTCATCCAAAAAGGATTCTACTACAGAACCCAACTCGTCTTGTTCAAGAAACAATTCGTTTTGCTTGTAGCTTGTTGAAAAGAACCCATCTTTCTCCAAGAAATCAGTTAAAGCACGAACATCACGATTGTGCACGCTGAATAGTGTTAAACTCATTGTTTCATGGATGCTTTCGAGATATTCATTCCCAATAGTGCGATTGAATACCTCCAGACCATTTTCACGCATATATACGCGAATACTTCGCCTCATCCTATAAATCCTTCTTAATGCCGATTCTTCAGAATAGCCCATCTCTCGGAGCTTAACTAGAAAGCGACGAAGCAACAAATCAATGTTTTCTTCTTTCATTCTTTTGATAATTTTAATTAATAAATGCGGATAAACACACATTAATAATACAAAAATTATCAAAAGATATTATCACAAGTAAATGTATTATACTCTGATTTTCAAAAGAAAAGAAAGACCGAGTTCCCTAACTTTTGATAATCTTTTACTTGTGATAAAACGCTTTATCGAAAGCTATTGATAAAGCGCTACGAAATTGCAATAAATAGTTTTTAAGAAATAAAATTCTTGTATATTTGCAAATAAATTGTAGAAATCAAAAATCATAGTTGATATGAAAGCCGTTAGAATCTCACTAGTACTTTTTTTTACTTTTTGGAGTTTATCTGCATTCGCTTATTCAGATGAACCTGATTTAAGCCATATTAAAACATTACAAGATGCTCAAGCATACTATAACTCTTGTTACATGGTTTTGTTTACTCCTAATGTAACAAGAGACCAAATCGCTGAAACAAATCAAAAGCTCTATTATTTAGGCAGAAGGTTGGGCATGTTAAGTATCAACGAAGATGAAAAGTATTCTGCTTTTTGTCAAATAGAAGTGACATCAGAAGCAGAAGAGAGAGAGGTAACCAGCCTTATGTATAGAATAACATATGTTTTTAAAGGATTACAGAGTCTTCTATTGGGACCTTTAGGCCATCCTTTAGAAAAAATGATATGGATGAATTTTGAATCGACATATCACTTATTAGGTAGTGGATCAACCATTCTAAAAATAATTGATAATATAGTTTGTGTTGAATATAAAATTAATGGTGTTAACTTTATCGTATTCCATAATACTGATCATCACTTTGCATACGATATTAAAGTGTATCACAAAGAAAAGAAATATTCAAAGAAACAGAGAAAAAATGTATATCAAACATATGAAAGAGACATAACTGTACTGCCAGAAGGAGCATTTATAATATCTAGTTCTGTTGACGATACTGGTATGTACTTTATGCCATCTTCGTTTAAAACAACGAACAAATATTTTGTTCACTAAACTGGTAAATAAATTTTTTTTGAAAGACATGGCTCACCTCAGTGGGCCTTTTTTTTGCTCGAAGTCGTGTCTTTTGTTGGATGAGGGTGTCATTCTACTTTTGCTGAAAACTGAAATCAGAAAAAATTATGATTGACATCCAACAACTGACCTCGTCGCTCACGCTCGCCATCGGCCCCGCCACACGCACCCGTGCCGGCGTGCTCACCGCAGAAGACTACATCCGCATCCAGGGCATCGGCGAGACGAACGACGCCGTAAAAGCGGTTGACAAAATGGCAACCGAGATTGGCACCTAATGACACCCGTTGACACACGATGACACCCGTTCATCTGCTCATCTGTTCGTCTATTCGGCCAAACACTTGCAAACGAGGGAGAAAAGGGAGGACTTCTTCCTGTTCTTCCTCCTGTCTGCTAGTGCTCATCTATTCGTCTACTCTATTATATATAAATAGACAAATAGATGAATAGATGGGTTGTGTCATCGCAAGTTTTGACACAATCCTATTCTAATTATATATTCTCAACTCAATATTTATCTGCTCATCTACTCGTCCATCTATCCAAATGGGCAAGAACAGGAACGGCGAGAATTGTTCACTGACCTCCTGATTTCTCTTGCTCTTACACCCGCATAGACGGATAGATGAACAGACAAGGGCAACGATTATTGGTATTAAAACTATCTATCCCGTCATTTTGTTTTTTCAAAACCATAACGTTCCCCAATATTTTTTCATCAAAAATTCTATCAATCCCTGTATTCTATCCAGCAAGCAAATGTAAAAGACTCAGAAGTAAGTTAACACCATAATAAATCAGAGCCCACCGGGGTCACCAAAAGGAAAGCCAAATGACTCGCAATGTGCCGTTTGGCTTTTTCTTTGTGCCACCCGTTGGCCTATTCCCCTACCATCTGCTTGCAGAGGAAGCAACCTCAAGGTTCCCACCACAGGAATGGAATACCTGTTTATACCTCAGTCAGGAGAAATGCCAGATATAATGGCATTGTCAGCAACGCTTCGTTGCGCCCAATGTTGTAGTTGCCCAATTTAATGGCGCTCGTGACGTGGTATTTTTCGGGATGTTTCAATACAGTTCGCAAGGATTTGGCATTGCCTGTTGTTGCTTTACATTCCACAGGAGTGCATTGGCCCTTATAGCGAATTAGGAAATCCAGTTCCACACCGCTATTTTTGTGATAATAATAGAGTTTACGGCCCATCTTGCCAAAGATGTCGGCTACAAGGTTTTCAATGATGGCACCTTTATAACTAAGCAGATTGCCTTCCAAGATGCTTGACTGGGTTCCTTCTTCCAGCATTGATACGAGCAAACCAATATCGGCCATATACACTTTAAACTCACTTTGGATCCTGTTCCCATCAAGAGGCAATTCGGTTATTAACGTGTTATAGCATCGGCGAATGATGCCAGCGTCTTCAATCCATTGCAGGCTTCCCGTGTAGTCCCGACCTCGTCCTCCGGGGCGAACCATAGTGTAGCTGAATTTCTTGTACTCGCGTGCCAGTTGTGCTGGTATGGACTCAAAACACTCACGAATGCGTGATTTGTCCGCAGGGAGGGCATACTTCACCATATCTGCTTTATAATCATCAGCAATACGCCTCTGCACGGCAAGCACCTTTCCGATTTGCCTGGTCTCCATGAATGTGGAAATGACCTCTGGCATACCGCCCACAACGATATATTGATTCAGCAGGTCACTGAATCGATCATGCAGTGCATCTTCAACAGGAGTTTCGTTGTTCAGGCATTTCTTCAGGTACTCAATGTGCACGTCCTTGATGCCGTTGGCCCATAACCATTCCTCGAAGTCCATGGGGTACATATTGACAATGTCCTCAAACCCGACCGGGATAGAGGATTCTTCTTCCTCAACTCTCTCTCCTGGTGTCTTGTAACCGTTGACACCGAGCAGAGACCCCGTACAGATAACTTCATAGCGCCCATCCAGGTGAAAGTACTTCAGCGAGCCTCTTGCCTTGGGACAATCCTGTATCTCGTCAAAGACAAAGCAAGTTTTATCGGCCTCCACTTCAACGCTTGGCATGGCAGCAGTGATGCGCATGATGATAGAATCCACATCCAAATTGGGGATGAAGAATTTCTTATACTCAGGATGTTCACGAAAATCCAGATAGACAACGTTTTTAAAATGCTTGCTTGCAAAATCCATCACGCTGCTTGTTTTGCCACACTGACGAACACCCTTCACAACTAGGGGTTTGTGTGAGCTATCATTCAACCATGATTGGAACACCTTTTCAATCTTACGTTTATACATATAAACACGTTTTAATACCCACTTTTTCGTCGATTGCACACATTTTACTGCCGACTTTTGGCGCAAAGTTACACATTTTTTGATAAATCAACATGAAAAATGGCTCAAAATAAAGAAAAAACACGATAAAAATACCTTTATGGGTGGTTGTCAAAAATGGCAACCGAGATTGACACCTAATGACACCCATTGGCACACGATGACATAGTGCTAGCATTAGAAATACATGGGAATTAGGCGGTTATTGTGTCAATTACTGTCATCCTATGTTAAGAATCAGAGCCCACCGGGGTCACCAAAAGGAAAGCCAAATGACTTGTAATGAGCTGTTTGGCTTTTTCTTTGTGTCACTTTGGATTTTCCCTGCGGGGCTAATGCTAATTACGCGAATTATACGAATTGATATGTAATAATTGCCAGTTCCGCCGCTGGTTCTCCCGCAAATATTACGCCTCAGTCATGAACTTGTTTGCTGGATTCAGTAAATGTCCGTAACTTTGCAACCGAGTTAAATCGGTGTGTATAAACGTTCAAACTGGGTGTCGATATGAAACAGTTCATCAAAAGAATAAGCATTATCACTCTCTGGAGGCGCTGCACCCAGATCATTCTCCTGTCTTCAAGCGTCTTGATGTTGATGCTTGTCAGTTGTGGAAACAATGGCGTTAAAGTCAATGAGTTATACACAGATGAAGATATAAAAGCCAGATTAGGAGAACCAGACTTTGAGAAGATGATCATCCTGAAGCCAGACATGTCAATTGACCTGTATGAGTACCAGAGTAAATTGTATGAATTCATTCCAGAAACTGATAGCCTGATTGTTTTCGAACAAATATATAAAAACGGGCAATACAAGAAAATAATCTGGTTAACAGCATATGGCAAGAAAAAGAAGGTTTTGGACATGTTAGACTACAATACAAAGACAACGCAGTTTTAGTGCGCACTTCTGGTTATATGGAAAAGAACGAAAAAAACATACGTTGTATTGGAGCTTATTTCCTGGTAATTGGATTCATCTGTTCCTGCTCGGTTCAGATATATTCTTCAATACTTCTTCGCTTAGTGGGGCCGATTTGTATCATTCTGATGTGTTCACCGCGATTGATATACCAAAACAAGAAGTGGGCGAGTGTGCTGCTTATGATTAGTGCCATCCTGACGACATTGGCACTGCTGTGTTTTGACTGGCTTTTAATCGTGATATCCGGTGCGTTCGGTCCAATGGATGTTTCAGGCGCCATAATCTTAGGCGTTACCACAGTCATAGCGCTCTTGAGTTGCTACCTGTGCTACCGCCTATTAGAGTTACTTTTAAAGACAAAAGAAGGAAAATAGGGACGGTTCTTTTGATGAATATTTGGGGCAAATAGCACCCTAAATATGGTTGTCAAAAATGACAACCGAGATTGACACCTAATGACACCCGTTGACACACGATGACATAGTATCAGTATAAGAAATTCATGGGAATCAGGCGGTTATAGGGTTGATTACTGTCATGCTATGTTAAGAATCAGAGCCCACCGGGGTCACCAAAAGGAAAGCCAAATGACTTGTAATGAGCCGTTTGGCTTTTTTGTTGTGCCTAATATGTCTAATTAGGTTTCCAAACGCTTCAGTAGAAATCTTTAAGTCAAGTGGAATGCTACCCTGTGGGCTATTCACGCAACAGAGCAGGGATTACCATTAGGGGAATACCCATAGACTATGGGCAACTTCAATAGACCCACAAAGGAAATGGAACGGCTTATTTTGTCTGGTGATGTGGTTATAGATCACAATGAAATCACCAGATGGTGCTTTAAGAATGTGGAATTAAAGAGTGACCATAATGGGAATGTGAAGCCCAACAAATCACTCAAGTCAAAGAAGATTGATGGGGCTATAGCAATGATACAAGCATTAGGAACATATCTGACAGTACCCCACTATAGCAATGAGATAACGGTTATCTGATTATAAATCATCAAAGCCTGCTTTTAATCTTTGTTCTGCTATAGTACGGTCACCATACCTAAGACTTAATTCCTTGTAGCCAGATATATACTGATAAGCTAGTGATAGGTCTGTCTTACCATCAGAGTAAAACTTAAAATCAGACTGGGAATAATCAAAGTAATAGTCACCATACTTTTCAAAAAGTTTAAGCTGAAAGTCATCCCATAGTATATCCATAAGTTGGGTTGAGGTCTCTGGCTCTGAAAGGAAAAATTGAATAGCAAATAATCTATTGTTTTCAAACTCAAAAGAAACAATATCCCACACTTGACCTGCAAACTGTAAACCACCGATACCTAAAATGCCGCTTTCATCTTCAACAAAGAGAGGCTCGTTTTTATACTTGTTATAAACTTCAGATTTAGTAGTTTCTCCAAGTGTAAATCCTAGAATCTTATTCTGAATCTGGGCAGACATTGACAAGCCGATTATGAGGGCTAGAAATATAACAAGTACCTTTTTCATAATATTGTGAATTAAGAATAGATAAGTTTAGACAACCCACAAAATTACTAATTATATTTCTATGAACTTCAAATTTTGGAAAAAAGATAAACCAGAGGAAAGAGGTTGTGGTAACGTTGACTTCCTTACTTATAACTCATTCGGTGGTTATTCGGCTAGTCAAGCCCTTCTATCTTCTGCTGTTTATAGATGTGTAGAAGTGATAAGTGACAGTATTGCCCAGTTACTTAGGGGAATCAGGCGGTTATAGGGTTGATGACTGTCATGCTATGTTAAGAATCAGAGCCCATCGGGGTCACCAAAAGGAACGACAAATGGTTAATAATGAGGCCATTTGGCTTTTTTGTTGTGTCAACCGTTGGAGTTTTCCTTGCGGGGGTAATGCTAATTATGCGAATTATACGAATTGATATGTTATCATTGCCAGCGCCACCGCTGGTTCTCCCGCAAGAATTATGCCTCAGTCATGAACTTGAAGGAGTTCCTTGAATTGGACATCGGTAAAGAATTCCTTGGGATAATTAGTTCAGCGTTTTATCACAAGTAAAAGATTATCAAAAGTTAGGGAACTCGGTCTTTCTTTTCTTTTGAAAATCAGAGTATAATACATTTACTTGTGATAATATCTTTTGATAATTTTTGTATTAT
>JAEEGF011011339.1_pt1 | contig 11613 bp, 7 predicted proteins | sample 9134171 | NCBI WGS metagenome assembly JAEEGF01 (sample SAMN16246542, study PRJNA631951) | gut metagenome | biome: gut microbiome; feature: rumen; material: AP-attached | host: Bos | place: Iran: Karaj | collected 2018-10 | reverse complement strand
GCATCGATTTGATTTGGTGCAATCCCGGGCATTTCATCATGGGCTGTTCGGAAGACGAAGAAGGCGATTCGGAGGACGCGCCGCTCCATCAAGTCACCATCACAAAAGGCTATTGGCTTGCCCGTTTTCAGACGACGCAGGCCCAATATGAAATGATCGCCGAACAGGCCGGTCTCAATCCGCGTCCATCAAAATTCGAAGGCGAAAACCGCCCTGTCGAACGTGTGACATGGGTCGATGCCCATCAATGGTGTGAAGCCCTCAACCGCCGCGAATCGCGGGCGGGACGCATTCCGGAAGGCTTCGAATACCGCCTTCCCACCGAAGCAGAATGGGAATACGCATGCCGCGCGGGAACCACCACCGCCCTCAACAACGGCAAGACGTTGACTTGCGGTGACGGCGAATGCCCCAACCTCAACGAAGTCGCATGGTACGATCACAACTCCGGCAAGGAGACGCATGACGTCGGCCAGAAACTTCCAAACAATTGGGGCTTCTATGACATGCACGGCAACGTCGAAGAATGGTGCCGTGACTGGTATGATGAATATCCGCTCGATCATGTTGTCGATCCGCTCGGCCCCGATTATGGCCGCTACCATGTCTGCCGTGGCGGCAACATGGGCGGCATGGCCATGGGTTGCAGTTCGTCCGCCCGCAAAGGCGGCAACCCTACTAACCGCCGTTGCTATCGTGGTTTCCGTCTCGCATTGGGGCCTATCATCAAGGCGACATCGCATCAGCAGAATCCGCGTCAGGAGCAGAACGAAGAGCAGGAAAACACGCGTCCGTCCCGTCCGCAGCCGTCCATGGAGGAACTCAACCAAGCCCGCGCGGAACTGGAAGAACGCCTTAACATCAACGTCGATTTCGACACGGCCATCAAAGGAAAGGCGGATGAGCAAGGCTCCCGTAACTTCACAGTTGAAGAGCCCAAAATCAAGATGATCTGGTGCCCGTCCGCCACATTCACGATGGGCAGCCCTGCGGAGGAAAGCGGCCGCACGCCGGAAGAGACACTCCATCAAGTGACGCTCTCAAAGGGCTTCTGGCTTGGCATGTATCCACTTACGCAAGAGGAATATTCCGTCATCGCGGATTGCGCAGGCCTGCGCGCGCGCCCTGCGAATTTCGGCGGCCTCAGACGGCCCGTCGAAACAGTGGATTGGTACAGTGTCGAACGGTGGTGCAAGGAGCTCACCTATCTCGAAATGATCGCGGGACGCCTCCCCGACGGCTATGAATACCGTCTTCCAACCGAGGCCGAATGGGAATATGCCTGTCGCGCAGGAACTTCCACCGCCTTTAATCATGGCATGGATCCGACCAGCCACGGCGAAGAGGCCCGTACCTATTTCGAAAACGTCGCATGGTACAAATATAATTCCGGTTACAAGACGCACGTCGTCGGCGAACGCCAGCCGAACGCATGGGGCTTCTGCGACATGCATGGCAATATCCGCGAATGGTGTTGGGATTGGTTTGGCGACATCGCCGACGAAGCCGCCACGGATCCGCGCGGTCCTGAATCTGGTGCTTTCAAAGTCACAAGAGGCGGTTGCTACGGTGATTATGCACGCCATTGCCGTTCTGCCTATCGCGGCCAATGCGAACCAGAAGGTTGCAAGGCCAATCTCGGTTTCCGCCTCGCCCTCGCGCCCGTACTGCATTAATCCGTCTTACAGACGGAGCTGAAAAGCTAAAAACAAATACAGATGATTAATCATTAATCATTAATCATTAATCATTAATCATTATGAAGAGATATTCTTGTTGCGAATTATGCCCACGGCTCTGCCGAGTTAACCGAACGATTGGTCAGCTCGGCAGATGCGGCGAAAACGCTGAATGCCACATCGCATCCATCACGCCGCATTTCGGCGAAGAGCCATGTCTGACTGGGCAGCACGGTTCCGGAACGATTTTCTTTTCAGGCTGTTCATGCGGCTGCCTGTTCTGCCAAAACCACCAGATTTCGCAACAACATCAAGGACAGCCCTACTCAATGGAACGGCTGATCGCCGAAACGAAAGAACTAATCGTAAAAGGCGTCCACAATCTGAATTTCGTGACGCCTGAACATTGGTGGCCACACATCCAACAGTTGTGCGAAGCCATCCGTCAAGACTCCCCAGAGCTTCCGTTCGTTTGGAACAGCTCTGGCTATTCTCGCGTCGAAATGCTCCGCGAACAGACGAAAATCATCGACATCTTCCTGCCGGATTTCAAATTCTCCGATCCGAATCTTTCACAACGCTGCATTCACACGACGGACTATCCATCCGTCGCGCGGGATGCCATTCGCTATCTAGTTGACGCCGTTGGTTTTCTGCGTCCGTTTGATGAAACGGGCGAAATCACCGCGTCACGCGGCGTCATGGTCCGTCATCTCGTCCTGCCAGGCTTCGTGGAAAACTCCCTCCAGATTTTGGAATGGCTTTACAACGATTTTGGCCCCAAACTGCCGATTTCCATCATGAGCCAATTCACGCCTGTGCCCGCCTGCGCGGAACAAAACTTTCTGAACAGGAGACTTACAAAAGACGAATACCAACAAGTCTGCGACAAAGTCGATGAGCTTGGTTTCACACGCGTCTTCCTCCAGCCAGATTTCGGCGACGACGCCTTCATGCCAGATTTCAACGATAAACAGCCCTTCGAAGGAAACAAAAACCGCTTTTAGCCTTCTAGACAAAGGATTTATCCATGAAACATCTATTTCTTGTTTGTATTCTTTTCACCGCCTGTGTTTTCGCCCAAGCCCCCGCCAAGCGAATCGTCACGAAAAACATCCGTTACCGCGCGGAAGAAGAATACACAAACGACTACATAAAAGAGAGATGCGTTCTCGACATCAACGCTCCAGAAAACGCAAAAGACTGCGCTGTCGTCGTTTGGTATCATGGTGGCGGTCTCACGGGTGGCTCTAAAAGCGTTCCAACGCCTTTCTTCGAACGCAACAAAAAACAGCCAATCATCGTCTGCGGCATGGGATATCGTCTTGCCAAAAAGAATGGTTGCAAAGTCGTCGATTGTCTGCAGGACGCCGCCGCTGGTCTTGCATGGGTCATGAAAAACATTCAGAACTACGGTGGTGATCCACAAAAGGTTTTCGTAAGCGGCCATTCCGCAGGTGGTTATCTGACGCTTATGCTCGGCATGGATCCCAAATGGCTCGCGCCATACGGCATTACGCCATCACAGATCAAAGGACTCATTCCTGAAAGCGGACAGTGCATCTCCCATTTCACCTATCGCGAAGAAAAAGGCATGAAGAAAACGGATCCGCTCGTCGATGACATGGCTCCAATTTTCTACGCGAAAAATGCGGCGCAAATTCCGCCTGTTCTGTTACTTACGGGGGATCGTGAGATGGAGATGCTCGGCCGTTATGAAGAAAATGCCCTGCTCCGTCGCATGTTGCTCATCAACGGCCACAAGGATGTCACGCTCTATGAATTCCAAGGCTACGGCCACGGCATGACCATTCCCGCGATTGATCCGCTCATCCGCTTTGTCAATCGCGTTACAGGGAAATAAATACAGCGGCGGTGAGGGAGGGTCGCACTCTAGTGCGACCGTTTGCGCAACGCGCAAACAGTCATTGATACAATCGTCGCGCCTCCCCAAAACAAGTCCTTGACATGCGGCGACATTTGTCGCCGCGGCCGCGCTGGAGCGCAGCCCTCCCGACCACTAATTAAATCCCCATCTGGCTCTGTTCCAACGTCCAATAAATGCCCTGTTTCTCAACAAGTTCGGCATGTTTTCCCTGCTCCGCGATGCGGCCACCGTCCATGACCATGATGGAATCCGCGTCGCGAATCGTCGAAAGGCGATGGGCGATGACGATGCATGTACGGCCTTTCATCAACTGCACCATCGCGCGTTGAATCAACAATTCCGTACGTGTATCGACGCTGGACGTCGCTTCGTCCAAAATCAAAATCGGCGGATCGGCGAGAATGGCCCGCGTGATGGAAAGCAACTGCCGTTGGCCTTGGCTCAAGTTGCCGCCGTTTTCGCTCAACACTGTATCATAGCCTTCAGGCATGCGGCGGATGAACAAATCCGCGCCGCTCAATTTGGCGGCGGCTTCCACCTCTTCATCTGTCGCGTTGAGCCGTCCGAAACGGATATTCTCCCGCATAGAGCCGCTGAACAATTGCGTCTCTTGCAAGACCATCGCGATGGAACGGCGCACATCACGCCGCGGTACATTCGTCAAATCCTGCCCATCCAACATGATCTTGCCAGCCTGAATATTGTAGAATCGCATAAGAAGGCTGGCGACGGTCGTCTTGCCAGCCCCCGTCGTGCCGACTAACGCTATCTTCTGGCCTGGAAGCACATGGAACGAAAAATCCTTCAAAACGGGTTCGCCGGGCTTGTAGGCGAATTCCACATGGTCGAACACGATATCGCCTTTGATTTCCTCCAGACGGCCATCCGGTTTGACAGGCTCTTCCTCTGGTTCGTCCAAAACGGTGAACACGCGTTCCGCGCCCGCCAGAGCGGACTGAATTTCATTGTACTGATTCGCGATTTCCGAAACAGGCCGCGTAAAATGCCGCGAATATTGAATGAACGACGCAATCACGCCGACCGTAATCGAGCCACGACTCGCCAGCCAGCCGCCGCAGCCTGCCAGCAGTGCATAACCGATGTTGTTCAAAAACGACATCAACGGGCCAACGGATCCCATCAAAAAACGCGTCTTCAGCCAGACGCGGCACAGTTCGTGATTCAATATGGTGAAATCGCCAAGTGCTTGCTTTTCATGGTTGAAGGCCTTCACCGTCTTGCGGGAAGACACAACCTCCTCCACATGGCCGTTCAGTAGTCCAAGCATCGTCTGCTGGGCCAGAAAACTGGAGCGGATCTTCTTCGATGCGAATTTCGTCAGGAAAAAACTGCCTGGAATCGTCAGCAGCGTCACAAGCGTCATCAATGGACTCATTTTCAGCATGACGAACAGTGAACCAAACACAGTGATGATGCTACCGATGAAATTCACGACGCCGCGGGACAAGACTTGCGCGACGACTTCAATATCATTCGTCGCACGGCTCAAAATTTCACCGTGGGAATGCGTGTCAAAATACGTCAGCGGAAGCAATTGCAACTTCATGAACAGCTTCTGCCGCAACAGCCGAACTGTATCCTGCGCGATTTTCGCGCTCGTCCATCCCTGCAAAAACTGCACGAGCGAATTGAAACCATAGACGAACGCCATCACCGCCAGTACCTGCAACAGACGATGCATATCGACTTGTACGCCGTCAATAGAAACCTTCAACGAATCGACCGCTTGGCCGAGCAGCCATGGTCCGGCCAGTCCAAGCAGTGTTCCAAGAATCACAAGCACTGCAACCGCAACCATTAGCGGAAGACGACCGCGCAGGAAGCCAAGAAGCCGTTTGAACGTCGCCTTCGTATCATGGGCTTGTTCCAACTGGCGATGCCAGCCTCCCGGCCCGGGCGCACGCCCCCCCTGCGGCTTGCCGTTATTCAGCTTCAAAGCCGCCAACGCCGCCAGCCGTTCCGGCAGGTAGACGCCATTGACCGACGTTTTCTTCTCTTCTGGCTTCTTGTATTCCATACGTTTTCTTTAATAGTTCATAACCACCATCTGGTGGCATGTGAAACGATCGATCTTAATGACGACACGGCCCTGTTCGTCTTTTTCGAACGGCAACGGTGTGCCCTGCGGTTCCAACGTGATAGATTTCACTTCTTTAGGCGTCTTCACAGCCACCTGCACATCAACGAGCGGATTCAAATCTTCGATGACTTCGATCATGCCGCGGCTCGTCACGCCATTCACATTGATGTTGCCGCCGCGCGCAACCGTGTTCGCGTAAAGCAAATGCAACACATAACGCTTGTTTTCCGGCTGGTTCATGAGATTCAGACGGGCCGTCGAAGGCATGTTCGTCTCAATGGAATTTTCACCGAGAATCAAACGCACCGCCTTGCGCAAATATTCCGCCACGGGAACGCACCCCCAACCGCGATAAATGCTGAAGACGGGATGTGCCAAATACATGACGCCGCCTTTCATGACGCCAGCCGCAAAGCCCGACGCCTCAAGGCGATACGGCGTATGCTGATGGCTGCAGAAATGCTGGTAGTCCGTCCGATTGAAATACGTGTCGTGCACGTCGCCCAAACTCTTGCCGTCTTTCACTTTCACGCGGTAGCTCGGCAGATACATGACCATCGGGCTCTTCACGCTGTCCGGGCAGACGGATTCGTCCAACCGCACATAGTCTGGGCGGAACGGGCTGAGGCCTTTGCATTCCGCGCCGACGTCGAAGAGGAATTTGCCGTCGTCGTCCAAACCGCTCCGACCGCTCAACAACAAGCGGCCGCCACGTCCTAAGAACGTGTCAAGACGCTTTTTAAGCTTTGCGTCGATGCGGATGTCGTCCGGCAGAATCAACAGTTTGTATTTCTTGAAATCCGCATCCAAATCAATGACATCGAACAGGAAATGGCCTTCCAGCAGGATGCGCCCCGCACCGATATCGCCTGGAATCTCCCGTGAGCTCGACGCATTGACGGCAGCTGCCGTCAACAGGCCGATTTCCGCCACGTTTTCGACGTTGTCGCACCACGGCTCCTTCTGTTCGACTTCCGCATATGCCTGACCGATAAGATTATAGGTGCTTTCGTCCAGCTTGCCGGAGGGATGTAACTGGTCGCCAACACTGCATTTCGCACCGAAGGCCATCATCGCGGCGCATTCGTAACGCAACGCATTTGGATGCTTGAAGCCACCGAATTCGCCCCACGTCGTATGGAACTTACCCGTCATGCCCAAGAAATCGAAGTCCAACGTTTTCACATACTTAGCGGACAGCGGGAAGTGGTCATAGCCCCACCCGCCCGTCGGCAGCGATTCGAGTTCCAAATGGGTAAAGTAGTCTTTCAACTGCTTACGGCGGCCAGGCGTCACATGGCCGGAATTATGGAAGACAGGCATGTCCGGATTTTCAAACGTCGCGGCGGCGGTCGTCATCTGGTAATAGCGCTCCAACGCGAGTTCGGAACAACGCTGGCGGTCTTTCTGGACGTTTGGATTAAGGCCGTTTTCGCGCATGACCTCCAGGCAGTACGGGCAGCAGCATTCCGGCTGTGAAATGATGTCCAAAAAGATGCCGTCGCAGTTCGGGAAGAGATGGACCGTCTCTTTGATCTGCTCGCATAGATATTCCGTGTAAGGTGAATTGAAGCAGACGCGATGGAAGCCAGGCTTCAACGGACTCGCAACGGATGTATTTAGCGTATTCGGATCGACGAAAACGCATTGCCATTCGGGATGTTCGTCCAGAATCATGCAGTCCAGACCAGCGGAAATATAGATCGGCACGTTGACGTCGATTTCTTTGCATGCGTCAAACTGCGCTCTCAGAAGATCGAACCCGAGCTTTGGATGAAGGCGGCCTTTTTCTGTAAAATGATAATGCCAGCCATGATGGCACTTTGCAAACAGCGTGATGGAATTCACATGGCCAGCCTTCAACGTATTCTGCCACTCATCTTTATCAAAGGCCAGCCCGATTCCCGGAATCGCCGGAGACGTGTGGAAATCCAAATGAACTTGTCTGAAACGCAGGTGATGCATAAACCGTCCTCAATGCCTGTAAATATTCCATCAATTCTCGAATGGCGCCCCGCCATTATTCAAGAGAAAAAACCAATATATAATAAAATCCCTCTTCTTATAAAAACAAACATCATTAAGAAAAAAAGTCCTTTTTGTCCCTTTCGTCCCTTTCGCCTCCGCAAAAATTGACATTCATGGAATAATGAATAAATTTTCATCAGCCAATCATGAACATCAAACAAAAAGGAAAAAACATGCTCAAAGTCATCGCTTTCGATCTGGACGGAACCCTCACGCAACACAAGACGCCGTTGGACGACCAAAACCGCCGCGCGTTGGAGGCGCTGTCGAAAAAATACACGCTGCTGATGGTTGGCGCGGGGCAAGTCATGCGCATCTTCAACCAGATGGGCGGTTTTCCTATCGACATTATCGGGAATTACGGCCTCCAATTCGGTAAATACAACCACGCCACCAAACAGATGGACATCGTTCGCGATCTGACGTTGCCATGCGACCGCGAAAGCGTCGCCAATCGTATTGAACAACTCCGTGTCAAATACGGATTTACGCAATACGCAGGCGAAAGCGTCGAATACCATCCCTCCGGTTGCGTCACCTTCCCACTCATCGGAACGAAGGCCAAGCAGGAAGACAAGCTCGCATTCGATCCGACGCGTGAAAAACGCCGCAAATTCTACGACGACGTCGTCAAAACATTCAGCGACTACGTCGTGTTCATCGGCGGCTCCTCCTCCTTCGATTTCGCACCGAAGCCCTACGACAAACGTTACGCGCTCGATCTATATTGCAAAGAAAACGGCCTAAGTCACGATGAACTCGCCTATTGCGGCGACGACTACGGTCTCGGCGGCAACGACGAAGCCGTCTATAAGTCCGATTTCAAGTTCATCTGCGTCGATGACTACCGCACGTTCCCGCAGAAAATCGCCGAACTGCTGTAACGGAAGGGTTCCGCTCCTGCGGGACCGTTATTTTATTTCCCCTGCAACACAACCGTATTCACAAGCCGCAGCTCGCCTGCGGCTTTTCCGTTCATCTGCACAATCCGCATGCCGACTTGCAGGTCGTCAACCGTTCCAAACTGGCGGCGGAAAACTTTGAATTTCTCCGACAGCTTCAACGGCCACAACGTCTTCTGCTGCTGACCGTTGCGGATTGTCTCGACGCTCCATCCGTTTTCCGTTTTCTTCAGCGTCGAATTCAAAAAAGAAATATTTCCCAACGCCATACGACCGTATGATTTATCCAATATGACCAACTTGTCCAACGTGACGTCCGTCTCTTCATTTCGTTTGCCATAACCATTCACGATCTGACCGTCCGCCATGTCCGCCACCGTCACTTCCTTTTCAGATTTGACGGACACTTTTTCGCTCAGCTGGATTTCGATCTCCTTACCGTCGCGTTCCACAATCCAGCGGCCTTTTCCAAGATTCTTCGCAAGCTTGCCGGAATTGATGTTCAGCGTCCAATACAGCGAATCGTCCGGATGAGCCGCTTCCCATGCCAACAACGCGTCATAGCGTTCTTTGCAGGCCGCGTCATCCAATCCTTTCAGATGTTTATCGTAAAAACGGATTACAGCCGGACGGATTTCCGCCGGATAGTTCTTGTTTCCAGGATGTTGCAACGCAAATGTGTGGCCAATTCCGGGCACCAACATCAATTCGTTTTCAATGCCTTTCTCATCCAATGCCTTCTTCATGTCACGGGCCTGCCACCAATCGACCGTCGTGTCCGCAAGTCCATGCAACTGAAGGATCGGCGGATCATTCTTGTCCAATTGGTTGATTGGCGAGGCGAATTTCCACCGTTCGGGATCCTCTTCAATTTTCGCGCCGACGAATGCAGGCCTTCTGAATTTCCCTTCAATCGGCGTACCATCTTTTTCCATGTGGTGCCATTTCGTTAAGTCCATGATTCCGTAGAGGTTGACGCCTGCCTGAATGCTTGTGTCAACACCACCATAAGGCGATGTTGGCTCCAATCCCATGTCCTTTCCACCGACCGCCAACAGGGCGGACAAATGTCCGCCTGCCGAACCGCCGATGCAACCGATTTTGTCTGGAATCAAATGTAATTTTTCTGCATTGACACGCATCCATTGAACAGCTGTCTTGCAATCCTGAAAATTACGCGGCCATGTTCCTTTTCCCTTCTGGCTCAACACATAATCAATGCTAATGCACACATATCCCATGCGCACGAGATTGGACGCAATGTTGATTTCCCGTGCCGCATCCCGCTGGCCACCCGTCCAACCGCCGCCATGAATAATGACGACGCCCGGAAACTTTTCGTCAGGCTTCGCATCTGCAGGATAATACACATCCAACAGCTCATTCCGCCCTTTTTCAAGATACGGTACATTTTCATGGATGCCGATTTTGTAGATCGGCCAGTCTTTTCCGAACAACGCCGCACACAAGCAAAGCAACAACACATATTTCTTCAGCATCAAACTACCTCTTGTTATTTTGTCTAATTCCATCCACGATCCCTGCCCATTTATTGCATTACTATTATTAATATAGCTTGACTTCCTTCTTGTTCTGCATTATTTTTTTATCAAATAACATTTAATTTGCAATTTTCTCCTCATGTTCAGTACTGACAGCGGAAGCTGTCGGGCGAAGGCAAACGCCTTCGTAACTTCATGAAAAATTACTTTTTCAAGGAAGCCATGAAACGTCTTCTCTCCATCCTGCTCACCCTATCGTTAGCCGCCGTGGCCGACGATTTCACGTTCCATATTCGCATGGACAACGCGCAAATCGAAGAGGTCATTCTCGGTTGTGCCGCAAAAGCGACGGATCAATACGACAAAGGGCTGGACATCTATGCGCCGCCCATGGGCATGGGAACCGCCATCGCAGGGTTCATTTGGAACCGTCAGTTGCAGATGATTCTCTACAAAGACATCCGTTCCACAAAACTTCCGCAGACATGGTTGCTTGATTGCAAACTAGCGGAAAACAAACCACTTACGCTCTCTTGGAAGCCCGAAACACTTCCCCAAGGCGTCAACTGCACTATCCAGCTGCCCAAACAACCCAAAATGGATATGCGCAGGACTTCCAAATGCAAAATCATTGAAAACGGCATAGTCGCCATAACATTCACACAAAACACTTTAGAAAAAACGTCGGAGCAAAAATGAAAGGCAAGGCAGTGATGTTCGGGGCCGGAAATATCGGCCGCGGTTTTATCGGACAGTTGTTCAGCGAATCTGGATACGAAGTCGTATTCGTCGATGTCGTGCAGGAACTTCTGGATTTGTTCAATCGCGAGCATCATTACCGCCTGCAAACCGTTAGTAATGAAGGCTCGAAGGATTATTCCATCGGCCCTGTCAGCGGTGTTGACAGCCGCAATCAGGCCGCCGTCGCGGAAGCCGTCGCGGAAGCATCCATCTGCGCGACGGCCGTCGGCGCTAACGTGCTGAAATTCGTCGCGCCGAATCTCGCGGCTGGTCTTGCCCTGCGTGCGAAACGCAATCTGCCACCTATCAACGTGATTGTCTGCGAAAACCTCCATGGCGCACCCGAATATCTGCGCGGCCTGTTGGAGCAGAGCATTCCAGAAGAAGCGAAGTCCTATCTTGCTGAAAAGACGGGTCTTGTCGAAACCGTCATCGGTCGTATGGTTCCCGCGCCCACGCCGGAAATGCGTGCAGAAGACATCGGCTGGATCAAAGTTGAACCATACAAAGAGCTTCCCGTGAAGCGTTCAGGCTTTGTCGGACCGATTCCGGACATCGTCGCCATGACGCCCTACGACGATTTCGACGTGTTCGGTGCGCGCAAGTTATACGTCCACAACTGCGGCCATGCGTTGATGTCCTACGTCGCCTATCAACGTGGCTATGAATATGCGTATGAAGCACTTGAGGACAATGAAATCCGCTCTTTCATGCTCGCCGGCCTGCGCGAAAGCGTCGATGGCATTTGCGCGAAATACAAGGCAGACCGCGC
>JAEEGF011979604.1_pt1 | contig 11614 bp, 13 predicted proteins | sample 9134171 | NCBI WGS metagenome assembly JAEEGF01 (sample SAMN16246542, study PRJNA631951) | gut metagenome | biome: gut microbiome; feature: rumen; material: AP-attached | host: Bos | place: Iran: Karaj | collected 2018-10 | reverse complement strand
GCCAGACTTTTGGATGATTCCACAAGATATATGAATCATCTGCAGTACTCTATCTGCGAGTTTAGTCATGATGAGAATCTGTCACTTCGAGAAATGCTTAAGGAGACAGATGAGAATCTTCAGAGAATCAAGGAAAATAGATAAAAACACTTGTTTTTTATAAACCGTAGATGTACAATTTGTAACGGATTAAATACAGGGGAGCTTGTGTGAGCAGGCTGAGAGGAAGTAACCAAACTTCGACCCTTTAACCTGATGCGGATAATGCCGTCGTAGGAAGTCATACCTTAAATATTTACAGGAGACTGCCGTCAGGTTGTCTCCTTATTTTTTTCCAACCACCTTTGAGAAAGGAGGAAACGATATCCACCAGAGTGGCGGACTGAGGGGGAGCTCCCTGAGTCTTGTATTTCAGCGATGGGAAGCCGTGTTCCGGCGTGAGAGGATGCCAGCAAGCATCGACCGAACTTCCATGTAGTTACAGAATATTGAAACTGTAACTATGTCTACTAAGGAAGCGTCGCTGACATAAGACGTTTCCAATAATCAAAGGAGAATAAATCATGAAAAACGCAAACACAAAAAAATTAGCAATCGCAGGTGTATTCACTGCTGTAGCCGTTGTAGGAAGTATGTTTTCTTTTCCTGTTTTGGGAAGTAAGTGCTCTCCTGTTCAGCACATGGTCAACATTTTATGTGCTGTACTGCTTGGACCGGGATATGGCCTGGCAGCTGCCTTTGCAGCAGCACTCATAAGAAACTTGCTGGGACTTGGAAGTCTCCTGGCTTTCCCCGGAAGTATGATTGGAGCAATTACTTGCGGACTTGTATACTCTAAGAGTAAAAACATTCCTGCAACACTTCTTGGTGAAGTGTTTGGAACCGGTATTATAGGCGGTCTTTTAGCTTATCCCATTGCAATTCTGTTCATGGGACAGAACGCTGCATCACTTGCCTTCTATGCCTATGTTGTTCCATTTTTGATTTCAACTGTGGCAGGAGCCATTATTTCTGCGGTTCTGATATACGCTCTAAAAAAAGCCAACGTTTTACACTCAATGCAGGAATCACTTTACGCTTAAGGCGGGTTACTTATCATGTTTGGAAATACTTTGGAAAATCTACGGAATACCTGTCCGCTGATACATAATATAACAAATTACGTCACAATAAATGATTGTGCAAATATAGTACTTGCCTGTGGTGCATCACCAATAATGGCCGATGATTGCAAGGAAGTTGAAGAAATCACCTCAATCTGCGCAGGACTTAATATAAATATTGGAACATTGAACAGCCGCACTATAGAATCCATGGTGCTGGCCGGGAAAAAAGCCAACGAGCTGGGACACCCGGTTGTACTTGATCCGGTAGGAGCAGGTGCTTCCACCTTAAGAACAGAAACAGCCAATAGATTACTCGATGAAGTGAAATTCACTGTCATCAGAGGCAACATATCAGAGATAAAAACGCTGGCATCAGGAAGCGGCACAACAAAAGGCGTGGATGCAGATATAGCCGACAAGGTTACAGACGAAAACATAGATGAAGTAATATCTTTTACCAAGGAATTATCAAGAAAAACCGGAGCTGTCATAGCTATTACCGGTGCTATCGATATTGTTTCGGATGATAAAAAAGCTTATGTGATCAGAAACGGACATCCCATGATGTCTTCCATCACAGGAACAGGCTGTCAGCTTTCAGCCATGACCGCAGCTTATGTCACCGCCAACAAGGAAAATACCCTGGAAGCAACTGCTGCAGCGGTCTGTGCCATGGGTTTTGCCGGCGAGATAGCCCACAAGAGACTGTCAGAACTTGATGGTAACTCAACTTACAGAAATTACATCATCGATGCAATTTATAATATGACTCCCAGTATGTTGGAGGAAGGTGCAAAATATGAAGTGCGATAAAAAAGCAATGCTGCTCTATGCTGTAACAGACAGGGCCTGGGTGGGAAAACAGAGCCTCTATGAGCAGGTAGAATCTGCGCTTAAGGGTGGAGCAACCTGTGTTCAGCTCCGTGAAAAGGAACTAAACGACGAAGAATTCCTGAAGGAAGCCATTGAAATAGCCGCTCTTTGCAAAGAGTACAAGGTTCCCTTCTTTGTAAACGACAATGTGGATATTGCAATCAGGTGTCATGCGGATGGAATCCATGTCGGTCAGGAGGATATGAAGGCTTCCAAGGTCAGGGAAAAAGTTGGAGAAGACATGATGATCGGCGTATCTGTTCACAGCGTGGAAGAAGCTCTTGAAGCAGTCAGAAACGGAGCAGATTGCCTTGGAGTTGGAGCAATGTTCTCAACCTCCACCAAGGCCGATGCAGATGTATTGCCGAAAGAGACACTCAGAGACATCTGCTCTGCTGTGGATATACCGGTGGTTGCCATAGGCGGCCTTGGAAAATCTAATATTTTAGAGCTTAAGGGCACCGGCGTTGACGGTGTTGCCTTAGTAAGCGCGATATTTGCAGCTGATGATATTGAAAATGAATGTCGCACGCTTCGCAAATTATCAGAAGAAATGGTGAAATAAGAAAGGAAAGTTTTTATGAAAACAGCATTATCAATTGCAGGAAGTGATTCTAGCGGAGGAGCAGGTATCCAGGCAGATATCAAGACAATGTCAGCAAACGGCGTATTTGCCATGACTGCCATAACAGCCCTTACTGCACAAAATACCACAGGTGTAACAGCTATTCTGGATTCTACACCTGAATTTCTCTCAGCTCAGCTGGATGCAGTATTTACGGATATTTTTCCTGATGCGGTAAAAATTGGAATGGTATCTTCTGCTGATCTTATCTCTGTAATTGCGAAGAAGCTTCGTCAGTATGAAGCTCGCCACATTGTTGTGGATCCCGTAATGGTGGCAACTTCAGGCTCTCGTCTTCTTCAGGAAAGTGCTGTGGAAACTTTGAAAAAAGAGCTCCTTCCTCTGGCAGAAGTTGTTACACCTAACATACCTGAAGCAGAAATACTTGCAGATATGCCGATCAAAACGCCAAAGGATATGGAGAATGCCGCTAAGAAAATCAGTGAGCAGTATAACTGCGCTGTACTTTGCAAAGGCGGCCACGATCTCAATGATGCAAACGATCTTCTTTGGAAAGATGGAGAAGGCTACTGGTTCAACGGAAAGCGCATCGACAATCCTAATACCCATGGTACAGGCTGCACACTTTCAAGTGCTATAGCATCCAATCTGGCTAAGGGTATGGATCTTAAGGAAGCTGTCCAAAGAGCCAAGGAGTATATTTCAGGTGCTCTGGCAGCAATGCTGGATCTTGGTAAGGGTCGTGGTCCCATGAATCATCTCTTTGACATAAAGAGTGAATTTGCTAAGGAGGCGGAGTGATATGGCAGATTCAGTATCCTACCGCCTTAGAAATGAAGCTTCCTCCATTTGGGAAGAATGTTTGAAGCATCCGTTTGTTACCGGTATCGGTGATGGAACTCTTGATATTGAGAAGTTTCAGTTTTTCATGCTTCAGGATTATCTTTATCTCTTTGAATATGCAAGGGTATTTGCTCTGGGAGTTGTTAAGGCCCGTGATCCGGAGCTTATGAAGACTTTTGCTTCCAACGTTGATACTATTCTCGACGGTGAAATGAATATACACCGCGCTTATATGAAGCGCCTTGGAATTACTAAAGAGCAGGTTGCAAAAGTAAAGCCTGCTCTGGACAATCTCTCTTATACAAATTACATGCTGTCTGTGGCAAATAGCGGCGGACCCATGGAAATAGTTGCTTCTATCCTGGCCTGCTCCTGGAGCTATCAGGAAATAGGACAGGCTCTTGCAGCTATCCCCGGTTCAGCCGAGCATCCATTTTACGGAGAGTGGATACAGGGCTATTCCTCTGAAGAATACGCATCCACCAATCAGGCCCTTATTGACCTCATGGATGAGCTTTCAAAAGATGCCACCGAAGAACAGCTTAAACATCTTACCGAAATCTTTGTAAACTGCAGTCGCTATGAACTTGGCTTCTGGGATATGGCGTGGGAAATGCGGTCATGAGTATTTTAAGTTTTGAAAATGTATCTTATCAGTTTCCTGAAGAGGATTATGATATTATAGACAGACTTTCTTTTTCCGTTGAACCGGGTTCTTTTCACTGCATCATTGGAATAAGCGGATGTGGAAAAAGTACCATTTTTCGCATGACCAACGGACTACTCAGACCTAAGGCAGGCCAGATCAGTGTCAACGGAAACCCGATAACAGGCCAGAACAGCTACTGCGGTTATATGCCGCAAAAGGACATGCTTTTTCCCTGGAGAACAATTGGTGAGAACCTGGCTCTTCCCCTGGAAATACAGAAAAAGTATTCCAAGGCTCAGCAAAAAGAAATGATCGACGCAGCTCTTGCAGATGTGGGCCTTGAGGGCTGCAGGGACAAAAGACCTGACGAACTCTCAGGCGGAATGAGGCAGAGAGCCGCCTTCGCAAGAACAATGCTGACGGGAAGTGACCTTTTACTACTGGATGAACCCTTCTCTGCTCTGGATTTTTTAACACGTATTTCCATGCAGGAGTGGCTACTTGATCAGTGGCAGCGCCATAAAAAGACCATTTTGTTCATTACCCATGACGTAGAGGAGGCAATCTTTTTATCCTCCAGCGTTCTGGTTGTGGAAAAGACACCGATTCATTCCCTCAAGGAAATTCCTGTTCCCATGGACTATCCACGAACCAGACAGGATTTTACAAAACCGGAGATAGTGGAACTAAAGGAGCAGTTACTTGATATGCTCAGAAAGCAGGTGAAGGAATGAAGAACAGATATAAATATAATCTTCCATCACTTATTTTTCTATTCGGAATACTGATTCTGTGGCAGCTTGGCGCCATGAAGGTAAATGCAGCTTATATCCTGCCTACTCCAATCCAGATCATACAAAAGCTCTGGGAACTAAGGGTAGTACTGTTTACGGTTCATCTTCCGGCTACTATGCTGGTAACCCTTGTGGGATTATTGATATCTCTGGTGCTTGGTCTTGGACTTGCAATTCTGATGGATGCAAGAGCGTTTTTCCAAAAAGCTTTATATCCTGTGGTTGTGGCATCCCAGACAATTCCGACAACAGCCATAGCGCCGCTTTTTGTCCTTTGGTTTGGCTATACTATTTGGAGCAAAGTGTTGGTGACGGTGCTCATCACCTTTTTTCCAATAACCATTACGGTATATGACGGCCTTCAATCCGCCAAGGTAGAGATGATGGATCTGCTCCTGACCTATGGAGCGACCAAAAAAGATATCTTTTTCAAAATAAAAGTTCCCTGTTCACTGCCCTACTTTTTTTCTGCCATAAAAATGGCTATTCCCATGAGCATCATCGGTGCTGCCATTGGTGAATGGCTGGGAGCCCAGAGCGGTCTTGGATATTTTTCAAGGCGAATGACAACGCAGCTTGATGGAGCAGGTGTATTTGCCCCAATAGTTCTTTTGTCTGCGGTAGCAATGCTGGCTGTTGCTCTTGTGGCATTGCTGGAAAAAAAGATAGTTCGTTGGAGAGGCGAATTTTAAATAATTAAGAGGAGATTGTTATGAAAAAAGTGTTATCCATGGTGCTTGTTTGCGCCCTGCTTTTGTGCGGCTGCGGTGCAACTGAAAGTACTGCCAAAGAAGGAAAATTAAAAGAAATCAGTGTAGTTCTCGACTGGTATCCCAATGCCCTTCATGCTTTCCTGTATGAGGCAATTGATAAGGGATACTATGAAGAGGAGGGGCTTAAAGTAAACATTCAGTTCCCTTCCAATTCAAATGATGCTATTTCACTGGTGGCAGCCGGAAAGGCCGACATTGGTCTATATTATCAGCAGGATGTCATCCAGGCCAGAGTTAATCAGAACGTTCCGGTTAAGTCCATCGGTGCTGTAGTGCAGGGACCTCTCAATATTGTTTTGTCATTAAAGGATAAGAACATCACAAGTCCCGGCGACCTTGTGGGAAAGACCATCGGCTACGGTGGAACAGAGCTTTCGGAGGCCCTTATTCGAAGCATAATGAATAATGTCGGAGCAGATTACAGCGATGTGACTCTTATAAATGTGGGATTTGATCTCATGAGTTCCATGACAACAGGAAATGTTGATGCCACCATCGGATGCCTTGTAAATCATGAGGTTCCACAGATGGAGGAAGAAGGTTTTGAAGTAAATTACTTTGACCTTGATGACTATGGCGTTCCCACTTTTTATGAGGGTGTTTTCCTTGCAAACGATGAAGCTATAGAAAAAGACAGCGACACCCTTAAAGCTTTTCTCAGGGCTTCAGCCAGGGGCTTTGCAGATATGAAGGAGAATCCTGAGGAAGCACTTCAGATTCTTCTTAAAAACCAGAATGAAGAGAACTTCCCTCTTTCCGAGACTGTTGAAAGAAAAAGTATAGAGGTTCTCCTCCCTATTATGGAGACAAAAGATGCTGCTTTCCTTACACAGACAGATGAGTGCTGGCAGAAAAACATCGATTGGATGATGGAGCAGGGACTTATTTCAGAGGGCATAGACCTTGATAAGGTAAGAGTTAACCTGGAATATTGATAGAGACGTATATAAAGAGGAGCCTACCAAATATTTTTGGAGGCTCTTCTTTATTTCTTATCATTACGTGTTAATTTCTGTTAATGTCATTCAAAATGCCGTCATGCTCTTAACATATTCCCCTACATACTTAGGGGCTTCTTTTCCATATTTCTCCAGAATCTTTATGATGGCAGAGCCCACGATGACACCGTCAGCTATGGCAGAGTATTTGGCTGCCTGCTCGGGAGTAGATATTCCAAAGCCTATGGCACAGGGAACATCTGTGTTTTGGCGTATCATCTTTACAATGGAATCAAGATCTGTGGTGATGGAGCTTCTAGTTCCTGTGACACCAAGGCTTGAAACCACGTAGATAAAGCCCTTTGCTTCCTTGGCTATCATGGCGATTCTATTCTCTGAGGTAGGTGCGATCAGGGAAATAAGGTCAACATCGTACTTGACACAGGTGTCATTAAATTCTTCTTTTTCTTCAAAAGGAAGATCGGGAAGAATAAGTCCGTCGATTCCAATCTCACTGCACTTTTTGATAAATACCTCTGAACCATAGGAATATACTACGTTAGCATAGGTCATAAATACCATAGGAACAGATACATATTTTCTGAGGTCTACAACAAAGTCAAAAATCTTATCGGTGGTAACGCCGCCATTAAGGGCTCTTAAGTTAGCACCCTGGATAACAGGTCCTTCAGCTGTCGGATCAGAAAAAGGTATTCCCAGCTCTATGAGATCAGCTCCGTTTTCTACAGCGGCAATAACAGTTTTTTTGGTGGTTTCCAGATCCGGGTCACCACAGGTTATAAAGGCAATAAAAGCTTTGCCATTCTGAAATGCATTCTTTATCTTACTCATACTCTTAAACTCCTAAATAATCTATGAATCACTCGGTGATATCCACACCTCTATAGCGGGCAATTGCAGCACAGTCCTTATCTCCTCTTCCGGAAATTGTGACAACAATGATCTTATTTTTGTCCATCTTTGGGGCTATCTTCATGGCATGAGCCAGGGCATGTGATGACTCAATGGCTGGGATGATGCCCTCTGTTCTTGAGAGATATTCAAAGGCTTCAACAGCTTCATCATCAGTAATGGCAACATATTCCGCCCTCTTTATATCGTGGAGATATGCATGCTCCGGTCCGATTCCGGGATAATCAAGGCCTGCTGAAATGGAATAAACAGGTGCAATCTGACCATATTTATCCTGGCAGAAATAGGATTTCATTCCGTGAAAAATACCAAGGCGTCCCGTGTTGATAGTAGCTGCTGTCTCAAAAGTATCAATTCCGCGGCCTGCAGCTTCGCAGCCGATGAGCTCAACCTCTTTATCCTCAATGAAATTGTAGAAGGTTCCAATGGCATTCGAACCACCTCCAACACAGGCAATAACTGTATCAGGAAGACGGCCTTCTTTTTCCAGCATCTGCTCTTTGATTTCTTTGGAAATAACAGCCTGGAAGTCGCGAACTATAGTAGGGAAGGGGTGAGGTCCCATTACAGAACCAAGGCAGTAGTGAGTATCATCAATTCTGGAAGTCCATTCTCTCATTGCCTCGGACACGGCATCTTTAAGAGTAGCTGTGCCGGTGGTTACAGGAACTACATCTGCGCCCAGGAGCTTCATCTTGTAAACGTTGAGAGCTTGTCTCTTGGTATCCTCTTCACCCATGAAAACAACACATTCCATTCCCATGAGAGCAGCTGCTGTTGCAGTAGCAACGCCGTGCTGACCAGCTCCTGTCTCTGCGATGAGCCTTGTCTTTCCCATCTTTTTGGCGAGAAGTGCCTGACCAAGAACATTGTTTATCTTGTGAGCTCCGGTGTGATTTAAATCCTCACGCTTAAGATAAATCTTGGCGCCTCCAAGGTCTTTGGTCATCTTCTCAGCGTAGTAAAGTCTGGAGGGACGACCTGCATATTCATTTAACAGCTCGTTTAATTCCCTGTTGAACTCAGGATCATCCTTGTAACGGTTATATGCTTCTTCAAGTTCTATTACAGCATTCATAAGAGTTTCAGGAATGTACTGACCGCCGTGAACACCGAATCTTCCTTTTGAATTACTCATTTCTTTCTCCTTTATAAATTTAGTGAGGATATCTGATTATATGTCTATAGATACATTTTTTTAGCTTGAATATTCTATTTGTCTCTAACTATGGAGGCGAAAACCCTCATTTTATTTATGTCTTTTACCCTGTCTGTTTCTATTCCCGAACTTACATCAACAGCGTAGGGTTTGACCTGATCTATAGCCTTCTTTACGTTTTCAGGATTTAGACCCCCTGCCAGGAAAAATCTGATATCAAGGTCCTTAAGTAAATCCCAGTCCAAAGAAGTTCCGCCACCCATGCCTGAATCCAAAAGATAATAATCTGCCGAGTACTTGGTGGAAAAGTTTTCCTTGAATTCATTTACATCTTCATCTGACTTGATTATGACTGCCTTTATTATGGGAGTGTTGCCGCCTGTGACTTCCCGGAGTTCTTTTATATATGAGTAGTCTTCCTTTCCGTGGAGCTGCACCACATCGATAATCTTTTCTTCTACCAGTTCTTTGACAAAAGAAATATCTTCATCAACGAAAACTCCCACAGCCTTTATATCTTTATGAAGCTTTGACTTTAGTAAAAGAGCTTTTTCCTTATCCACATATCTGTGGCTTTTTTTGAAAAAGACAAAGCCGATATATTCTGGTTTTATCAGGTTTGCAGCTTCTATATCCTCTTCCCTGAAAAGACCACACATTTTTATTTTGGTCATTATATGACTCCTAAATTTGGATCTTATATATAATAATGTTTGTCTTTGTTTATAAAGTCTGATTATTAAATTGTTTTTATCTGATGGATAATGCTCTTTTTATCTCGGGACCTCATCAGCATCTCACCGATAAGTACTGCATCTGCGCCAAATTCTTTGATGGCTTTTACATCATCTACGCTGCTTATTCCGCTCTCTGATACAAAGATGATATCTTGTGGAACGAGGCTTCGAAGGTTTTTACTGTTTCCGGTATCAACGCTGAAGTCCTTGAGGTTTCTGTTGTTTACTCCGATAACCCTTGCTCCGGATTCCAGAGCCATTTTTATTTCATCTTCATTATGAGTCTCCACCAAAGCCGTGATTCCAAGGCCATCGCAGATATGGATATATTCCATGATCTTGGCCTTATCAAGGATTGAACAGATAAGAAGCACTGCCTTAGCCCCGAGAACTTTGGCCTCGTAGATCATGTATTCATCTACGGTGAAATCCTTTCTGATACAGGGAATGCTGACATTTTCTGCAATTTCCTTAAGGTACCTGTCAGATCCAAGAAACCACTTGGGTTCAGTCAGGACTGAAATACAGTCACCTCCTGCTTCTTCATAATCTTTAGCAATATCAAGATATGGAAAGTCCGGCGCTATAAGTCCCTTAGAAGGGGATGCTTTCTTACATTCGCAGATTATGGAAATACCGGGTTTTGCCAGGGCTTTTTCAAATTCGAAGCAGCCCTTTGGTAAATTTTCCGCCATTCTACGGATTTCCTCATGGGAAATCTTTTTCATAGCCTCTTTAGTTCTGAATCTTGCGTATTCCGCCAATTCATCCAGGATTGTTGGATTGCTCATAAGTGTAATTCCTTTTTATGCGTTGCTGACTTCAATGAATTTATTAAGTGTCTCTGTAGCTTTTCCGGAATCAATGAGTTCTGCAGCAAGTTTTATTCCATCTGCAAAAGAATCAGCTTTTCCGCCTATATAAAGTGAAGCACCTGCATTCATAAGAACTGCTTCGCGCTTAGGTCCACGCTCTTTTCCTGAGAGGATATCCCTTGTGATCTGAGCATTCTCTTCCGGAGTTCCGCCTACGAGATCCTCCTTTTTGCAGGTTGTAAAACCAAAGTCCTCTGGTCTTATGGTGTAGGATTTGAACCATCCGTCCTTGATCTCGCAGACAGAAGTTGGAGAACTCATGGAAATCTCATCAAGCTTGTCCTGACCGTAAACCACCATTCCTCTCTTAACGCCGAGGTTTACAAGAACCTGTGCCAGAGGAGTTACAAGATACTCATCATAAACGCCAAGGAGCTGCATTGAAGGTTTTCCCGGGTTTGTAAGAGGTCCGAGGATGTTGAATACTGTTCTAAAGCCCAGCTCTTTTCTGATGGCTCCTACATATTTCATGGAAGTGTGATATTTCTGTGCAAAAAAGAAGCACATGCCTACCTTGTCCAGAAGCTCGATACACTTCTCAGGACTCTGATCGATGTTTACTCCAAGAGCCTCAAGACAGTCAGCAGTTCCGCACTTGGAAGAAGCTGCTCTGTTGCCGTGTTTTGCCACCTTCATTCCACCAGCTGCAGCCACAAGAGCTGAGGTTGTGGAAATGTTGAAGCTGTGTGCATTATCTCCGCCGGTTCCCACGATTTCAAACACATCCATTCCTGTGTCAACAGCTGTAGCATGCTCTCTCATGGCTGCTGCGCAGCCTGCAATCTCATCTGTAGTCTCTGCTCTGGCACTCTTTGTGGAAAGAGCTGAAAGGAATGCAGCGTTCTGTGTGGGAGTTGTCTCACCACCCATGATCTCATTCATTACTGCATAGGCCTCATCATAAGTAAGGTCTTCCTTATTTACTATTTTTACGATGGCTTCTTTGATCATTTTGTTTGTCCTCCTTGAAAATGTTGTTTTGATAAAAAAGAAAAAGCGTTCCGACTTTTCTGCCGAAACGCTTTCAATCTTTTTGGATAAAAGAAAAGTCCTCGACAGAATTGTCTTCTGTCAAGGACGAATGTACTATTTAGCTAATGCTATCATCCGCGGTGCCACCTTGAATTCGTAATGTAAACTACGCGCTTTTACGAGGTACCATCATACCTCCGGCTACTAACGTAAGCCTCCTCGTTGCAGAATACTCTGTGGAAAACCACATTTGACTGCACCCTCAGCGGTCCATTTGAATATGTGTATCTTGCTCAATCTCAGCAACATGAGCTCTCTGTGAAGGCATCATAGACGTTATCTCCGCTTCATCGGTTTAAAGTATTAAGTTAGTAAA
>JAEEGF010040913.1_pt1 | contig 11614 bp, 4 predicted proteins | sample 9134171 | NCBI WGS metagenome assembly JAEEGF01 (sample SAMN16246542, study PRJNA631951) | gut metagenome | biome: gut microbiome; feature: rumen; material: AP-attached | host: Bos | place: Iran: Karaj | collected 2018-10 | reverse complement strand
CCCGTTTCCGAGCTTCCCACGGAGGCAGTGGTGAAATTGGGGACCTGCGACGCCAGGCGGCAGTAGATCTCGCTTTTCGCCAGTTCGCTCAGCTCCTGATCGATCTTGCGGAATTGCTCCACCTTGCTGTTGAAATCGTAGCCGGAGAAGGTGTTCAGCGCTTCATCCGCTTCGATGGCCTGAACAGCGAGACCCTTGAAAACAGCTTTCCGGAAGGCAGGCTTGACCAGCTCGTGATCGAGACCGGCTTGATAAGCCTGGACCACCGGGCTGAGACCCGCGTTCTCCGCGTCGGAAGCCGCCTTGTTCCAAAGGACCCACTCGCGAAGTTCATCAGCGTGTGCGATGATCTGGTCGCAGGCAGCGGCCTGTGTAGTCAGCCAGTTTTCCGGCTCCGCTGCCTGCAGCTCCAATGCGGAGAAGAGCTTGTCCTTTGCCTGGAATACGTTCCGCCAGGCGTCCGACATGCTGTGGGCGAGGCTGAGCGCTCTTTGATCCGTGCCATAGGCGACGCGCAGCCTGTCCCCATTGCCGATCATACTGGGCGTCTTCACCGCGTTTTTCGCGGCGGTTGCCAGGTCCGCGACCTGTTTCCAATCGGTATCCCGACCCCTATTCAGCGAACCGAGCCCGCCGCCCATGGCTGAGTACATTGCGTCCGCAGCCCTTTTCTCCGCCTGGTAAGCGACTAGGGTTTCCAGATCCCGCCCAAGGGCCTCGTCGGATACTTCCGTTTTCATATGGGCAGCGAACTGCTGGCGGAATTTCTTCATGCCGAGCAGCTTGCCAAGGAACCATTTGGACGATTCCCGGCGATAGGCTTCCAGCAGGGCTGTTCCGTCAAGGGCCAGGAATCCTTCCGACCACCGCTCCGACAGCTGCCTCTCGTAAGATACAGTGCGAAGCTGACGCTCCGACATTGTGAGTACACCGATGAGGTAGGCTTCCGCATCCTCCGCTTCCACCCAAGCGCGAGGATAGGCTTCAAAGGAGCACAGATACTGCGCCGTATAGGCCAGGACGCCAAGTCCGTCGAAGCTGGTCGGAACGTCTTGGTGGATCGCCTCCGCAAAGCTGCGGGCAGCAGTTCCCAGTGCCGCCAGGGTCCTTTTATATGCCTCCGCATCTTCCACGGCGGTCCTTTTCAGCTGCTGCGAATAAGTCTTGCAGTGCACGGCAGCGAGGGGATGGTCGTGGGGATGGATGACCGCACGACCGGCAGAGACGAGCCGGTCCACAAGGGTGTCCAGATCGTAAAGGCTGGATTCGCCGATACTTGTCAGGAAGCTCTCCGGGAAGCGACCGATTTCCGGCGCGTCCTCACAAGCCTGAACCTCATTGATGATCGCAAAAAGCGATTTGCCGCATTTCTGGCGGCAATGCAGGGCGGAGGCATATCTGTTGAGGTCTTTGCGCAGCGCAGACATCCGTTCTGCCGATGCGGCGTATTCGCCGGAGGAACGGTACTTTGTAACCTCGGACGCCTGGCGAAGCTGCTCCAGCACATCCTTTTTCTTCGCCTTGTTGGAATGAAGCTCCATGCAGAAGGGCGCCAGCCCAATGGCGGTGAGACGCTTCTGCACGACCTCCAGTGCCGCCATCTTTTCAGCAACGAACAGTACGGTTTTTCCCTGAGCAAGCACATTGGCGATCAGAGCGGTGATCGTCTGAGATTTTCCTGTTCCCGGCGGGCCGTGCAGAACGAAGCTTTTCCCTTCTCCTGCGGATTCGATGGCGAACAGCTGCGACGCATCGGCCGAGATGGGAAGCAGTACCTTATCCTCCGGGACCTGCCCTTCGATTTCCATATCTTCCGCCTGCCAGGTGAGCCGGTTTTCCATCAGGCTCCGCACGACCTTACTCCGTGCAAGGTCCTCGGCTCGGTTATGGATATCGTTCCACATGACAAACTGCGAGAAGGAGAAGATTCCAAGACAAGCGGATTCCAGAACGTCCCAACGTTTCTGCTCCATGATCCCGTGCCGGACGGCGGCGAAGACTCTGCGCGTGTCTACGCCCTTATTATCCATGGGCAGCGTATCCAGACCCTTGATCTCTATGGAAAAGTCCTGCCGCAGTTTTTCCAGGAGCGTGATGTTCATCTGTGCTTCGTCGTCACGAAGCCGGATGAGATAACCCTCCGCCGCGCTTTTCCGCACCATTTCGATGGGAAGGAGGAGGAGCGGGGCATACCGGGCCTGCGTGCTCTTTTCAGTCTCAAACCATTTCAGAAGCCCCAGCGCCATATACAGCGTATTTGCGCCGTTTTCTTCCATGTCGGTCCTGGCCGCTCGGTAAAGATTCTTGATGGCGTTTGACAGATCGGTTTCCGACAGGGCGGAGCGCAGGCGGCCATCCTTGAATTCCGACTGCAGCAGGGCCGAATAGCCTTCCACGATGTGCAGGGATTCAAAGCCGACCTTCCCGCCTTCTGCCTGCCAATCGGCCGGTCGCGGCTTGATCGTGAAATCCCCGCCTGCGGCAAGCGCGTCCTCCAAGTCGTCCAGGGAAGAAGACAGAAGAGGGACCATCGTTTTTGTGAGCCGCATATTCAGGAGCGTATTGCGCATGCCGAGATCAAGGAGCTTTCGCTCCCACAACACCTTTTTCGAGAACTCCTGAGAACCGGTCCCCGTCATTTCGATAGGCGCGGAAATGTGTTTCGGCGCACTGGTCAAAGCGTCCGCGTTGAGCTCCGGCCGTTCGACCCTCCAGCCATCGGCGGTGAGGATGCGCAGCGGAAGCGGAGAAATGCGGCTGAGCCTTGCCCGGCGGACGTCAACAAAGCATTCGACTTCATCCTTGCTTTTCAGAAGATATTCCGCCGACCTGCAGGCGTCGTCAAACGTAGCGTTCTTCCCTGCGGTGACCAGGGTGCACTCCACGACAGAGAGAACACGGGTGCCTTCGGCAAGTCGTTTCGTGAGAAGAGATACGTCGTCCTGAACGCTTTCCGGGAATGTCGATTCTTCCAGCCACAGTCCTGCGAAGATATGCCCCTTTTGGAGGATCAGAAGCGGGTGAAGGCCGATGGCCTCCAGACAACTCGCATAGAAGAGGCTGAGGTCCAGACAGGTCCCCAGCTTCTGCGAAAGGACTTCATCGCACAAGCGCACCCGCTGTCCGGTTGTTTCGAAGCTCGCGGGAGGTTCGGCGTATACGATGTTTTGCTCCTGCAGTGCCTTGAAAACGGCGGCCGACTGGGCAAGAGCACGATTATTGTCTTTGGACTGATATCCGTCCAGGGAAGGGTCCCCTGTCCATTCTTCAAGAAAGCCTGCCGCACGGGATACGATTTTGACGACGTCGGGGTGATTCGGCGTAACAAAAGCAGCCAGCAATTCGGGGTAGATCCCATAACCGTGCCACTCGTTGAAGGCAAGGACGGAGATGTCGACGGTCTCCGTGCACAAGAGCTGCCCGTCAATGAGGAGCTCCGCTGTCAGGCTGCCTGCGACTTTCTCTGTCAGACCTGCCAGGTATTCTGCATCGACCGCAAGATCGATTTCATTCAGCTCAATTTGACTTTTGGCCGGAATATAACTGATTGTTTTCTGAAATGGGCGGCTGAAGGCGGGGGTTGAATGGATCTGGATCACAGCGTCGAAGAATTCCTGCTGCGTCCGGTTATCCAGCCGGATTGCCCGGATCGTCGGCATTCCGTTCTGCTGGAGGGCGAAGTTCAGAATCGGCAGACTCAGGAGTTCCATGCGGATCTGTTCGCTGTCCAGGTATGTAGTCTCTTCTTCTGACAGTCCGATGCTCTCGGCGGCCTTTTCTGCTCTTTCATGACGTTCTGCCGCATCCTGCGCCGAAGCCAGCGTCGGTATCGCTTCGATCCTTTCCGCCAGCGCTTCAAGACGAGCCTCCTGCTCCTGAATCCTGACAAGCAGGTCGGCATCCGAAGCGTGCTGTTCCGGCTCGTGGTACGCTTCGGGCTCGCAGTTCCAATCGCCGTAAACCTCCATGAACCAGGTGCAGAGCCGAAAAGCCATGCGCAGAAGCGTTTTTGCACGGTCGAGGGAGTTCAGTGATCCGTGAACAGCGTCGTTGCGGCTTTTTCGCAGCGCATATAAGATGTCGTCGATGTTCTGCGGAAGAAGCCCGTCCCGCTTTGCGATCTGGATTCGTTCCGCATGCGTCGTTTCTTCCCCGACGCTGATGTGTTCATAAGCAAGCAGCTCGGAAACAAGGCGCTCACCCAGCAGCCCGAGCTTGAAAATGCAGGCGTTTGGGTCGGAATACAAATAGGATTCCGCCGCCGCGCCGAGCTGCGCCATTTCGGGCCAATACACTTCCATGAATTTGAAATTCGACGTCATCTTTCAACCCTCTGTCTCTGCTGCCACTGCAGAAAACTAGCGTCCACCGCGTTCTCCGCGGCAGCGCGCTCTGCCTGCATACAATACCTCATAATTGCTGCAACTATCGAAGATTATCAAATCCCACATTATTATACGTTTTTTCGGGAGCTTTTACAAGAATCCGCTGGCTATGATTTCAAAAATGTAGACGTAAGCAAGAGGGCTGCGGGGGCAGGGCCTTACCTTCTTGCTTACGTCTTTTTGATATATTCCCCTCCAACACATGGGGTGGGGCAGCGGCACTGAGTACTGCTGGGAGATGAAGATCGGATTGCAATGCCAGCCGGCGGTCTCCGTGCCCACCGTCCCGGACAAGCACTTGAAGTCGTCAAGCAGGGGGCGCTTGTCCGACGCGTTGCGTTCGATATCCCGTCCATGCCGAAGACCAGGACAAGCTGCTTCTCTTCCAAAATCCGGACAAGAAAAAATGCACAGAGGGTTGAAATCAAACGGGGGATGGTGTATAGTTAGCTACAACATACACTAAAACGACAGAGAGTGCGCGGTAAGCAATAGCCCGCGTGAAAAGGGAAACAGGTGAAAGTCCTGTGCTGTCCCGCAACTGTAAGCGAGTCATTTCCCGCAAAATGCCACTGGGCGACTGGGAAGGCGTGGGAAATGTGGTCTCGCGAGCCAGGAGACCTGCTCTCATGTCCGTTGATAAGAGGCCACGATGGATGGCGATGTCAACGTATAAGGTAAGGAAGCGTTTGCCGTGAAATGCGGCAGGCGGCTTCTCGCTTTGCGTTGCACTGACCGTCCCGATCCGGGGCGGTCTTTTTGTTGGAATGAGGAGTTTATATGCAGATCGCAGTCTATGGAAAAGGCGGCATCGGAAAATCCACGGTCAGCGCCAATCTCTCCGCTGCGCTGGCCCTGCGGGGCAGCCGGGTATTGCAGATCGGCTGCGATCCCAAGCACGATTCTACAAGGCTTTTACATCATGGGCAACGGGTAACGACTGTCCTTGATTATATCCTGAACACTCCCCCCGACGATCAAAAAGCATCCGATATATTGATGGAAGGATACCTTGGCACGGGCTGTATAGAAGCCGGGGGGCCAAAGCCAGGCAAAGGCTGCGCCGGAAGAGGGATACTCACGAGTTTCAATTTCTTAAACGAGCACGACATCCTGAAGCCCTACGACACCATCATGTACGACGTTCTCGGAGACGTTGTTTGCGGGGGCTTTGCCGTGCCGGTAAGGCCTCAGTATGCCCAGGCTGTTTTCCTTGTGACCAGCGGAGAAGCCATGTCCATATATGCTGCAAACAATATACTCAGCGGCATAAGGAACCTGGATGAAGGGGGCAGGAGAATCGCCGGTATCATATACAATTCAAGAGGCGCCGGAGACGATAAAAACAAGGTTTTTGAATTCGCCGAGGCGGTAGGCCTTCCTGTGTGCGCTTCCATCCCGAGGAGCGAAGCTTTCCTGAAAGCGGAAGTCCTTGCCCTTACTCAGGTGGAGATGGACAGGGATTCGGAAGAGGCGAAGCTTTTCCTTGGCCTTGCATCCCGAATAAAGGAAGGCATGGATCTGTACCCGTCTCTTCCTCTTGACGAAGAACAGATGGAAGCTTTCATGCAGGGAAAGGATATACGAGGCATTACCGGAAAAAGAAACACAACCGCAAAGAACGAGGCCAGATTTGACTCAGGCTGTGAAAACTGTCCGGAAGCCGCTGAGGAACAGGCAAAAGAGAACAACGGGATCAGGCCGATCCCAAAGAAAAGAGCTTTGTCGGATCCTTTCAGCAGGATGCCGCTGTTCGGATGCGCATACAGAGGCGCTGTGGATCTGGCCGTACAGGTAAAGGATGCCGCTGTCCTCGGCCATGCCCCGAAAAGCTGTACCAGCTACGCTGTGAATGGATTCACTTCCTATGGAAGGAACGGCCTTTATACACGCGGCGTGATCTATCCTGCTTTTATTCCCCGGCATTTTGACAATACGGATATCAACATACACGATGCGATTTTCGGCGGCGTCGAGCATGCCAGGGAAAAGGCTTTGGGACTCGCGAAAAAAGGGATAAAGGATATTATCGTGATCACCGCCTGCATCCCGGGACTTTCGGGAGATGATCTTGAACCGCTCAAAGAAGAGCTCAAGGGCATGGGCGTCGATATGTACATCGTGAAAAGCGACGGCGTCGAAGAGGGAAGCTACAACGACGGCATGGCGCTCTGCTACAAGACCCTTGCAAGAGAAGCCGTAAAGCCTGTAGACAGGCAGGACAAGGATTCCATCAACCTGGTGTATGAGCAGAGCTGGTCGCTGAAAACACATGACGATTATCTGGTGCTTGAGGATCTGCTCTCCTCCCTGGGAATCAGGATCAACTGCCGTTTTCTGTATGACACTTCGATCAGAGACGTCAACAGTTTTTTGAAAGCTCCTTACTGCCTCTTGGCAAGAGAAGAAAAGCTGGGGCTTGAGATAAAGGAGATATTTGAAAAGAACTACGGATGCAGATTCATTCCGGGGAGTTTGCCCAGGGGCTTCAAAGAGACGAAGAGATTCATCGAAACTCTGGGGAAGCTGTATTCAAGGGAGTCCGAGGCGGAAAAGCTGGTCGGGATATATACTTCGATCTACGAAGCTGAACTCAAGGAATTAAAAAAGGAATACGAAGGCAAAAAAGTCATGATCTTTCTCAGCAGTCCGCTTCCCTGGATGGAGGATCTTGTATCGGATCTCGGAATGAACGTGGCATGGTCGTTTGTCCCCGAAGAATCGAAAAGGAAGGATCCTGAGTGGAGGCACAGGTTCTCCAACGACTGGAAGAAAGACGTGGAAGACTTCAGCGTGAAGGTCTCTGAGCTCAAACCGGATCTTGTGCTGACTGCGGAGCAGGCGGTCGTCAGCGAGGCGAATAAAGCCGGAGCCGGCAAAGCCTTGCTGGTCGGAGGGAATATCGGAGTCGGCTTTTTATCCGGTATAGAAGAAGCCCGGAAATGGCTTAAGGAGCAGAAAAATGAAATAGAGGGGAGATGGAAAAATGACAGATCAGTATTTGAGAAATACTACTGCTGATTATATCACGGGAGCCATTTCCGCCTTAAAGGGGATCAAAAACAGCATTGTCCTCGTAAACGGGCCTGTCGGCTGTGTGACTTATTATGGTTTTGAGACCGGTCAGTCTGCGGTCGATCCTGCAAAGCTCTGGGGGCAGAGAGGCGCTTTGCACATAAAAGGAAGCCCTGAGGAGGAACTGCTGCGGAGTCAGTACTATATGGCTTCTTCCAACGTGCCCTCGACGAATCTGAGATATGAGGATTTCATTTTCGGGACCGTCGATCAACTCAAAAAGGCGCTCAACGATATATCGGCGGGATATGAGCTGTCCATGTTTGCGGTGATACAGGCGCCGGGTACGTCGCTTCTCGCGGAGGTCATAGAGCCGGAGCTGAAAGCCATATCGGAGGAGAACCGCATACCGTACGTTTACGTGGAGACGCCGGGCCTTTCCGAAAATATGCTCAAAGGTTTTGACGAGACCGTCGTCAAAGTATTGAAAGCGTTGTCCGAGTCCGGTTTCAGGGACAGGCGGACAAAGCATCCCGCCGAAAAGGAGAGACCTTCCGTCAATATATTCGGCCTTGGCAGCCGCGACTATTTCGTCGACGGCGACCTTGAGGAGCTTACGAGAATACTGGGGCTTTGCGGGATAGACGTCAATTGCGCTCCCGGCGCGTTTAATGCCGTTGAAGAGCTCGAAGGCGTCTGCAGGGCGGACGCCAATATATATCTCTCCCCCGAGCGCTGCAGAAAGACCGCGGAATACATGAGATCCATATCGGATATTCCGTCTTTTGAGATGGGATGCATGCCCATAGGCCCGGATCTTTGCGAGAGCTTTGTGCGGGGCGTTTCAGCCCTCCTCGGCACGGACTGCGGCAAAGCCCTGGAGGATATAAACAAGGCAAGAAGCAGGATATTTTACCAGGTCGCCCGCCGCACGGGGGGAAGAGGTTTTTCCGGAGAGTTCAGATTTGCCGCGGAGGGGGAAGCGTCCCTTCTTTATGCGCTGACCGATTATCTGTCCGGATATCTGGGCGTAGCTGCGGAATGTCTGCATATCCTCTACGGTCCCGATGAAAACGGCGGAAAAAAAGGCCCGGAAAAGTCGGAAGCCTGGGAGGAAAAAGGGGCTCTCAGGGAGCTGCTGTCGTCTTTCGGCCTGGAAGATGCGCTGGACAAGGATATCACGAAGGTGAAGGACGTCGTCTTTTTCGGAAATGCCAATACCATTGCCCATATCCTTGCCTACAGCGGCAACGTCTACGGAGTGGAGATCTCCTCGCCCGGATCGGGTTACATAAACGTCATACCGAAAACGCTGCTCGGGCCGACAGGAGCCCTTTACATACTCGAACAGGTCCTCAACGCCCGTCGGCTGCTCAACGCGTGGGACTGAGAAAGGAGAGATGAGATGGACCATCTGAAAGAAGTGCAGGCCTATTGGGACCTGCGCAGCCACGGCTTTTCCGACGCCATCAACGAGGAAGCGGACAGCGCGCTTGGAGAGAAATGGAAGGCGTATTTCCGGGAGATCCTGGGGGAAAGTCCCCTGGAGATCCTGGACGACGGCATGGGGGCCGGTTTTTTCACCATCCTGCTGGCGCAGCTGGGTCACCGGGTGACCGGCGTCGATTATTCCGACGGCATGGTGGAGAAAACGCGGGAGAACCTGAGCGCCCGGGGCCTTTCCGCCGACGTCCTGCAGATGGACGCCCAGGAGCTGCGCTTTGCCGACGCGAGCTTTGACGCCGTGGTCCAGCGAAATGTCATGTGGAACCTGGACGATCCGGCCAAAGCCTATCGGGAGATCGCCAGGGTGCTGAAGCCCGGCGGGATCTTCGTCATCGACGACGGAAATCATTATCTGGCGAGCCACGACGAGGAGTATGCCGCCGAGAACGAGCGTCTCCGGGAAAAATGGCGGCGTGAGCGGGAGAAGAAAGAAACCGTCCCCGGCAGCCATTATGCCCACAATCCGGAGCAGGTGGATTTTACGATCATCGAGCGCATCGCCCAGGAGCAGCCCCTCAGCTTCATCCGGCGGCCCCAGTGGGACCTGGAGCAGCTGATCGCCCTGGGCTTCTGGGACCTCCGGGTGGAGATCGACGGGGAAGCGCTGCCCCGCCACTATCGGATCACGGCGCGGAAGAAAAACGGCTGAAAACGAAAAAAACCGCGGTCTATCGCCGCGGCAAATCAATACGGAGGTATCAAAATGAAAAGAATCATGAAGCTTGTCGGCCTGCTGCTGGCCATCTGCCTGCTGTTGGCAGCCTGCTCAGGCGGCGGCGGAAAGACGAATCCCACCGCAGCGCCCACTGCAGCGCCCACCGCAGCACCTACCCAGGCGCCCAGCGGAGGCGGCGGCAGCCAGCCCACGGAGCAGCCTGCGGCCACGCCGGAACCCACCGCGCCGGCGGAGGATCAGCACCTGAACGTGGCGATCTACTGGAATGAGAACGTGGACACCATGAACAGCTGGGGCGGCTGGTGGACCATGCGCTACGGCATCGGCGAAACCCTGCTCACCATGGACTACGATATGCAGCTGGTGCCCTGCCTGGCCGACAGCTGGGAGGTCGTGGATCCCCAGACCTTTAAGTTCCACATCCGCCAGGGCGTGAAGTTCTCCAACGGAGAGCTCATGACCCCGAAGCATGTAGCTGAATCCATCAAGAGGATAGCCGAGGGCAACTCCAGAGGCGGAAACCTCAAGCTGGCCAGCGCTGAGGTCGACGGCGAATATGTCATCTTCAAGACGACAGAGCCGTACAGTGCTTTCCCGTACATGCTCACCGAGCCTATGTGCATTATCGTCAACACCGATCATGACATGACGAAGTACAACACCGAGCCCATATGTACCGGTCCGTACAAGGTCATCGGTCATGTTCCCGATGAGAAGTGGGAACTTGAGGCTAACGAGTACTACTGGAAGGGCGTTGCCAAGATCAAGTACATCACCAACTACAACATCGGCGCCGATACGAGGATCCAGGCCATGATGTCCAACCAGATAGACATGGCTTACTCTCCGTCCACATCCACTCTTGCTCTTATCGAAGGCTCCGATACCTATAAGATGGTATCCGCCGTAGGCACAAGAGAGAGCGATATCGCGATCAACTGCAGAGAGGGACACCCGACTGCGGACAAGAATCTCAGGCTTGCTCTTGCTTACTCTCTGAGAAGAGACGTTCTGGCTCAGATCTCCGGAAACGGAACATCTCAGCCTCTCTCCAAGCCCTTCCCGGACAGCACCGGCTACGACATGAAGAGCGTAACAGGTCCGGATTACGACCTTGCCAAGGCTAAGGAATGCCTTGAAAAGGCCGGCTACAAGGACACCGACGGCAACGGTTACGTAGAGAAGGACGGCAAGGAGCTCGTTCTCAAGATCCTCATCAGCAGCACCTCCGGAACGGCTGTGTTCCAGTCCATGATAGACCAGTGGAAAGAGGTGGGCATCCACGTAGAGCTCGATCCGATGGAGAATGTTTCCGACAAGAGAAAGAGCGGAGACTTCGACATCCTCGGCAACGCCGGATGGCAGACCATGAACAACGGCGACGGACAGTCCTACATGACCAACAGATGGTCTCAGGCCGGTCCTGACAACTACGCGGGATATTATTCCGAGGAGTTCGAGGCCGTCATGAAGAAGATAAACGAGACCTTCGACCTTAAGGAAAGAGCTAAGTACTTCACGGACGCCGCTCAGATAATCGCAGACGACTGCCCGGCCATCTTCTATGCTGCCACAGCCAACTACGACGTCATCAACAGCAAGGTAATGTCCAACTTCACCATCTACCCGATCGACTACTACGTTATCGACAACACCTGGGAGATGAAGTAATCAAACACGCTTTAACTATGAGTCTGCGGCGGATATCATCCGCCGCGGACTTTGGCGTATTCCGGAAAAGATCAAAACCGGAGGATCTGACTAAATGCTCAAACAAATCAGGAACAGATTGATATCCCTGGTCTTCATACTGTTCGGTCTTTCCATACTTACATACGGCATGACATACCTTCTCCCGTCCGACCCCATAGAGGTGATGATAGATTCCCTCGGGCTCTCGCACGATCCGGAGACCATAGAGAGGCTGAATGAGGAGTATGGATTCGACGGTCCCTTCTGGGTGCAGTACGGCAAATGGCTCAAAGGCGTATTCAAGGGAAACCTCGGGCGGTCCGTCAAGTACAGCGAGCCT
>JAEEGF010082999.1_pt1 | contig 11615 bp, 9 predicted proteins | sample 9134171 | NCBI WGS metagenome assembly JAEEGF01 (sample SAMN16246542, study PRJNA631951) | gut metagenome | biome: gut microbiome; feature: rumen; material: AP-attached | host: Bos | place: Iran: Karaj | collected 2018-10 | reverse complement strand
GGTCTCTCTTCGCAAGGTCATCTCTGGTAAGTGTACATCTGATCTGATGATCGTTAACTCTTTCAATCTTCATGATGCATACCTCCTCTCTTGACTTTGGAATACATAGATACTAAGTGATTGAGTATCTGATGTCAATAGATATATCGTCATAATTATGCAAAAAACTTCGCTTAGGGGTGAATCTACATAAAATCTTAAAGGAATCTTAAGAAAATCTTAAGAAATTTCGACGGTAAATCTTAAGAATTGGCTGCTATCATTATCTCTTGTGAGGCGCTCCTGCCGAGTCTTAAATCCGGAAAGGAGGCTGATAGGGAAGCATTTATTCTTTCGATCTATTTTTCAGTTTTTCCACATGCGATATGTGGAATGTCTTAAAGAAGTTTCAGAAATAGATTCCCCTAACCAAACAACAAATATAAAAATGAGACTATCTATTCTTACTTATATTATACCATATTTTGTACGACTCAAAATATGCAGTCAAAGGATTTGTGGTTGAGCGCCTCCAAATATTAAAATATGTCAAATGAAATACGAGGATGACACCTGGTCATTTCAGGAATTTATCACGTTTTATGACCTTTTGGTAAAAAAGTCCTTGTAGGGAGAAGAAAATAATCCGTAATAACTATCAACCCAAAATGTTTGGCCCCACCATGCATATACGGAAGGATTACTTTCATAATGACGTAAACTTAATAGTCTGTTATAATATAGGGCGATTGTAAAGGAGCTAGGATATGAAGAAAAAGGTACTTCCGGCGATTATTATAATCGTCCTTATTTTTATTTGCGCAGGTATTTTTGTAGCACAGCAGCTCATTAAGAAGTATTCATACAGCACTGAGAAGGCAGATCTTGAAGCCTATTTTGGAGTTGAATCAGACAACGATGTTCCAATTATTCTGGGTAATGAGCGTATTGAGGAGCATGCCAAGCTCTTTGACGGATATTACTACATGGATTTTGCATCGGTTCAAAAGTACTTAAATGACAGGTTCTACTATGGACAAGTAGATGGAACGCTGCTCTATACCACGCCTACAGCCATTATCACCAGTGTGATCGGAACAGATACCTGGACTGACTCAGAGGGCGGATCAGGTACGGAAGGCTACGTGATCGCAAGGCTTGAGGGTGAGACACTTTATGTTGCCCTTGATTATGTAAAGAAATATACCAACTTTGCATATGAAGGTTTTTCTGAACCAAGCCATATGCAGCTTACAACGAGCTGGGAGGATGAGCAGGTTGCAACTATTGCCAAGAATACCCAGATCCGTTTAAGGGGCGGAGTAAAGAGTGAAGTCCTTGAGCAGGTCAAAAAGGGTGACACAGTAGTTGTACTGGAAGAGCTTGAGAACTGGTCAAAGGTTAAGAGCCAGGATTCCTACATTGGATATGTTGAGAACAAGAGACTTAAGGACATTACAACAAGGAGTCCGATCCCTGTAGAGGACTATCAGGAGCCTGAGTATACCTCTATTCACAGAGACCATATGATAAACCTTGGCTTCCACAATATCGGAGGAGCCGCTGGAAATGACACTATTAATGACGTGATTCATGGAGCAAAGACTCTCAACGTCATTTCACCCACATGGCTTGCAGTTACAAGTAATGAAGGAGACGTTAGATCCTATGCTTCTTCTTCATATGTTAATACAGCCCATAACAACGGACTTGAGGTTTGGGTGCTTCTTGACAACTTCACCGGAGGAAGTGAGGTATCTTCTCATGAATTCCTTTCAAGAGCTTCCAGCAGAGCAGCGATCATTGAAAAAGCTGTAGCAGAGACCAAGTCTGTAGGCGCTGATGGCATCAACCTTGACTTTGAGCTGATAGCTACTGAGGACGGACAGTCCTTCGTCCAGTTTGTCAGGGAGCTGTCCATAGCATGCAGAAAAGAAGGCCTTGTTTATTCCATAGACAACTATGTTCCAATGAACTTCAATGATCACTATGACCTTGAGGAGCAGGGTGTTGTTGCCGATTATGTAGTCATCATGGGCTATGATGAGCACTACGGCGGATCCAAGGAGGCTGGTTCTGTAGCATCCCTTGGATATGTAGAGAATGGTATTATCAATGCAGTTGCGGATGTTGGCGCATCCAAGGTTATCAACGCAGTTCCTTTCTACACCAGGATCTGGCACACCAAAGACGGCGCGGTTTCCAGTGAGGCGGTGTCCATGAAGACTGCAAAAGAGTATATTGCAAGCCACTCAATAAACATGGAGTGGAACCCTGAAGCAGGACAGAATTACGGGGAGTTCACGTCAGGAGACGGAACCCTTAATCAGATATGGATGGAGGATGAGACCTCCATCGGCCAGAAGATTGATTCCATGAGAGCCAACAATATTGCCGGAATAGCAGAGTGGTCCCTTGGTATGGAATCAGATGAGGTATGGGATGTGATCGCATCCTATGTTGGAGGCTGATGAATACAGAAGTTGTAAGTATAGATGAACATAATATAGATTCTCTGGCAAAAGAGCTGCTACAAAAGGCCGGGGATATTGTAAAGAATGGCGGACTTGTTGCTTTTCCCACAGAGACCGTTTATGGCCTTGGAGGAGATGCACTTAATCCCGAGTCTTCAAGAAAAATCTACGCAGCCAAAGGCAGACCCTCTGATAATCCACTTATTGTACATGTGGCATCCATGGAAGATGTAGAGGCAATAGTAGATGAGGTTCCGGAAGCGGCGTATAAGCTTTCGAAGGCTTTTTGGCCCGGGCCTCTTACCATGATAATGAATAAGAATGATAAGGTTCCCAGGGAGACAACAGGAGGACTTGATACTGTTGCGATCAGGATGACCAATAATGAGATAGCCCTGGAACTTATACGGCAGTCAGGTGGATTTATCGCAGCCCCCAGTGCCAACACTTCCGGACGCCCAAGTCCTACGGTTGCAAGGTACTGCGTCGAGGACCTGTCAGGCAAGATTGAGATGATTATTGATGGCGGACAGGTTGGAATAGGTCTTGAGTCAACCATCGTTGATCTTACATCCGATATCCCTATGATTCTTCGCCCGGGCTATATAACTGAGGATATGTTAAAAGAGATCCTGGGAGAGGTTACAATTGACAGGACAATAATCGACGCATCCTCTACTCAAAAGCCCAAGGCGCCGGGAATGAAGTACAGACACTATGCACCAAAGGGGAGCCTTGCAATAGTACAGGGAAGCCAGAGCAGTGTTGTTGCTTATATCAATGAGCAGGCAAAAAAAGCAATGGAAGAGGGCAAAAGAGTTGGCGTTATTGGAACGGATGCTACAAGAAACCTCTACAGTGCAGATGTTATAAAGAGCGTAGGAAACAGAGAGGATGAGCTTTCAATAGCTCATGAGCTCTTTAAGGTATTAAGAGAATTTGATGACGAGAACATTGATGTCATGTTTTCGGAGTCTTTTGACGAGAGCGGAATAGGACAGGCCATAATGAACAGGCTTTTAAAGGCCGCAGGCCACAATGTTATTGTGTTATAATGAAAGGAGATTTTTTGAAATGATAGCAATAGCCAGCGATCACGGCGGATTTGATCTGAAGGAATCAGTAAAAAAGCACCTTGCAGACAGGGGGATTGAGGTCAAGGATTTTGGAACCTATGACAAGAACTCCTGTGACTATCCGGATTTTGGAAGGGCAGCAGCAGAGGCTGTTGCAAGCGGAGAGTGCGAGAAAGGTATCGTGATCTGCACAACGGGAATAGGCATTTCAATTGTTGCCAATAAGGTTAAGGGCGTAAGATGTGCTCTTTGCTCTGAGACAACATCCGCAAGACTTACAAGGGAACACAATGATGCCAACGTACTTGCTATGGGAGGCGGATTTGTGGGAGAACTCCTTGCAAATGAGATGGTAGATATTTTCCTGGATACTCCTTTTTCAGGTATGGAGAAGCATGCTAGAAGAATATCCAAGATTGAACAATAAAAAGTATTTTTAGGAGGGTTAGTATGAGTAAAGTAGTAATTATGGATCATCCGCTGATCCAGCACAAGATCGGTATCATCAGAAGAACAACAACAGGAACCAGAGACTTCAGACAGGCTATAAGCGAGATCGCAATGCTTATCTGTTATGAGGCTACAAGGGACTTAAAGCTTAAGGACGTTGAAATTGAGACACCTATCTGCAAGACCACAGTAAAAGAGCTTAAAGGAAGGAAACTTTGTGTTGTTCCTATCCTTCGCGCAGGTCTTGGTATGGTTGACGGAATGCTTACACTCATTCCTGCAGCTAAGGTTGGTCATATAGGTCTTTACAGAGATCCTGAGACATTAAAGCCGGTTGAGTATTACTGCAAGATGCCTGCTGACGTATCAGAGAGAGAAATATTCGTAGTAGATCCAATGCTTGCAACAGGCGGATCATCAGTTGCTGCTATCCAGATGCTCAAGGACAGAGGCTGCAACAAGATCCACTTTATGTGTATAATCGCTGCTCCGGAAGGACTTAAGGCTATGCAGGAAGCACATCCTGACGTAGACATTTACGTTGGAGCTCTTGATGAGAAGCTCAACGAGCACGGATACATTGTTCCGGGTCTTGGCGATGCTGGAGACAGAATCTTCGGAACCAAGTAAGCACTTTTTGCGGAGCAATCAGTATATCGAGGAGTACATATTTTTTGAGGGGGAGCACGTATGAAAAGAGATGACTACATTTCATGGGATGAGTATTTTATGGGTGTTGCCAAGCTGGCAGCTATGCGCTCTAAGGACCCTAACACCCAGGTGGGAAGCTGTATTGTCAGCGAGGACAACAACATTCTTTCCATGGGTTACAACGGTTTTCCGAAGGGATGTTCTGACGAGGAGTTTCCCTGGGAGAGAGAAGGGGACGATGAGCTGGGTACCAAGTATCCTTACGTAACCCACAGTGAGCTTAACGCAATACTCAATTACAGAGGCGGAAGCCTTGTTGGTGCCAAGATTTATGTATCTCTTTTCCCATGTAACGAATGTGCTAAGGCTATAATACAGTCCGGAATAAAGACTGTAGTATATGACGATGATAAATACAGCGCAACTCCGTCCACAAGAGCATCCAAGAAGATGTTTGATGCGGCGGGCGTGCGGTATTATCAGTATCAGAGAAGCGGAAGGAATATCAAGATTACTATTTAAGAGTCATGGGGTTAAGTGAGAGGCTTGGGGTAAAAGACAATTTCATACGAAGGACACTTATTAAGGCCACGGCCATCTTGTGTTCGGCAGTTATGCTTTCAATCTCGGTTCCGGTTGTAAGCTGTGCTACTGAATCCACCAAGCAGCAGCTTGAGGATGCCAAGAAGAAAAAAGAGCAGTCCCAGAGCGACCTTAACGATACCAAGGATGATATTGCCGAGATGAACGAGGAGAAAACATCTCTTCAGGGGCAGCTCAACAATCTTAATAATCAGCTCACAGAGGTCAGTAACAATCTTGAATCTCTTGAGGAACAGATTACCGATAAGGAAACAGAAATAGAGAATACACTTCTTGAGCTGGACGCTGCAGTGGAACGCGAGAGAGATCAGTATGCGGCCATGAAAAAGAGGATACAGTTCATGTACGAGCGACAGAACAATCTCCTTCTTGGAATGGTCTTCGGTGCAGAGAATTTTGCGGATTTCCTTAATCAGAATGATTACTTCGAGCAGCTTTCAGCCTATGACAGGAGGATGTTCAACGAATACATAGAGACCAGACAGCTTATTGAGGAAAAAGAGGCTACTCTGGAGGAAGAACGCGATCAGCTTGAGGAGTACAGAGTAAAAGAACAAGCTGAACAGAACAGGGTTACAGGGCTTGTAAACCAGACCTCCGGATCCATCAAGCAGTACGCCAATGACATTTCAGATGCTGAGGCTAAGGCTCAGGCGCTGGAGGATCAGATAAAGGCTCAGGAAGCAGATATTAAGAAGCTTGAAGCCAAGCTGGCTGAGGAGATAAGGCTCTCAAAGCTTGCCAAGAACTCCACCTGGAGAAGTATTTCTGAGGTAACATTTGCTGAGGGAGACAGATATCTTTTGGCAAACCTTATTTACTGCGAAGCGGGATCTGAGCCCTATGAGGGTAAGGTTGCCGTAGGCGCGGTGGTAATAAACAGGGTTTTGAGTTCGGTCTATCCGGATACGGTTGTGGGAGTTATTTATCAGAACAAGCAATTTTCGCCCGTGGCCAGTGGAAGACTGGCACTTGCGCTTGCAGATGGAAAAGCTTCATCGGACTGCTATCGTGCAGCGGATGAAGCCATGAAAGGTTATTCGAATGTAGGTAACTGCGTTTACTTCCGAACTCCGGTGCCGGGACTTTCCGGAATCAATATCGGAGGCCACGTATTTTACTGATCGGAATCTTCTAGCCTAATAAGTTCCTCAATCGGAGCTGACAGCGGTTCAATTCCATCGCTATAGATTTCATTAAGGAGTCTGTTCAGGGAGAGCAGGCTCTTTTTAAGAAGAGACTCGTCGATGAGACGCTTTTCAAAAGCTTCTGACAGCTCATCAAGGTCTACAACCCGCATTTTGCCTGAGGGATAGACTACTACATCGGCCAGTAGATCAATGACATGAAGGGTATTGGTTTCCTTGTCCAGATCATAGTCAACTACGTCGAAGTACCAGAAAAGAAGTGAACCATCACTCTTTAGGAATTTGCTGATGCGATAGCCCCTGTCGAGATAAAAGCAGGAATATCCGTCAGAAAAATCACGCCGTTCCTTGATGACGTGCCATTTGGTCACAACCATGGAATCAGTTTGCTTAAGAATGATATCATCTTTTAGTTCTACGCATTCATCAGGGATGAATCGCTTACGAAATAAAGTTAGATTATTCATACAAAGATAATACTCTTACCAAATTTGAAAGTCAATTATGCAAGATAAACCAATTAGACTAACAATTATTAAAATCGCATACTTTGTTTTGGTGCTTATTTTGGCTACAGTTATTGTCGGTCGTTTTTCCAACGGGGACAATGCTGACATGTCGGCGCCAATGGCTAAGGCTTCACTTCCCATGGTATCCCTTGTTGATGACGGAAGAGAGATAAACCCTCTTCACGGGTATACTTCAGATATTGATCTTAGGTATCTCAGGGGACCAATTATCCCAATAGGTTCGGGAAGAGAGGTTAGTTTTAAGGTCAATACCTTTGGAGGCAAGGCAGAAAACCTTGGATTCGAAGTAAGGAGCATCGATGGCAGCAGTCTTGTTGAGAACACCGAGATTAGCGATTACAACCAAAACTCCAATATTATCGAAGGCTCTTTTGCCCTAAAAGATCTTATCACTGCCGGCAAGGAATATATGCTGGTCATTCTGATGGATACTGATATAGGTACTGCCAGATACTACACAAGATTTGTGTGGTTAGAAGATGATTCCGATTACCATATGAATGATGAACTGGATTTTGTTCTGGGATTTTCGGAAGCGACATTTAGTAAGAGTGAAGCGCAGGAGTATTCAAAATATCTGGAGTCAAATTCAGAGGGGGATAATACCACTTTTAACAAGGTGAATATCCACTCAAGCTTTAGCCAGGTTACCTGGGGAGACCTGAATGTCACCAGGCATACAGAACCTGAGGTTTATGTAAGGGACCTTCACTCCCAGACCGGAACCTATGAGCTTAGGTACAGGGTTTCTGTCAAGGATGGCACGGTTCTTAGAAATTACAATATTATAGAAAACTACAGGGTAAGATATACAACAGACAGGATGTACCTTTTGAATTTTGAAAGGACAATGAATTACCAGTTTGATAAATCCTCTTACTCGCTGGGTAACAATTCCATCGGAATGAGTATATCTGATCCTGAACTCCAGCTTGTGGAGAGCAGCGGTGGAAGCGCTTTTGCTTTTGTCAGTGAGAACAGACTCTTTATGTTCAACAATTCAGAGAGTAAGCTGGCTTTCCTTTTTGGATTTTATGACACTGATAATGATGATGCCAGGACCAGGTGGGCGGATCACAGCGTTAAGATCCTTAAGGTGGATGAAGCTGGAAATGTAAGGTTTGCTGTCGCCGGATACATGAACAGGGGAATTCATGAAGGCAATGTGGGAATTGCAGTTTATGATTACAATTCTGCAATCAATGCGGTTGAGGAGCTTGCCTTTGTTGAGAGCGTTCAGTCTGCAGGGATCCTTTGCAACTATGTTGGAAAGATAGCGTATTCCAGCAGCTCAGATGTCTTTTACGCGATGCTGGATCAGAATATTTACGCGGTAGATCTGATATCTAAGACGGCAAGCCTTGTGGTTGATAATATAGGTGCCGGTGAATACAAGATCTCAAGCTCTAAGAGCACTATTGCATGGCAGAGTGATCTAAAGAGCCTTCAGCTGATGAATCTTAACAACAGAGCGCAGTCTGAGATAAAGGCTGAAGATGGAGACTACATTATTCTGCTGGGATTCATGGGAGAAGACCTTGTATACGGACTCTGCCATATGGACGATGTTGGCGCTGACAGAATGGGTAATCCTCTTTATGCGATGTACAACATAAAGATTGGTGATCTTGATGGAAATATTCTGGAAAACTATCATCCGACAGATATTTATGTGACAGGTGTGTCTTTTGGTGACAACCAGATCAAGCTAACCAGGGTGGTAAAGGATGGCCAGGGTACAAATTATGTTTCCACCTATGACGATCAGATCGTGAGCACTCTGAAGGCAGAGAAAGGAAACAATACAACATCAGTTGTTTCAATAGATGTATTTGAAAAGATTGTGCAGATCAATACCAAGAACGATATCAAGTCAAAACAGCTGCGAGTTCTTACGCCTAACCAGACCCTCTTTGAGGGCAGCAGGAATGTAAAGCCTGAGATCGAAAGAGATACCAGGGAAAAGCCGTTCTTTTATGCATATGGTCTTGGCGGAGTCGAGGAGATATATACATCACCTGCTGAAGCGGTTAATAATGCCAATCAGAAATCAGGCGTTGTTATTGATGATAATAATGACTATGTATGGATCAAGGGCAATCTTCTTCGTTCAAACCAGAATATGACCATAACCAGAATGGCGGAGAGTTATGAGGATATCACGGCGCACAGTTCCGTGGAGGTATGTCTTGACCTTATGCTCAGGTATGAAGGAATCAACCGAAATGTCGGGTCGCTTTTGGATGAGGGCGAAAGTGTAGTAAGTATACTAAAGACCTCGCTCCCTGATGCACAGATACTGGAGCTTGATGGATGTCCTCTTTCTTCCATGTTATACTATGTAAATCAGGATATACCGGTCCTTGGAATGCTCAATGACGGATCGGCAATGCTGATAGTTGGATTTAATGACCTTAACACAGTGCTGGTGAACCCACAGACGGGGCAGGTTTATAAGTATGGAATGAACGATACGGACAAGCTGTTTTCGGAAAACGGAAATCATTTCATTACCTATAGCAAATAACGAAAGGAAGTAAAATGACAGATAACAGAAATGACGACCTGGATTTCAGGGAAGTTACTGACGACAAGACTGTTGATATAACAACAAAGTCTGAAGATGGTGGCAAAACTGAGCACACAGAACATGTGGCAGATACTGTTGATGTTATGAGCGATGTGCAACAGTCATCAGATGGCGCTTCGGGATCTGAAGAGAAAAAGGATGAGCCGGAGTACGAGGATGTGTGCTTTGTGTGCAGAAGACCTGAGAGCAAGGCTGGTAAGATGTTCCATCTTCCAAACAACATATGCATCTGCGATGACTGCATGCACAAGACAATGGATGCTGTCAGCCAGTTTGACTACAATAACCTTCTGAACAATCCTAATCTTATGAATGAGCTCAACAAGCATACAGGCTCATTTCCAAACTTTGGATTCTTTAACATGGATGGATTTAAGGGAGACTCCGGAAATGCCGGGGGAGGAATCCCGAACTCACAGAAGGTCAAGAAAAAGAGTGAAAAGGCAGCTAAGCCAGCTTTTGACATAAGGAACATCCCTTCCCCTCACAAGATCAAGGCTAAGCTTGATGAGTATGTGATCGGACAGGATAAGGCAAAGAAGGTCATGAGTGTTGCTGTATACAACCACTACAAGAGAGTTGCAACAGACACTATGGATGAGATAGAGATTGAGAAATCTAATATCCTTTTGCTTGGACCTACTGGAAGTGGTAAGACATATCTTGTTAAGACCCTGGCAAGGCTTCTTGATGTGCCGCTTGCTATCACTGATGCCACTTCACTTACAGAAGCCGGATATATTGGCGATGATATTGAGAGCGTTGTAAGCAAGCTCCTTGCGGCTGCCGGCAAGGACGTGGAGAAAACCGAGTCGGGAATCATCTTTATCGATGAGATAGATAAGATCGCCAAGAAAAAGAACACGACTTCAAGGGATGTCAGCGGAGAATCCGTTCAGCAGGGAATGCTCAAGCTCCTTGAGGGTTCCAATGTGGAAGTACCTGTAGGTGCTGGCTCCAAGAACGCAATGGTTCCCCTTGTTACAGTAAACACCAGAAACATACTGTTTATCTGTGGTGGCGCTTTCCCGGACCTTGAGGAGATCATTACCCAGAGACTCAACAAGCAGACTTCCATTGGTTTTGATGCGGATCTTAAGGATAAATATGAGGACGATCCAAATCTTCTTAGCAATGTAACTATTGAAGACCTTAAGAAGTTTGGCATGATCCCTGAGTTCCTAGGAAGACTTCCTATCATATGTACTCTTAGAGCACTAGATAAGGACATGCTTGTACAGATCCTTAAAGAGCCAAAGAACGCTATACTCAAGCAGTATCAGAAGCTCCTTGCGCTCGATGAGGTTGATCTTAGGTTTGACGACTCGGCACTTGAAGCCATAGCTGAAAAGGCCATGGAAAAAGAGACCGGAGCAAGAGCACTTCGCGCTATCATCGAGGAGTTCATGCTTGATATCATGTATGAGATTCCTAAGGATGAGAATATCGGACGAGTAACCATAACAAGAGATTACATTGAAGGCAAGGCATCACCGCTTATTGAGATAAGAGGCGATGGAACACCAAAGCTTCCTCAGTTCAATACGGAACAGGCTAAGCTTGTATGATTGTGATGAAATAGTCACATAATGAAAGCATAAAAATAAGACCGGTAGCAGCCGGTCTTATTTGTTTATTTAACCATTTAATTATATGTGATGAGTGTTCCTGCTTTGCCTTTGAGGGCATCTGATACAGAGCTTAGAGAAGTGATAAGAACCGTTCCTTCGTGATTTGCTTCAAGGAATTCGATTGCTGCTTCGATCTTTGGAAGCATATCCACTTTACCAAACTCACCGGCTTCGATATACTCTTTTGCCTGGGAAACATTCATTTTAGTTATGGGCTCCTCTTCGGGAGTCTCAAAGTTCTTGTAGACAAAAGGAACTGATGTAAGGATGATCAGGCGGTCTGTCTTAAGATCTGCGGCAAGCTTGCCTGCAATGGCATCCTTTTCAATAACGGCAGATGCACCCTTAAGTACATGTCCCTGCTCAATAACCGGGATTCCGCCGCCTCCGCAGCAGATAACTTCCTGGCCTGCATCAACAAGTGCTCTTATGGCATCTATCTCAACTATATCTATGGGCCTTGGTGCGGCGATTATTCTGCGA
>JAEEGF011133710.1_pt1 | contig 11616 bp, 7 predicted proteins | sample 9134171 | NCBI WGS metagenome assembly JAEEGF01 (sample SAMN16246542, study PRJNA631951) | gut metagenome | biome: gut microbiome; feature: rumen; material: AP-attached | host: Bos | place: Iran: Karaj | collected 2018-10 | reverse complement strand
TTGATGTCATGATTTGCGATGCGCTGACTCATCATGTAGAAATTGCAATTGAGGTAAAATCGGCTGACCATGTTGCTTCGAATGATACAAAGGGCCTGAAAGCCTTCAGCGAGGAGCATCCGGATGCGAAACTGATTTTGTTGTCAATGGAGGAAAGGCCAAGAATGCTTAATGGGATTGAGGTTTGGCCTGTAACACAGTTTCTTCAGAGATTATGGGATAGAAAATGGTTGTGACTGATAAATGGGAATTTAAAAATACGCCTTATGGACGACCCCATGATTCCGAAAAATGATCAGTAGAACCGACCCCATGATCCCTTGTCCTCCCATTTCTTATGCTCTTTAAACCAATTTTCACTGTGTCCACCTAGGGCGCCAATTTGGCGAGGATGTGCTAAAGGAAGAATCTTGTAGCTCTTACCATTAATGACTGCCTCAGTAGAAATGCCATATCCATATTGGTTCTTATATTCCAGCAAAGAATTATAATCAACCTCTGCTACTACATTCAGAAACTGCTTGATAGGGATATCACCAAGCAAGACCAGCATATCAGCCTTCGACTCTTCTATCTCAGCCACGATCTCTTCGCACCGTTTTCTGTCGCTGAACACATTAGGACGCTTTGGGATTGTCACTTCATTCAGTCCGAAATCTTTCATCTTTGGCTCGTATTTCTCTTTTAGAGCCTTCACTTGGCTTGGATTCAGTCTCGTTTCCGGAAGCAGGTCACAGAGCCACGCATCCTTACGGGTAAAACCTAATGGTGCCAGTATATGCTCATCCAGTACTTTGGCGGAAGGGCCGTTCAGATGGCTGCCTGCCGTTTCTAGCGTTCCAAGTTCCTTGGGAATCTTAATCTTCCCGATGATTTCCGCAGCCTCATCAGGATTACCATCCCAGAAAATACGAGGCTCGCTGGCTACTGCCAAGGCCTGACAAACAATAGTTGAACCGCACTTCCATCTTGCGTGAACTGCACTTGCATAAACGCCCAGCACGAACACCTTTTTAGGCGTCCTATCTTGCTGCTTTAACGGCTTTAGTTCTTCGCCAAATGGGAAATAGTACTTCATATCCTACATTATTATGAGACAATAAATACAGAATAAGCTACAAATGCTATTGCCAAAATAAACAATAGCGCAAACAAAGCTCCTATAAATATCAGAATAGCCTTAATCGTTTTATCCATATCTCTATATATTTTCATTCTCCGGACTTGCGGCCTGCTTCAGATCCAAATATATCTCCTTGGCCTTGCGCTGATTGGCATTGCGGACCATAGAGGTATAATCCTCGATGATATGACGCCAGTCATTGAGCGACATGCCAGGATATTCATCACCGAAATGATCGATTACCTCTTTCTGAATCTGCATATCACTGATATCATTATTCATCTGGAGCATATCAAAGATGAGATTCCTCACCTCTCTATCATCCTCCACATTCTTCAGTTTCCGCTTTCTGAACACATCGAGGCCAGCACTATCGTCGCTAAGCATGTTCGAGAACTTATTCAGATAGGCCTTCAACTTCTCTATCACCGTCTGTTTCTTCTCACCACTTTCAGGCAGGAAAGGATTCGATGGTGGCAGGATATGGGCGATGCCAGTACCCGTTTCCGTCACATAGCCATCTGCAAAGGCACGCTCCATAAAGTCCTCTGTCTCCGCTGCTTTCAGATGCTCCTCCTCGATGATCTTACCCAGTTGTTTACGCTTCTCCTCTTCGATATACGTCTCCCAATCGTGGCCCACATCTGCGCCCTTCTCAGGTGTCATCTGCTGGATAAACTTCTCTATCAGTTCACGCTTGTCGCGCATATCAGGACTGGCATCCATCTGCTTACGGATCTTCACGATGATCTCCTTGTCCTGACAATTTGAATCGTGATATTGCTGCACCAGATCCAGAATATAGCGGATATTGATTTGCACCTGCTTTACCAGTTCCATCTCGAAGACAATATCATCGCGGATATCCTCACGCTCTCCACCATGTGTTGGTTTGCGATACTCGTCGTAATAGTTGTTATACCATCCCAGATAGTCCTGATAGTGCATCTCATCGACTATCCTCACCTCTTCCGTAAAGTCATCGAAGGCACCAAGCACATTCCGCAGACGCAGAATCTCGCCCATCAATCGGATAAAGGCCTTCTTATCCTCTTCATCAAGGATATTGCCCATCTGTTCTACAGGATACGTTTCAAGCAACTGCTTGATCAGTTCTGTATAAGGCTCATGCCAGTTTCCTTTATCATCAGCATAACCCTCGCTATAGTATTCCTCGAAACTCTTCATGAACACCAAGCCCGCTGCGTTCTCATCGCCAAAGATAGCCAGACTCTTATTGGTGGCATCTTCGAGATTGCGGAAACAGACGATGTTGCCACAATTCTTCACCTCATTGAGGATACGGTTCGTGCGACTATAAGCCTGCAACAATCCGTGCAGTTTCAGGTTCTTATCCACCCAAAGCGTGTTCAGTGTCTTGGCATCAAAACCCGTCAGGAACATACCCACCACAATCAGCAGGTCTATTTCCTTCTTCTTCATGCGCAGCGACACATCCTTATAATAGGCCTGAAACTTATCACCGTCCGTAGAATAGCTGGTGTGAGGTGTCCACATCCGGTTATAGTCACGGATAGCCTGCTCCAATGCATCACGACTCTGTGCGTCTGGTGCAGTGCCTACATCCTCAGGATTCTCGTCACCTCCCATACCCCATTCATCCGTTTCTTCCTCATTGGCGTTGAAGGTATAGATGGTAGCCACGCGCAAGTCAGGGGCGCCAGGCTGCGAGAGTTGTTTCTTAAACTCATTATAATAGAGGATGGCACTCTTCACGCTATCCACAGCAAACAGGCTGTTAAACTTCCGCTGCTTGGTCTTATCAGCAAACAGATCGATGATGTATTTCGTCACAATGCTGATGCGTCTCGGATCATGCAGAGCCTCATCGGTATCGATACCCCACACCTGTTTACGGTCTACATCATTCTTCATGCGCATCGTCGAACTGTAGTCCACGTGGAATCTGAGTACGTTCTTGTCTCTGATGGCATTGATGATGGTATAGGTATGCAGAGCTTTAGTGGGCTTGCCGTTCTTATCAGGCTCTCCACCAAATAGCTGGGCGGTGGTGGCATATTTACTGCCAGCACTGGCATTCACGGCGAAGATAGGCGTGCCCGTAAAACCAAACATCATGTATTTCTTCACGCGTTTGGTTATCAGCTTGTGCATATCGCCAAACTGCGAACGGTGACACTCGTCGAATATCAGCACGATATTTTCTTTTGTCATCACCTCACGCAGTTTCTCGTCGCTATCCCACGCAGCAGGTTTCATCAGATTCGAGAGTTTCTGAATGGTGGTGATGATGATATGCACATTATCATCCTTTAGTTGTTTCAGAAGAATGCGCGAAGAGCTGTTGCCATTGGCGCAGTTAGGCTCGAAGTTGTCATACTCCTTCATGGTCTGGTAGTCCAGATCTTTACGGTCTACCACGAAGAGCACCTTCTTGATGTTCTCCATCCGCGAGGCCAGCTGTGCCGTCTTAAACGAGGTCAGCGTCTTACCTGAGCCTGTAGTATGCCAGATATAACCGCCTGCCCTGATGGTGCCTTGCCAACGATTATAGATGGCTGTCTGTATGCGCTGCAGTATCTTTTCTGTGGCAGCAATCTGATAAGGCCTCATCACCAGCAACTGCTTATCCACATTAAACACACAATACTTTGTCAATATGTTCAGCAGCGTGTGCTTAGCAAAGAAGGTGGTCGTAAAATCACGCAGATCTGTCAAGAGTGTATTCTCCTGATCCGTCCAATACGATGTAAACTCAAACGAATTACCATCTGTCTTGTGCTTGCGTGGACCACTGGCATTCTCTTGCTCTTTGGCATAGCGCGTGGTGTTGGAATAGTATTTAGTTTCAGTACCATTCGAGATGACGAACACCTGTACAAAGTCGAACATCGCCTTGCCAGCCCAGAATGAATCTCGCTGATAACGGTTTATCTGGTTAAAGGCCTCCTTGATGCTCACGCCCCTGCGCTTCAGTTCTATCTGTACCATAGGCAGACCATTCACCAATATGGTCACGTCGTAGCGGTTCTTATAGGCACCGTCGCTCACCTCATACTGATTGGTCACCTGCAGACGGTTATTATAGATGTTGTGCTTGTCAATCAGTCGGATGTTGCGCTTCGTGCCATCATCCAAGAGCAGCGTCACGATATAGCCATCGCCCTGTATCATCTGCGTCTTGTCTTGAATGGTCATCTGCTCATTCGAGATCATAGGCAACAGGCGTTCCCACTCCGTATCGCTCAGTGTCAGCTCATTCAGCAGTCCTATCTGCTTCCGGAGGTTTACTAGCAGATCAGCCTCGTTCTTTATCCAGGCATATTCATAGCCCTGACCCTGCAACTGCTGAATCATCGAGCGTTCCAGCTTGGCCTCACTCTGATAGCCCTCAGCTGGCTTTGGCTCCACCTCGAAGTGCGCCATCACCGTCTGGTGCTCCTGTTCTACTATGATCTTATAATCATCCATAAGCATAATTCATTTTATTGCTTATCATTTTACGATAGTTCTCTTGGTGGAATTTCTCTCAGTTCCATAATGTCGAGCATGTGAAACATCACATCATCTATTTCTGCATGCCAACTCTCATGGAAATGGCCGTAGTACCAATATCGCAACGGATGATTCCTTGAATATAGATAGTTGTATAAATCATCCATCACCTGCCGCTCATATTTTATATCATCCATTAAATCGACGTCATGTTCTGCCCAACTTTCCAAGAAATGATGTGACGATAATTCGCAAAACGACGGCGAAGTATGAGTAATGACAGTATCAACAGCGCATTGACTATCTATCTCGTCGAGCCTTTCCTTATTGAATTCTGGTATTTCGTTATTCCAATACACATTCGGCTTCAGTAGGTCATCAGGATTTGGCAAGTGATAGTGTTTTGACGTCATACGAAGCAGTCTATCAATGGATGTTGCACCGCCTACACAAAGTATCGTGCGACCACATGCCTCTATGACAGAGTAATCAGGCAAAGTCATCCAACGTTGATGTTTGATAGGCTGACTATTGAAATAAGCAGGATTGTCATGATTTCCTCTTATAAACAATAGCCAATTATTTGCCTTTGAGAGGTTATCACGACAACGCTTATAGATATTCTCGTAGGAGCCTGATTTCTCAAAACCAAAGCCACAATCCCCTGCGACGACGATAAGCGTATCTGTCATCTCGTACTGCACGCAGCACTTAAAGACAAGTTGAGTGAAATCGCCATGAATATCACCACTCACCACGATACCCTTTGCTTGAGGGAACTCTATGAAACTATTACGCTTTGCCATCCTTTTTTTTCTCATTCAAACGTCAGGAGTTTATTACGATAATACTCATATTGCTTTTCGCGCTGAGAGAGTTGCGCCTCCAAATTCTGGATGCTCGCCTCGAACTTATCGAGGATATCCACAATTTCATTTTGTTTCTCTATAGCTGGTAAAGCCACTTCGAATTTAGCCATATTATCGCCTGAAATACGAACGACCTTAGCACCAGTAGCATATTTTATTTTGAACTGCATAAACTTATGAGTCAAGAATTGATGACCTATAAATTTGCCATTCTGGTTATGGTGGAATATAAATGCATCTCCGCTTACTGCGACTTTTTCATTACCCAGCCATACAAATGGTTTCGCCACACCTTCTGCATCTTCTGATGTTGTTGCTAGCACTACATCACCCTTTTGGGCTTTCTTGCATTTCTTATATAGTGATTCCTCGACTTTTGATATTGTTTCTTCTGCAAAGAAACCATACTTTGCATGAATCTGTCCATAATGAATACATCCAAAACCCTCTTCTACAAAATCATTCTTTTGGATTCCATTACCCCTAATAAACTCACCGATCTCTCCAAGCGTTTTCATTTCAACTCCTTCTTTTCCTTCAAGGTCGAGGAGCTGGTCACGATAATGTTCATACTGCTTGCGGCGCTGGGCGATTTGCTCTTTCAGGTTGTCAATGGAAGCTGTGAACGTATCGAGTATGCCCACTATCCGATTTTGCTCAGAAAGTGATAATAAAGGGAGATTTATCTTTTCTACCACAGGATTATCCAAAGTCGGAATACCTGCATGTCTAACTTGTGATTGAAGGTAATGAGTCTTTGTTTGTAAGTAATAAAAGAGGAATTTATTGTCAAGTAGTTCCGAATGAGAGATACAAAAACATCCATCAGAAGACCAAAATCGACAATCGCTAAATCCCACTGTACCTGCTGAAGCACCAACATTTATAACCATCACAGTATTTGCCTCTCTGTTATATTGACCATATTTGCCTAATGGTTCTAGACCACCATGATACACAGGATAAGCAGCGTTTTCGTCAAGAAGATTTTTAGTCAAACGCTTACCTCTTTGCACTTCGCAAATTTCTCCTAATTTTTTCCACTCCACCATATTCTAACAATATTGTGAGGTAGCCATCATTCTGGCCTCTCTTATTTTGTTCATCACTCCTTGATTCCAAATCTCAACATCTGGGCGATGCTGATCATCGAAATAGGATAATATCTTATCACGCATTTGGGGGTCTAATAGACCCTCCAAAATGAATTGATATTCATCAGCAAAGAATTCCTTTGTATAAATATAAAATTTATCTATTAATCCTACTGCCACTGAAACAATCCCATGTATATTCTGCTCATCCATCTCTATTATGAGATTGCTCATACTCAGGCCATGCACATATTGAGAAATGTATGAGAGTATATCAAAATACTTACATTCACCTATCAAATCGTGCAGTTCATTCCAATTATATTGGTTTTTCTCCTTTTTCCGATTCACAAACTCTTTAAACTTCCAATTCCTGTCTTCTACGATTCTGTCAAAGGCAGCCTTATCTTTGCTTTGAAGCGGTGAATGATCAAGTAATTCCTGAGCCTCCCTCATTAATCGCTGGCGATGTTCACGATTATATCGAATTTGTTTGTTTGCTTCTTCCAATTCATTGTCAGGCACAGAGCCTTTATTTATGTCAGCATCTGGCAGAACATTCAAATTATTTTCGCATCCATCAATTACATAAAGTGCATGACGCAAGAAAAGAAAATCGATATCAGACTCTCTATATATCAAGCGGAAAACAGCAACATTATCACCAAGCATTCTCAGCAAACAATTTGAGGAAAGATAGTCTTTATGCTCCACAACAACCTTAATAAGCGTATCGAATGCTTTAAGACGTAAATAACAGAAATGGGCCACATAGCCTTTGATGTCAAGGACAGAAGCATTCTGATACAGATTCGTGATTCTCTTCACCATGTTCATATACATGTGGAAAGAATACTCAAATCTGTTGATGGGGTTATACCCAAACTCCTGCGTTCCGTCTATGTGATATCCCGTACCCATTAACGTTTCTCTTTCTTTTTCTTTATCTCGTACATCAATGATATGACGGCAATGACAACACCTATTATGCCAACAAACAGACTTATCAGATCAAAGTTTTCTTTTGCCCAATCCCACATTGCATCCATATACTACTCTCCTTCAGTTTCTTCTTCCGCCTTATTATTTTGGGATAATTCATTATAGTGTTCTCTGGCAATGGCAATAGCCTTGTGGAGTTTCTCTGAAAGCAGTTTCTTGTCAGGCAATTTTGTGTAATACTGCGCCACTTTAATTGGGCTCTCTTCGTCGAGCATCAGATATTCTATATGCTCTGTATTGCCCTCAGAACAAAGAATCAGTCCAATGGGCGACTCCTCCCAAGACTTGCGGTCGTTCTGATTCAGATAACGCAAATATAGTCGCATCTGTCCTTCGTACTCTGGCTTGAATTTCCCAAGTTTCAGATCTATAGCCACCAGTCTGCGTAACTCTCTGTGGAAGAAGAGTAAGTCGATATAATAGTCGACAGCATCAACCGTGATTCGCTTCTGGCGCTTCACAAATGTGAAGTCAGAACCAAGTTCAGATAGGAATTCCTCTACTTGTTCCAAGATTGCATTCTCAAGGTCTTTCTCAGAAAAGACATCTGGCAATCCTAATATATCCAAGAAGTAACTGCTACGGAACACCATATCTGGCAGGAGTTGGTTCTTTGCTTTTGACTCCTCCAATTCTTTTTTAATTACTTCCTCTGGTTTACGACTGAGTGCTGTTTGTAAGTACAACTGCTTGTCGATCTTCTCATCCAGCGTACGAGTATCCCAATGTTCTGTACTACACATCTGGGCATAGAACTGACGTTCAAGCGGGTCTTTAATGCCCATAAGGGAACGCAGATGGGTCCAATTCAATTGGGTACGCGTTGCGTACCGAATTTCTTCTTCTGAAAAAAGGTACGCACTGCGTACACAATGTTTCAGTTTCTCGTACCCCCACCCTGAACCGTAACGTTCAGTCAGTTTTATTGATAGGTTCTTAACAACTTGCTTGCCGTACTCTGCCCGTTTGTTATAGAGTACATCTTCCTTTATGCGCTTACCAACATACCAGTTTGTTAAACAGGCTTCAGTATTTACATAAGTAGCTATTCTGCCCCGTGCGCCATCAATAATCTGGCACACGTCGTTATAGAGTTGACTCTCTTGTTGGGGTTCTATGTATTTTATATCGCTCATAGTTACTCTCCTAATTCCTTAATGATAGCCTCGATCTTCTGATTCAGTTCGTTGCCTTCGGCTACGAGGGTTTCGAGGCGGTCATTGACGGCTTTGATGTCGATGACCTCGCGCGTGTCTTCCTGCTCTACATACGAAGAAACAGAGAGGTTGCAGTCGTTAGCGAGGATATCATCATTCTTTACCAACTTCGCCAGATAGTCTTTATCCTTGCGGTTGGCATATAATTCCATGATCTTATCCTGATGCTCAGGCAGCAGCAGGTTCTTATTACCATTCTTCTGGAAGAGTTTGCTGGCATCGATAAAGAGCACACTCGAATCAGTCTTGGCACTCTTCTTCAGCACGATGATACAAGTGGCGATGCCTACACCAAAGAAGAGGTTGGCAGGCAACTGTATCACACAATCCACATAGTTGTGGCTCACCAGATACTGGCGGATTTTCTTCTCGTCGCCCCCACGATAAAGCACGCCCGGGAACTCTACAATGGCAGCGGTGCCTCGCTCACTGAGGTGCCACAGCATGTGCATCGTAAACGCCAAATCGGCAGCGCTCTTAGGAGCCAGCACACCAGCAGGGGCATAGCGCTCATCATTGATCAGAATGGTATTGTCCTTACCTTCCCACTTCAACGAATAAGGGGGATTCGACACAATGGCATCGAAGGGCGCATCCTGCATGTGCTGAGGCTTCAGCAGCGTATCCTCCAGACGAATATCGAAATTGTCGTAGTTCACGTTGTGGAGGAACATATTGATACGGCAGAGGTTGTAAGTGGTGGGATTCACCTCCTGACCAAAGTATTTCAGATTAGGATTCTTCTTACCAATGGTCTTGGCGAACTTCAACAGCAACGAGCCTGAACCACAAGCAGGGTCGTAGACCTTCTGGATATTCGGATTATTGTAGGATGCCAGACGTGCCAAGAGTTCAGAGACCTGCTGAGGCGTGAAAAACTCACCGCCACTCTTACCAGCCTCTGAGGCGTACATCTGCATCAGAAACTCGTAAGTATCGCCAAACGTATCGTTGTCGGTATCGTTGTACTTCGAGCCTAAGTCCATCGAAGCCACAGTCTTCAGCACCTTTGCCAGCAATTGGTTTCGCTTGATGACGGTGGATCCCAGAGCAGCACTGTCCACAGAGAAGTCGCTGAAAAGTCCGCGAAGATCGTCTTCTGACTCTGTGCCCTGGGCAGAAGCCTCGATACTGCGGAAGATGCCTGTGAGCTTCTCGTTCAGGTCCTCGTTTTTATCCGCTGTCTTCACCACATTCTGGAAGAGTTGTGAGGGCAGAATGAAATAACCCTTTTCCTCAACCATCTTCTGACGGATGCGCTCGCCCATCTCATCGCTGATGGTGGCATAGTCGAAATCAGGCTGTCCTGCCTCTTTCATCAGCTGGTGGATATAGTCGCAGATATTCTCAGAAATAAAGCGGTAGAAGATGGAGCCCAGCACATAGGCCTTAAACTCCCAGCCATCGACACTGCCTCGCAGATCGTTAGCAATCTTCCATATGGTTTTATGTAATTCTGTACGTTCGGTCTGATTAGCCATATTATCGTTTTTAGTATATATTCTGCAAAGATAAGGCAAATTCCTCAGAATTCCAATAAAAAACTAAGTTTTTTAATCAGAATCCTTTAAAATCGCCTGTTTTCATTTCTTTTGTTAAATTATTCTTTCAAAAAGATCGGAGGGACAGGTCATTGATTTCTTTGTGAAAAGATCAATCACCTGTCCCCGCGATCTTTGTGAATTACGAGACCATCAGGAATATAGCTAAAAAATTGCCATGAAAACAGGCACCCATACCCAGGTGCCTGTCCCCATGACTACCACGGAATACATTTGATGAATAGACAAGGGGCTCCCTAGCTTGTAGCTGAGAAGCCCCGAGATAAGTGTTTTATTATAGCTCTCTTTCGATATGATTTTCTCTAAGCCTGCAGAGAAAATCGATGATTAGCAAATATAGGGTATTATCTTACAATCACTTTAGCACCATTGGATATATAGATGCCAGGCTGCTGAGGAACAGTCGTGAGGCGACGCCCCTGCAAGTCGTAGTAGAAGCCGTCGCAATCATCTGATTTCTGCACCATAATGATGCCGTCAACGGTATTGTCTTCACTATCGTCCACGAACGCATCGATGCTCACCTCCATTTCTGTACCGTCGCCATCGGCAATGGTCACAAAACGTGTTGTGAAGTTCTCGATGTTGAATGCCTCATCGGAACTAAAGTAACCTCGGAAAGGTTTAAGGCCGTTCTCTGCATTGGACTGTACCTGATGCAGCAGACCGTCCGACTGCATGACGTAGGCATTCTCTTGGAAAAGCGATGATGGTGTCAACTGTGCAAAATTTCCCTTCCATGTGCCACACTTCATGTCGCCACCGGTGATATAGACGACATCGCCCTCGGCAGGCTGAGCATGCAGCGTAACTCCTTTTGCACTAAGGTTGACAGTGCCCGACTTGACCACTACGACATAAGCGTATCCGGCACGCAGGATGGGGAAGTCCTCGCTGAATGTGACCTCACGCTTGTCCTTGTCCACGCTCCAGAGGGTATATACGCTCACGTTCTCTGGATATTCCTCATCGTTCTCTGCCAGCATCAAGTCGTATGGCAGACATACGGTATAAGCTGTAGGCTTTTCCTCACCTAAAGCGGTCTTGGCGGCAGAGAGTTGGCGTTCATAGACAACATCGACTTCCTTGCCATCATTCTGCTCTAATACCACACTATTGTCTGCATCGTCTTTCAGTTCTACGGTAATAGTAGTGACTATCTCTCTGGTGTCGGAGAACTGATAGAGTACCGCGTCGTTCTTCGCCCACGATGCCACGGCTGTATAGCGCGTGATGGCTGGCGTGGTGGCGGTAGCATCCACCTTCTCCTCG
>JAEEGF011049814.1_pt1 | contig 11616 bp, 10 predicted proteins | sample 9134171 | NCBI WGS metagenome assembly JAEEGF01 (sample SAMN16246542, study PRJNA631951) | gut metagenome | biome: gut microbiome; feature: rumen; material: AP-attached | host: Bos | place: Iran: Karaj | collected 2018-10 | reverse complement strand
ACTAAAAAAAAACATAAACAACTTTTAAAAAAAAATTATTAAAAAACCAAAACTTGTTCATTCTTATGAATCCATTCAATAAAAGATAAAGAAAATAATTTAATTAAACTTAAATCATTATCTTGAGGTTGATTATCTTTTGTAAATTTAGCATGAAAAGGTATTTGAGCAATAGCTTTAAGATTTTTATTATCTAAAATAGGAAAAGTTAACAAACCATCTTGTGAATTAATATCAATTAATTCATTATAATCAAAAGAATATTTTATATTAGGACACCCATTTAATTCTTTTTTTTTATAAACAATTCCAACAATACCTAATTTATTACTTTTTTCAATAAATATTTTATTTTCAGGATCAAATTTAAAGATTTTATCATTATTAATATAAAAAAGTTGTGAATTCATACATTCAAAAGCATTCATTAAAAAATCTAAAGTTTTAATAAAGAAATCTTCTTTAATTTTTATATTATTAACTTCTAAAATATATTCAATTAGAATTTCCATTCTATTAATTTGGAAAATATTCTCATCCATGGAACTAGCATTATTTAAAATAGCAGAAGCTTGTTGAGAAAAGAATAATAATAAGACTTCATCATCTTGATCAAAAGGTTGAAATTTTTTATTAATAGCTTCAATAACGCCAAAGCAAGATCCACTTTTATCAATAAGAGGATAACATAGAATATTTCTAGTTCTAAAATTAGTTTTTTTATCAACTTCTTTATTAAATCTTGCATCACAATAAACATCATCAATTTTTAATTTAGTTCCACTCATAAAACAAGAACCAACAATTCCTTTATCTTTAGGTATTTTAATTTCTGCTTTTTTTAATCCTTCACCAGAATGAACAATTAACATATCTGTTATTTTATCATGAATGAATAATGATGCTCTTTCACAATCTAAAATTCTACAAGTATTTTCTAACAAAACTCCACTTGAATTTCTCCTTATTATACTATCTACTAAATCATTACTTCCTTTTATAAAATCTTTTAAACGAATATTTATTTTTATCATTTCTTTATAATCTTTTATTAATCCTGATATTGCATCTGAATAATTTATTAATTTATCTTTTGGAGCTTCTTCTATATTTTTTATAAATAAAGTATCACTTTTTGTCATTGTGTTTAATTCTTGTAATATTGGACTTTCTTTTAAGATTATATCAAAATCAATATTATTTGCTATCAAAGATAAATTCGCTTGGTTTTTATATTTATATTTTTGATTATAATTTGAATAAGCATTTATTACTTCATATTGATTAAATGCACTTTTTGAATTTGACATTGCTTTTAATAATAAATTTAGTTTTTCTGAACTTTTAGAACCTTTATGATAAATTGATTTTGTTGAATTTCTCTTTTTTGGACTTCCTGTTATATAATTTGTGTTATAATAATTATTTTCTTCTTCATAATCTAAAAGAGAATTTCGCTTTTTTTTAATGGAAATGATTGATTCTTGTAATTGATTATTTTCTTCTGAAAGACTTTGGGATTTTAATTTTTCTAATTGTTCAAATATGTTATTTTTTAATTTTTGATTTTCTACTATCATTGATTTATATAATCTATCTTTTTGATTCAACGAATTTAAATATAAACCACTTATTTTTGATAGTTGAAAATTTGTTTTTAATATTTTATTCATTTCATTTTCTAAATTTGTTAACCTTTTATAATAAGGACAATTCATTTCTAAAGGACATTCAAAAATTCTATAATTTGGAATTTGAGATAATTGTTTAAAGTGAAAAGGAGAAAAATGTGAATGTTTATTTGGTAATGTATTTATTTGGGTTAAATTCTCTTTATTTCTTGTTCTTCCTGAATAAAGGTTCCTTTTTAAATTTAATTTAAAATAAGGTTTTATTTTCATTGTTTTTCTTGTTGGAGGTATTTCTGATTTTGACATAAAAAATAAATTGAATATTTTTTTAACATATAATAATATAATTTAAATAAAAAAATTATTGAATTAATTTGATTATAAACAAATAATAAAAATATAATATATTGATTATTTCTTACATGATACTTCTTCTAAATTCTCTGTCGCTCCTAGAGAAAAACTTAAATCAAAATTGAAGAGATGGAAGTCAATTTGTCATTTGTTGTTTGCCTGTTGAGTATGAAAAAATTTAAATCAAGAATTAGTTCAATGAATTTGGAGTCAAATAAATATTTTTAAAATTTTAATTTTTAAATTTAAAATATTTCTTAATTAATAATATTTGATAATAAAATAAATCAAAATTAGATAATTAAAAAAATTGTAACTCAAAAAAAAAAAAATAAAAATAAAAGAATAAAAAAAATTAAAAAACAAATGCAAAATACCTTTAACACAACAGAAAGACGTTCTTGGGATTTCACACCAAAGCCAAATTATATAAATTCAACAGGAACAAGCGAAGAATTTATTCCAAGAGTACCATTTAAATTTAGAAAAGCTCCATTTGTGGAGATGAAATATATAATAGAAGGGAGAAAATTTAAAAATTTTCACCCAGATAAATATGATGAATTAACAGGAGATTACAGAAAAGAAAGACCACCAGCATATTCATTTGGTCCAAATAAAGATATATATAAATATACGGGAGGAAGAATAGAAACTTTTCAAACAATAAATGAAAGAGATAATAAACCAATGATAGTAAATAATTTTTCCCCATATGAAAATTATAGAAGTTTACCATATAGAACAAATAATCATTTTAATAGAAATAAAACTAATTATTCTTTAAGAAGAAGTAATAATAATTTTACTGGATTAAGTCCAAACAGATTCAGAGGAGGATTAACTGATGTTAAAAGTCAAACTCCTGGTCCTGGAGCTTATAATATTTTTGATATTACTATGTTCAATGGAACTGGAAAAATGCCTTCTAGTACTTTTAATAATATGATTCCTAAAACTATGGGACATAAATATGACAGAGGTGTTAATTATAAAAAAATTAATCCTGGACCTGGAAATTATAATCATATTAGTAATTTTGGAAGGATTTATTTTTAAATTTCTTTTTTTTCTTTTTTTGATTTAGTATTTTCTATTTAATATTAAATTTGAAAATTTTCAAATGTTTTTAATATAAAATAATTATTTTTATTTATATTTAATTATTCAAAAAATCAAAAAACAATAAAAAATGACAAACTTCCCAAATATTTTAGATTTTTTAATAATAATAATAACCTTTTTCTTTCATATTTAATATATTCATAAAATAAATGAATTAAAGTATATTTGAAAAACAACATTATTAATAAAATATTTTTTTCAAATATTAATTGTAAAAAAATGTAAATTTCATCCTTTAATAAATTATTAAAAAATGATATATTTTATTAATTAAAAATACATAAATGAAACGTCATCACAAAGTTCAAGAAACATATAAAACAATAAGATTACTAGGAGAAGGTTCATATGGTAAAGCATTATTAGTGAGGTCAAATAATGAAAATAAGAATTATTATGTAATGAAAACAATATCATTAACAAATATGAATGAAGAAAAAAAAAAAAAAACATATGAAGAAGTAAAAATATTACGAAAATTAAACCATCCAAACATAATAAAATTTCATGAAGTTTTCGTAGTAAAAGAGCCATCACAGACATTAAATATAATAGCAGAATATGCAGATGGAGGGGATTTATCAGAAAAAATCAAAAATCAAAAAAACAAAAATAAATATTTTAAAGAATCTCAAATTTTAGATTGGTTTATTCAAATATGTTTAGCATTACATCACATGCATAAAAAGCATATATTACATAGAGATATAAAATCTCAAAATATATTTTTAACTAAAAATGATATAATTAAATTAGGTGATTTTGGTATTTCTAAAAGTTTAAATTATACTTTAGAAAAAGCAAGAACAATCATTGGAACACCATATTATTTATCACCTGAAATAATTCAAAATATTCCTTATTCTTATAAAAGTGATATATGGAGTCTTGGTGTTTTATTATATGAAATGGTCTCTTTAAAAATGCCTTTTGATGCTCCTAATTTACCTATTTTAGCTTTGAAAATTCAAAAAGGAGAATATGAAAAATTAAAAAATATTTGGAGTGAAGATTTACGAAATTTAATTTATTCTATGTTATTAACTAATCCTGATAAAAGACCTAATTTAGAAGATATTTTAAGTAAGTTTTCATTTTTTATAATTTTTTTTAGAAATGCCTTTTTTGAAAGAAAGAATGAAAAAGTTTTTGGAGGAATGTGGATATAATCAAGATTTTACTAAAACTTTTATTAATGCTTTTGTATCATATATTTTATTTAACTTTTTTAGAAACAAGAAAAAAAACAGGAAAAAGAAAAAAAAAAATCTAAATTTTCAAATAGTAATGAAAATCCCGTTCAAAAACCTCAAAAAAATATAAAAGAAATAGATAAAAATAATAATAAAAATGATAATATGAATAATAATAATAAATCTGAAAATATAAAAAATGAAAACATATCATATAAAATAATCTCAAATAAAAAGGAAATAAATTTAATGAAGAAAAATGAAAATAACATAAATAAGAATTTTCCGAAAATAAACATAAAAAAAGAATCATCTAATGAAATAAAAGAAATAAAAAAGAGTGTAACAAAACAAGATAGTGTAATATCAGGAAAAACAAAAGATACAAATAAATATTCAGAATCATTAATTCCTTCATCTTCAATTTTATCAAATAATTCTATAGGAGATGATTCACAAACAAATTTACAAGATTTCATAAAAAATGGAAAAAAAGAAATTATTTTTCAAGATACAAATAGTAAAGAAATATTATTAGAAAATGAAAAAACAACAAAAGTTTTAAAAATTAAAATCAAAGAAACTAATAAAAATAAAAATTCCTTTTCAAATGAAGAAAAATCTGATTCTATTAAATTTAATGAATTTAAAAAAAAAAAAGATTTATATGATGCTAATAAAGTTTTAGATATTATTCAAAATACTTATTTAGGTTTTAATTATGATGATGAAGAAGAAGATGAGAATGAAGAAACTTTAATTAATGATGATTATGGTAATTTAGATGAAATTATTTCTGATAATAATCATATTAACAATATAAATATTAATGCTCAACCATTTGAAAAAACATTTTTAAGTAAAAAAGATAAAGATGATATTCAAATTATTAGAAATCAAATTGAAAGTAAATTAGGAAAAGATTTCACTAAATTTTTAATTCATTATGTTTCTTCGAGAACTGATAAAGATCTTTTAAAATTTGATCAAAAAGAAATTGAAAAAAAATTAAAAAGAGATTATGAGAATAAAAAAATTAAAGTTAGTTATAGCTTATTAAATGAATCTTTTAATTTATTACCTGAAATTTATTCTATTGTAATTGCAGAAAGAATGGATGATAATCTTAAATAATAATATATTCTTTTAACATTATTAATTATTATACATTAGATTAAAATATTTTTTTTGTAAAAAAACTACATTAAATATAATATATCATATTAAAAAATTAACAGAAATTACAAAAATAATATTAAAAACTCCATAAAATAGACTTTAAAAAAATAAAATCTTTTTTTAATTAAATACACTTATTTTTTAAAAAACAATGAATAACAAAAAAGTAAAATTTAAAGTAGTATTTTTTAAGCAGAACCTTTTCTTTTATTTTCAATTAATTATTAAATAATTCTCTAACAAATTTTTTAAATTCATCATAATCAATTGTATCATCTCTATTAATATCTACTTTAATCATCGTTTCTTTAACTTCTTTTTCAGTAGGCTGAGGTAATTGATATTCATCAGCAAGAAAAAACATCATTTTTCTAAATTCTTCTGCATCTATTATCATATTTCCATCTTTATCTCTCTTGTAAATAACATTCTAACTACTGCATCACATTTTGGCTCACTTTGTAATAAAATTTCAAGTATTTTATCTATTTTTTTTTGGTTTTTTATTTTTTGTTTTTTATATATTTTTTTGTAGTTTTTGATTTTTTTGTGTTATTACTCAAATTTTTAACTCTCTTTTTCTATCTAATCTTATAATCTACAAACAAACATTATAACATTTATATATATAATAATTCAAATATATACGAACAAAAAAAATTGTAAAAATAAAAATTAAAAAATCAATTTATTATTCATTTAATAACAAAAATCTTTTTATTGATTATTAGTTTTATTAAGTTGTGTTAAATGTGCTCTAGGATTAAAATATCCTTCATGCATTTGATGAACAGTATGTTTAAAGTCTTCTTCAATTTTAGGATCACCATAAATTTCTTCTCCATATTTATTTGGTTGTCCATGACTATAAAATTTTCCATATAATTCATTTGTAGTTCCAAAAGTTTGAAAGGATTTCATTTTTTTTATTTATTTCTTATAACTTAAACTTTATATTTTTATTTATTTAATTTTATAATAATTTTTTCAAAGAAATAAAATGATTTTTTTATTATTTTTTTGAATATAAAGTTTTACAAATAGGGCAAATTTGGTCATACAACATCCATTCATTTAAACATTGAGAATGTAGAATATGTTTATTACAAGAAAAAATAGAAATATCATCATCATCTAAAAAATCTCCTAAACATATTTGACAACTTTCATAAATGATAACATCCTTAAATTTACTTATTTCTTTAAATTTACATTTTTCAAATTCAAATTTTTTTTCAGCTTCAATTAAATTATTTTGTTGTTCATTAATCATATTTTCAAACATTAAAACTATATTATCAATTTTATTTAATCTTTCATCAAGATAAATTTCATAAATTTGGATTTTATTAATACCTTCATTTAATAATTTAATTTTTTCTAAATAATTTTTTCTTTTTTGCTGAAATACAATTAATTGATTTTTAAAATCTTTTTGTTCTTCTTTAAATTCTTTTACACTTTCTTCTAATTCACTTTTTATTTTAAACATTTCTTCACATTGTTCATATTCATCAATATTTTCGTTTATATATAATATTTTATTATCATATATATTAATTTTATCTGAAATAAAATTTGAATTCTTTTCTATTTCCTTCAAATAATTTTTGGTATCTTTGTAATCTAATATTACATCTTTTAAATCATTTTCTAACTTTATTCTACTTTCTTTTATTTCTTCTTGATCATCTAAAAGATGTTTTCTTTCTTGTTTTATCAGATATAATTGTTGAATCATTGTTGGTATATTCATTTTTAATTAAATAAAAATACAAATATGATAAAATAATGCAGTATAAAAATATAATAAAAATATAATAAAAAATCCTAAAAAAAGAAAATGGAAGTCAAAAAATTAGTAGCATACTTTAGTGCAACAGGAAAGACAAAAGGAGTATCATTAAAATTAGGAGAAATGATGAAAGCTGACACATACGAAATAAAGCCTAAAGAGAAATATACAGAAGCTGATTTAAATTGGACAAATAAAAAATCTCGTTCTTCAATAGAAATGGGAGATCCAAAATCTCGTGTTGAACTTTCAGATAAATCAGCAAATATTTCAAATTATGATACTATTTACTTAGGATTTCCCATTTGGTGGGGGGTCGCTCCTCATATCATTAATACTTTTCTTGAAAGTTATGATTTTAAAGGAAAAACTATTGTTATTTTCGCCACTTCTGGAGGGAGTGGTATTGGAAAATGTGCTGAAAATTTAAAAGATTCTGCTAATGGTGCTACCATTAAAATTGGAGGCTTGGTTAATAGTGATTTAGTTTTAAAAAAAATAAAGGAAATTCAATAAGAGGTTTTTTTATTTTTTTGGAATTATATTAAATTTTTTAATATTTTTTATTTTTAAATCATTTTTTTATGAAATTTGAAGAAACACTTTTTTATAACGAGAATATTTTCCATCATAAAAATACCTTAGTAAAAAAAAATAAAATATCAAAAACTCCCAAATTCAAATTCAATTAAAATGAAATTATTCAAACTTGATTTCTAATAAGCAAATATTGAAATAGATGTTAAACTTTTCTAATACTAAAATTTTAGGAAATAACAATATAATTAATAATTTAATAACTTAAATGGCATCAAAATACATTCAACAATTTCCAATTCCTGATGATTTCCCAGATATTTTAATAGAATTCACAACAGAAATTCTTCGTAATCAACCATTAGATATAATTGATTTTGGAGTAGAATATTTTCGTTGTTTAGAAGAACAAAAAATTTTAGATTATCCTCATAGAGGGCAAAACATTCCATGTGACTTTAAACCTTCCATCCCTACTATTCCAAGTAAAGAAAAAAAATCTCCTATGACTTTAGATGCTTACTTACAATATCAACAAACTTTAAAAGATGATTTGGAAAGAAAAGAAAAAATGAAAGAAGAAGCAAAAGACTTTGAATCCGCTTTTCAAGAAAGATTAAGAGAAATGAAAGAAAAAGAAAAAGAAGAAGATGAATTTGATGGTATGATGATTGGAGGAGGTGAAATTATTGAACCTGATGATGAAATTGAAATTATGCAAGGAGGTGGTGTTATGATTGATGTTGAAGAAGAAAAAGAGAAGGAGATAGAAGAAAGAGAAATTGAAGAAAAAGAAAGACAAAAAGAAATTGAGAGACAAAAAGAACTAGAAAGACAAAAACAAATAATAAAAGAAAGTGAAGTAAGGATTATGATGATAGGTGGAGGAGAAATAATAGAACCAGATGACACTAAAGACGTTATGGTTGGTGGTGGTGAAATAATTATACCAGATGTTGAGAGAGATATTATGGAAGGTGGTGGTATAATTATTGAACCTGATGACACAAAAGATATAATGGAAGGAGGAGGTGTCATGATAGGTGACATCAAAGAAGAAGAAGAGAATATATTAATGGAAGGTGGCGGAGTTATGATAGAAGAAGTTGATGAAGAAGAAGGTCTTTTAATGGAAGGTGGCGGAGTTATGATAGAAGAAGCTGATGAAGAAGAAGGTCTATTAATGGAAGGTGGCGGAGTTATGATAGATGAAGTTGATGAAGAAGAAGGTTTATTAATGGAAGGTGGTGGTGTTATGATAGAAAAAGTTGTAGAAAAAAATGATTTCGATAATGTTTTAATAGAATCTGGAAAAGTCACAATAGAAGAGGTTAATCAAGTAGATAAAAAAGATAAAGAAAAAGAAAATAATGATGATGATAATATATTAATGGAAGAAGGTCCTGCAGTAGTTGAAGAAGTAGATCAAGCAGACAAAAATGATAAAGAAAAAGAAAATAACGATGATGATAATATATTAATGGAAGAAGGTCCTGCAGAAATTGATGAAGTAGATCAAGTAGATAAAAATGATAAAGAGAATGAAAACAACGATGATAATCTTCCAAATGGGGATTATTTAAATACCCAAGATAATTTCAATGAAATAAAAAATTCATCTCCAATGGGAATTTCACTTAATTTTTCAAAATTAAAACATTATGAAGATTGTATAGATTTTGAAGATAAAGAATCAGAATTAGAGAAATTAAAAAATGAAGATAATGAAGAAATAGAAAATTACATAAATACAATATTTACTCCAAATAAAAACATAAATGATATAATAATAAAAATGCAAAAAACTTTGAATTCCTTATATAAAAATAAAGGAACAGAAAATGAGGAAGAATATAATGAAATAAATGAAGAATTAAAAAATAAATTATTAGAATTAAAATTGCAAATATTAGAAAATGACTATAAAACTCAAGCTTTGAATGATGCAATTTCTGATTTTAGATCATATGATTATTATGATAGAATTGTAAAATGTTATTCAATGAAATTAAATGAACCTTTTGAAGATGATAATAAATATTTAGATGAATTTTCTTATTTTTTATTTAATAATAAATTAGGAAATATTAATAAAACTACTTTAGAAAAATATCCTTATATAAAAAAATATTTCTCTCATAACATTGAATTATTACAACCTGATATTTATTCTTTTGCTCATAATTATAAAAATTATTCTGAAGATGAATTTAATGATAAATTTAATAATTTACCAATAAAAAAAAGAGAATTATTTTTAAACTATTTTAAATTAATTCATTTAGATGATGATTCTTCAGAAAAACAAAAATATTTAGATAATATGAATAAAAAGAGATACATTTCATCTCTTAATCAAATTTATTTAAAATTATCTTCTTCTGATGAAGAAAATAAAAATACAATTTTACCTTTAGCAAAAGAAAAATTAGATAATAATTATCCAAAAATATCTAAATTTATTGATGAAATATCAAGTAACTATAATGAAGAATTAAATAATGAATTTAAATCATTTAAACCAATTGAAAGAAATATAATATTAGAATATTTAAAATTAAAAGATTTAAATGATATTTATGATAAATTAGATAATTTAGAAATAGATGAAGATAACTTAAACTTTTATTATAAAATGAAAGAAATATATAAAGAAAGTGAAAATGTTCCAGAATTAAATATGAGAAATAAAAGTATTTGTATAAATAAAAGTTTTGAATCTTCAGATAAATTAAAAGAATATTTAAATGAATTAGATGATAAAAATTCAAATGAAGAAGATTTAATAAATAAATATAAAGAATTTGATCCTTTAACACAAGAAGGAATTTATTATTATTCCTCAATAATAAATAAAGATGATGGAAGATTAAATAATATAATTAATCAAATGAAAAGTAATAATAATAATATTAATAATGAAGAATTTATTGGTGGATATATGGAAAATGAAGAAAATGAAAATAAAGTTGATGAAGAAAATACACAGAAAAAAAAGAAAAAAGGTGTTAATGAAGAAGGATTAGAATCTGATACTGATAAAGAATTTTATAATGAAAAGGAAGAAATGGAATAACAAAAAGAAATTTTTTTTTCAAAGATTATATTACATTAATTTACAAATTTTAATTTATTTTAATTTTTTAAATTAATAAATTAAAAAAAAATTTATTTTTTAAAAAAATGTTTGAACATGAATTTAATTATATAAATGAGGAAAATAATACAAAAATAATATATTGTTCAAGTCAAACAAAAGGATGTGATTGTAAAAATATATTATCAAACAATAGGAAAAGTATATGGTTATCAGAAAAAAATATTCCTCAAATAATAATAATAGATATAAGTAAAATAGAAAAAAAACCAGAAAATTCATTTTTTAAATATTTTGGAATATATTGTTGGCATGCTTATTCAACAAATCCAAAAATAATTCAACTTTTAGTTTCTGAAAACAATAAAAATTATTTTGATTTAGGAAATTATGAATTAACAATGTCACCGAAAACACAATATTTTCAAATTGAAAATTTAGAAAAATTAAAAAATAAAAAAATTAAATTTATTAAATTAATTATTAAAGAAACTTTCGGAGGAAGTAGAACATATATTAACCAAATTTTTTTCTATGATGAACAATCTGAAATTAATAATAATGAAATTGATGATACTTTTCAATTAACTATTAATAATGAAATTGATGATAATAACAATATTGATGAAAAATATTTAAAAAAAAATAATGATAATAGAAATTATTTTAATAATAATAATAAAAAAAATAGAAGAAAAACGGAAG
>JAEEGF011128551.1_pt1 | contig 11617 bp, 10 predicted proteins | sample 9134171 | NCBI WGS metagenome assembly JAEEGF01 (sample SAMN16246542, study PRJNA631951) | gut metagenome | biome: gut microbiome; feature: rumen; material: AP-attached | host: Bos | place: Iran: Karaj | collected 2018-10 | reverse complement strand
ATCACACGCGCCAGAACAAGACAAACCATGCGAAGTACGGACCCGCCTCCGAAAAACACGATCGGATTCAGAGCGAGGAGCGTCTCCGCCCACTTTTCGGAGACTTCTCTCCGGAAGGAGAACATTTCCTTCGCGATCCCGAAGCCGCCGAACGCAGCGATCGTACCGTAAAAGATCAGGCAGAAGCTCAAAAAGTCGATCAGGAAACTCAAAAAAGAGGTCGACATGAACTTCAGGAACGTCGGACCGAGAAAGCGGAAGATGACTTTGTAGATTTTGATCGAATCGTGCAGTGCGTTGAAGTGCGAAGAGCTGTTATCGTCGATGTAGACCGTTTCGATCGGGACCTCGTAAACGCCGGTGCTCTTCGTACAGCAATGCAGAAGCTGATGGATCTCATATTCGTAGCGATCGCCGGTCAGAGCAAGCATTTCGGGGATCCGGCTGACGGAAAACGCTCTCAGACCTGTCTGCGTATCATAAACCTTTTTGCCCGTCGTGAGACGAAAGACGCCGCGCGTGATGCCGTTTCCGAGACGGCTGCGCAGAGGGACCTTTCCCTTAAAACGGCGCGAGCCCGTGATCAGAAGATCCGGATGCGCTTCGTAAGCGCCGCAGACCTTGATGCAGTCGGGCATCAGATGCTGACCGTCTGCGTCGACGGTCAGGATGCCGTCCTCGTCGGGATGGTTTTCCGCAATATAAGCAAACGCGGTCTTCAGGGCAGCGCCTTTGCCGCGATTCTGTTCATGCTCTAAAAGTGTTACGCGGGACAGCTCTTTCACGGCGTCGAAAACAGGACGGCATGCGTCACTGCTGCCGTCGTTGACAACGACGATATGATAAGAAGTCTGCGCAATAAAATCCCTGAGTACGCCGAGCAATTTCTCGTCCGGCTCGTATGCGGGTATAACAACGATCATGTGTAAACCTCCATAATCATTCACATTACAGTATACCATAAATCAGCCGAAAGAAAAGCATTTTTTTCCAAATCCGAAGACCTTTCACAATATTTTGATCCTTATACTGACAGTATAGCGTACAAATGCGTTGTTTTTGTAAAATGTTCGTAACGAATCTGCGTTTCCGTAGAATTTTTCTGGAAAGGAGAGTACAATGAAAACAAAAAGAGCCGAAAGGGTTTTTGAATATGGATAAGAAGAAAAAGATCATCCTGCTCGTTACGATCGTTGTCTGCGCGGCAGTCATCGGCGTTGCGGCTGCGCTGGTTTTCCGATCGCTCGGCAGCGGCGGCGCCTTCAAAAACGGATCGTCCTGCGGCGCAAAGACGAAGGAGCCGCAGAAGACCACCGAGACGACGGAAGCTCCCATAACCGAGGAGCCGGGCGATATCGTGATCACAACGACCGAGCCGGAGTTCACACCGGAAACGCCCGCCGCAACACCCGCATCCGGCGAGATCGCGACGCCTACGCCGGAACCGACCCCGACGCCGGTCGATCCGTATCAGGAGCTGATGAAGGAAGCCGATACGTCGATGATGAAGAATATCGTGAACGTTTTGCTGGTCGGCGTGGACTACGCAACGGAGCGTGAGACCTGGAGCGGCAAAAAGGACTGGCATTCCGACGTCATGATCGTGATGGCGGTCAACTTTGACGAAAACCGCGTGGATCTGATCTCTCTGCCGCGTGATACCTATGCGAAGATTCCTGGCGTCAAGGGCATTTACAAGCTCAACGCATCCCTGAACTGCGGCGGCGATCTGTATAAGAAGGACGGATCCGTGAATCTCAAGAGCCTTGAAAAGGTTTGCGAGTCCGCGGAATGGATGCTCGGCGGCATCGACGTGGATTATTACTATGCCGTCACCATGACGTCGCTTAAGGACCTGGTGGACCTCTGCGGCGGCTTGGAATATGATATGGACGTCAGCTTCCATATCCAGGGAAGATACTATGAAAAGGGCCTGCAGCATATCGACGGGCAGGCGTTTCTGGATTACTGCCGCGTCAGAAAATCGGGGAGCGGTCTCCCTGCCAGCGAGCAGGGCGACGCAAACCGCGTGAATCGTCAGAAGCGCATGTTGGTCGCGCTGTTCAAACAGATGAAGGCCGACAGGCTGATCACACAGATCCCGCAGATCATCGAAACGTTCGACGGCGAGCTGTTTACCAACTGCTCCTTTGCGCAGACGGCCGCGCTTGCAGCGTTTGCCTATAATCTCGATCCGGGCAACATCGGTATGTACTCGATGAGCGGAACGACAAGAACGTTGTTCCATTGGAACTACTGCTTCACGGACCAGAAAAACCGTGTTGAGGTCATCAAGAAGGTTTACGGCGTCGATGCAAAGCAATACCCGGAGTACACGCTGAATTATGCGCGATACCACTGGTGCGACATGCTGTACGAGCATTATAAAGAACTGTACGATCCACTGACAAAGTATGTGCAGAAGCTGATCGACGAGGACGACAAGCTGCCTGAGTTTACACCGGAGCCTACCGAGACGCCGGAAGACCCGACCCCTACGCCGGATAAGCCGACGCCTACGCCGGAGGATCCGACTCCCACGCCGGATAAGCCAACGCCGGAACCGACAAAGGAGCCGACGCCGGCGCCGACCCCTGCGCCTACGGATGACTCGGGAGAAACGGGCGAAGGCAGCAATGCGGGGCAGTCGCAAATCAAGGCGCGGCGATCCGTACAGTCTGATAACAACGAGGTACAGATCCGAAAGTATACGGCGGAACAACGCGAGCTCTTCGAGCAGTACAAGACCGCGGTGAAAGAACTGGAGGAGCTGCACAAGGAAGCGGATAAGCAGGTCAAGAAATCAAAAGCAGGCTCCACGATGAAGGAGATCGGCGAGAAATACATTGCGAAGCTTGCCGAGGTGCAGGAGCTTGCAATCAAAGTGGCGACCGAGTTCGAGTATAAGAAGGTCAAGTACTTTACGATCGCGTGCGAGCCGACGGACACCGCAAAGGCCAACTCCCCCTGGGCGATCCGGTACTGGAACGATCGCAAGATCAATGAGATCTATGTAGATTTCGATTAAAACTATATTGACAAGTATCAAAATGAATGCTACAATAATTTCGATTAATATCGAAACAGATTGGAGGCATTCATTTTGACTATCTTGGAACAATACAACAATATGCTCGATGCGGAGGCGCTTCGCATGAAGGAAGCGGCGGCGCAGGCAAAGGCGCAGGGCGACGAGCGTCAGCATTCGATCGCCTTGATGAAGGCAAGCATGCTCGGCGATATGCTGAAGGTCCTCGGACGCGTCGAGTATGAGGGAAAACGTCCGAATGCGCTGGAAACGCTGATCGACTCGTTCTCTGCGGAGGCGGAGAATCAGCACAGGCTAGGAGACTATGACGCGGCGGACCGGGCGGAGCAGAAGGCAATGACCGTACAGTTTGCGCTTGACGCATTGCGGGAGGCGGAAGGTCATGGAGCATGAGACCCTGTGCCTGATGAAGACACTCGGCGACGCGGCACGGCTCGGGATCCTGCGTGCGCTCCATGAAAAGGACTGCTATGTGGAATTGCTTGCAGAACGGATGAATCTGTCCGCCGCGACCGTATCGTTTCATTTGAAAAAGCTGCAGGCTGCGGGACTCGTCGATTCCCGTCGGGAGCAGTATTATATTGTGTATTCCCTGAAGCGGGAGGTATTCTCACGCACGCTCGGGGAGCTGATCTTTCCGCAGACGGGGGAGGAAGGTACGGAAGCGCTCCGGGAGGAACAGTATCGGCGCAAGGTCCTGAAAAGCTTTATGCCGAACGGCGTCTGCCTGCAGATGCCTGCGCAGCTCAAGAAGCGAATCATCATCTATCGCGAGATATTCTCCCGTTTCGACCCTTCGCGAACCTATACGGAAAAGGAGGTCAACGCGATCATCTCGGACGTCCATGCCGACTACTGTACGGTGCGCCGCGATTTTATCGGCATGGGCTGGATGCAGCGCAGCGCCGGGATCTATACAGTGAACCCCGATCCGGATTGGAACGCCTATGCGGATCTGCGCTCGAAGGGCGACGGCTGACCGCGTCATGAAAAAACAGAAGCAGACAGCGCTTGCTGCCTGCTTTTTACGTTTTTGATAAAGCTTTTATTCACCGCGGATCGCCGCGATCATCGACTTGGGATCCTTTGCCTTAAAGACGGCGCTGCCGGCGACCAGAACGTCCGCACCGGACTCGATACAGAGCTTTGCCGTCTCAGGATTGACGCCGCCGTCGATCTCGATCAGCGTGGAAAGACCGCGCGTATCGATCCGGCTTCTCAAAGCGCGGATCTTATGGAACGTTTCCGGAATGAAGGCCTGCCCGCCGAAGCCGGGGTTGACGCTCATCAGCAGAACGAGGTCGCATTCGGGAAGAAGATGCTCGCATGCGCTGATCGGCGTTGCGGGATTCAACACGACGCCGGCTTTCATGCCGGCGGCATGAATGGCCTGCAGAGCACGGTGCAGATGCCGTTCCGAGGATTCGACATGTATCGTCAGAATATCGGCCCCGGCCTTCTTGAACGGTTCGATCCAATCGGATGGATGCTCGACCATCAGGTGCACATCGATCGGAAGGTCGGTCAGCGGCCGCAGCGCCTTGCACATATCCGGACCGAAAGTGATGTTCGGCACGAAGTTTCCGTCCATCACGTCAAAATGCACCCAGTCTGCGCCCTGTTCTTTCAACTTTTGTACCGCTTCGCCCATGGCGGCGAAGTTTGCGGACAGGATCGACGGCGCGATCTTAATCATAACGGTGTTTCCTCCTCAGTTGATAATCAGATGCGATCTCGCAGTAGCGTTTATAGCGTTCCGCGGAAAGCGCTCCGGTATGAAGCAGCGGCTTTACGCCGCAGTCCGGCTCGCTGATGTGCATACATCCGGGGAACCGACACGGAGAAGCGTCGCGAAACTCCGGGTAGCAGGCATCCAGCTCGTTCTGTTCCAGGCATTCCGTTTCAAACATGGAGAATCCCGGCGTGTCGAGTACGGCGCCGCCCTCGTATGGCCAAAGCTCGGCGTGGCGCGTCGTGTGACGGCCGCGGTCGGTCTTGCGCGAAAGCGTGCCGGTCTCAAGATGCAGATCGGGGACCAGCGCGTTCAGAAGCGACGACTTTCCGACGGCGGACTGTCCGGCAAGACAGGTCACTTTTCCTTTCAGCATCGTCCGGAGCTTGTCAAGCCCCTCGCCGGTTTCGGCGCTGACAATTGCCGTTTCAAAAGCGGCGTAATCGGTCCGAAACGTATGCAGCAGCGCAGGATCCGCCGTGTCGAGCTTGTTCAGCACGGGGATGGGAACGATATCCATCCGCCTTGCCGCAATGATCAGCCGGTCGACGAGCAGCCAGTCCGGTTCCGGCACGGAGGCGGAGACGACGATCAGAAGCTGATCCACGTTTGCGACCGGCGGACGGACCAACAGATTTCTGCGCGGAAGGATCTCTGCGAGCTGTGCGTATCCCTGCTCCTTGCGCTCGATGACGACGCGGTCGCCGACGGTCGGAACAAGGCCTTCGCGCCGAAACGCGCCGCGCGCCTTCGACGTTACCGTTTCATTGGATTCGGTCAGCACTTCGTAGAAGCTGCCGACGCCTTTGATCAGCAATCCGCGTTCCGTCATTTTGCAAAGGCGACGGACTGAGGCGTTTGCATATCCTCTCCGTTGATGTACAGATTCAGAGTACGTGTGACCGATTCGTACCAGTAGACGGTCGCCGTTTCGGTGATCTCAGCCTTCGTTTCTTTATTCCTGAGATGCGAATGCAGAATGATCCGGTAGGGGATCTCCTCGATATTGTTGGTTTCGATTCCGATCTCCACAAGATTTACGGGGTTGTCGTTCTCGATGGAGAGCGCAAAGGAGACGTCTGCTTTATAGGTCCAACCGGTATTGCGGTAGACCAGCAGCCGGATCGCGGAACCGGTCGAGTAAAACTGCTCGGTCTGTTCCGGCGCGAACGAGGGCTGCGGCGTCGGCGTGACGGAAACGGACTGTATCGGGATCCCGTCCGGCTGTTCCGATTCCAGCGGGATCTCCTCAACGGAGGGGGTCTCGGTCGCTTCTGCGGTGACCGTTTCGGATCCGTCTGCGTTTGGCGTGACCTCCGGCGTTTCCTCCGGCAAAGGTTCTTCCGTCGGAGACGGTTCGGGCGTTACCTCCGGCGTCGCAAGCGCGGCGGGGGAGGGTGCTTCAAACAAAAGCTCCTGATCCGGAACGTCCTCGCCGACGTAGGAGACAGACATTGCGACGACCGTATTGTTGCGCAGATCGGCAGGCGGAACGTCGGTGAACTCAACGATCAGATTCCGGAATCCGTATTCCTGATACAGAACATGCAGCGCATCGTCCAGCGAGTATCCGATCAGATTCGGAATGCTCCGGAGCTGGTATTCGTCCGTGTCCGGTTCGGCTGACACAGCCGTCGTGGGCGGTACGGAAACAGAGAGGACTTCCGTCTCGGAGGCCTCGGCATCCCGCACAACGTCCTTCGGCTTGCTTGTCGCGTAGATCAGCACCACGATCCCGATGATCGCGATCGGCAAAAAAACGCAAAGCGCGATCAGGGCATATACGGAGGGCTTGCGCTGCCCGAAGCGGCTCTTCTTTTCTTCGGGCTCGCTGACGAACGATCCGCTCGGATCGGAAAGCGAACGCACAAGATCGCTGCGCATCTCACGCGCAGTCTGATACCGGTTTTCGGGATCCTTCTCCAACGATTTCAGAACGATATCGTTCAGCGCGGGCGGAAGATCGGGCACAAGGTCGATCGGCGGCGTAGGCTTTTCCTGCAGGTGCATCAATGCGATCGTCACCGTGGAATCCGAATCGAACGGCACAGAGCCGGTCAGCATTTCATAAAGGCAAACGCCGACGGAATAGAGATCGCTTTGTTCGGTCGCGATCGTGCCTTTAGCCTGTTCCGGTGAGATATAATGGACGGAGCCGAGCACCTTTTGCCCGGAGAACGTGACGGTCGAAGCCTTGACCTCGCGCGCGATGCCGAAGTCCGCCAGCTTCACGCGTCCCTTGTCGGTCACGATCACGTTCTGCGGTTTGACGTCGCGGTGGATGATGCCATGCGAATGCGCGGCATAGAGCGCATCAAGGATCTGACAGGTGATGCCGATCGCAGTACGCACCGGCAGCGCGCCGTTTTTTGAAATCAGGTCCTTCAGTGTGCGCCCTTCGACGTATTCCATGACAAGATACGGAAGTCCGTCATGCGTGCCGGCGCCGTACGCGCGTACGATATTCTCGTGCGAAAGCGTCAGGATCGCGTTCGCCTCGCGTGAGAACCGGCGCAAAAACTCCGCATCGTCCTTATACTCATCCTTGAGCATCTTCACGGCGACGGTTTTGCGGTTGACCATATTGATCGCTTTATAGACCTGCGCCATGCCGCCGCTTCCGATCAGCTCAACGATACGATATTTGCGGTCGAGTATCGTTCCGATCATGCAATGCCTCCGTCATTGATCGCGAGAACGACGGTGATGTTGTCGCGGCTGCCCGCTTCAAGCGCCCGGCGGATCAGCATATCGCAAGCCGACTCCAGATTAGACCGCAGACGCAGAATTTCCGCCATTTCTGCGTCGTCCAGAACGCCGCAAAGGCCGTCCGAACAGAGCAGAAGCAGATCGCCCTTCTTCCAGTCGCAGGAGAAAATATCGGTGTATACGCGCGCCTCCGTGCCGACGGCACGGGTGATCAGATTGCGCCGCGGGTGCGTTTTCGCTTCTTCGGGCGTGATCGCACCGCGCCGCACGAGCTCCGCAACGAAGGAATGATCGTGCGTGATCTGTCGGAGGACGGTCCCGTCATAATGATACAGCCGGGAATCGCCGATGTTGGCGGCCGTAAAGCGGTTCGGCTCGAGGATCGCCGCCACGAGCGTACAGCCCATCCCGTACATTTCGTCCCGCATCGAGGCGAGAAGATGTACCTCACGGTTCGCTTCGCCGAAGCCTTCGGAAAGCGCCGCTTCGGGGTCGCCGTGACCGCGCAGCAGGATTTCGCTGAGCGTGTCGACGGCAAGACGGCTTGCGACCTCGCCGGCCTGATGCCCGCCCATGCCGTCGGATACGATCACGGCGTCGAGCGTGTCTGTATGCAGAAGCCTGAAAAAGTCTTCGTTCTGCGGTCTGAGACCCGTTTCCGTTTTACCCGCGAAGTTCATTGAGTACCCTCCTTCGTAATTGTCCGCAGGCGCCTTCGATATCGGCGCCCATTTCACGGCGCACCGTCGCCGAGATGTGCCTTGCTTCCAGCCATTCTCTGAACCGATGCGCATATGCTCTCGTCACACCGTCCAGCCCGCGTTCCTTCACCGGATTCAGCGGGATCAGGTTGACGTGACAGAGCAATCCTCTGAGCCTGGCGGCAAGCGCCTCCGCATCCGCCTCGGAATCGTTCTTTCCGCCGATCAGCGCGTATTCAAACACCACACGCCGTCCGGTCCGTTCCGCATATGCTCTTGCCGCTTCCAGCACCTGTTCGATCGGGTAAGCCTTGTTGATCGGCATCAGCTCGGAACGCACCTCGTTCGAATGTGCGTGCAGGGAGATCGAGAGCGTTACGTGCGGCGCATCGTCGATCAGCCGATAGATCTTCGGAACGATCCCGCAGGTGGAAAGCGAAATGTTCCGCGCGCTGATGTTCGGTCCCTGCTCGCTCGTCACGCGGCGGAGAAACGTCACCACATTGTCGTAATTGTCAAGCGGTTCGCCGCTGCCCATCAGCACGATGTTTGTGACCGTGCGCGGTTTGCCCTCGGCCGGAGGTTCGTCGCGTTCGATCTCGGCAAGGAAGGAAAGCATCTCGCCCGGACGGAGCGAGCGGACACAGCCCTCGAGCGTACTTGCGCAGAATTTGCAGCCCATGTTGCAGCCGACCTGCGTAGACAGGCAGACTGTATTGCCGTAAGAATAGCGCATCAGAACGCCTTCGACAAGGTTTTCGTCCTCGAGCTCAAACAGATATTTGATCGTTCCGTCCTTCGGAGAAACGCGTTTATCATAGATCCGTGCGCCGCCGAACGGGATCGTATCGAGCTTTGCGCGAAGGTCCTTCGGGAGATTCGTCATTTCCTGCGGACGAACGCCCCTAAATAGCCATTCCGAGACCTGTCCGATGCGGAACTTCGGCACGCCGAACGCACCGACGGCGTCGGCGATCTCCTGTTCGGTCATGTCCATCCAATACATCGGTTCAGCTCCTTTGCATTCTTGCGTAATAAAATCCGTCCGTACCGTCGCGCGTGGGCAATAGCTGCCGCGCTTCGGAAAGCGCAAAGTCCAGATGCGCATTCAAAAACTGCTTCACACGCTCGTCGTTTTCCCGCCTTACGATCGTACACGTTGCGTAAACGAGGACGCCTCCGGGCTTCACATACCGGCAGCATGCCGAGAGGATCGCATCCTGTACAGCGGTGAGCGCGTTGACGGCCGCCTCATCCTTGTGCAGCCGAACGTCTGGCTTTTCGGCAAGCAGACCGAAACCGCTGCAAGGTACGTCCAGAAGCACCGCATCAAACGCGTTTTCAAACTTCGGATCAAAGACCGACGCGTCCCGGCATTCAGTCTCCGCCTGCACGCCGAGACGGGCAAACGCCTTGTCCATCAGTGCTTTGCGGTGCGGATGCAGCTCCCATGCCGTCAGTCTTGCCGTGTTCTCCGAAAGCGACGCAAGGTAAGCGGTCTTGCCGCCCGGCGCCGCGCAGGCATCAAGGATGCGTTTTCCGCGAATCTTGCCGAGCGCGCGGCAGATCAGCATGGCGCCTTCACCCTGCACGGCAAGTTTGCCTTCCGTAAACAGCGGACTGCGCGCAAGATCGAATCCCGCGGAGAGCTTCAAACCGTTCGGATCAAGGGAGCAGGGGACGAACGGCACCGGCAGCGCCGCAGCGAGCGCGTCCGTCGTATACGGAAACTGCGCGCGCACCACGGTGCCCAAGGGCTTTTTTAGGAGCAACGCTTCCGTCTCCGTTTCGCCGTATTCCGCGATCCATTCGGCGACCAAAAACGTCGGGATGCCGTACCGGATCGAAAGCCGGTCAACAGGATCCTCCGGCAGCGGGGGAAGGATGCCGCGTTCGCGGTCCAACCGCCGCAATACGGCGTTGACGAGACCGCAGCAGTCTTTTTTACCGATCTCCCGGCACAGCTTTATCGCTTCGTCGATCGCCGCGTGCGCGGGCGTATCGAGAAACAGCAGCTCGGTCCCGGACATCCGGAGAAGGTTCCGGACGGCGCGCTTCTGCCGCTTGCAGAAGTGCGAAAGTATAAAATCAAGATACGACGCCTCGGCGATCGTCTCATTGACGAGCGCGTACAGAAACGGGACGTCTTTCGACGCAGCCGAATCGGCAGCCTCCTTCAGCGCAAGGTTCGTGTATGCGCCGTCCTCCAGGATCCGTACGAGCGTTTCAAGCGCCGCGCGCCGTACGTTCAGCATACCGTTTTCCCGTCGAGCGGGCATCCGCGCAGAAACACGGCGGCGTCCATCCGCTTTTTGCCGCACGCCTGTAAGGAAACGATCTCCAACGCGCCGTCCGCGCAGCAAAGATACAGCTTTCCGTTACGCGTGTGCAGCGTGCCGGGCGCGTCGGAAAAAACTTCTTCCGTGCGCCGCGTTTCAAAAATCTTCAGCGGCTGTCCGTCGAGCAGGGCGTAAGCGCAGGGCCACGGATTCGTGCCGCGGACGAGATCGTGGATCGCTTTCGCGGACTTCAGGCAGTCGATGTGCCCGTCTACCTTTGAAAGCATATGGCAGACGGTGGCGGCTTCCGGGTCTTGCGGGATACGGACAAGCGTACCGGTTTCCAACGCATCGAGCGTTTTCAAAAGCAGTTCGGCGCCGAGCACAGCAAGGCGGTCGGAGAGCTGTTCGTACGTTTCGTCGGGGTCGATCGGCGTCGCGGCCTTCAGCAGTATATCGCCGGTATCCATGCCGATGTCGGTCATCATAGTCGTTACGCCGGTCTCGGCCTCGCCCGCAATGATCGCGCTCTGGATCGGCGATGCGCCGCGATACTTCGGCAGCAGCGAGCCGTGCACGTTGATCGTGCCGAACCGCGGGATCGAAAGATTCTTCGCGGAAAGAAGCTGTCCGAACGCTGCGGTCACCATGAGATCCGGATGAAACGCTTCGAGCGCCGCAAGCCCCTCAGGCCGGCGGATCTTCTCAAACTGAAATACGGGGATCCCGTGCGCCTGCGCAAGCGTCTTGACCGGCGGAGGCGTCAGAACGGCCTTGCGCCCTACGGGACGGTCGGGCTGCGTGAACACGGCGATCGTTTCTCCGCGGCCGATCAGCGCCGCAAGGCTCGGCAGTGCAAATTCGGGCGTACCCAAGAAGGCGATGCGCATTCCTTACTCCTTAAAATCCTTCGGCGGTTCCGTCACAAGGCGCTTGTAGACCTTGCCGTCCAGATGGTCCGTCTCGTGGAAAACGGCGCGGGCAAAGAGCCCTTCGCCTTCGTATTCATACAGATCGCCGTTGCGGTCATATGCTTCGACCTTGACCCAGTTCGGACGGACGACATAGCCGCTTTCGCCGGGGAAGGAGAGGCATCCTTCCATGCCGCCCTGCTCGCCGGAGGCATCCAGGATCACGGGGTTCACGA
>JAEEGF012413917.1_pt1 | contig 11618 bp, 3 predicted proteins | sample 9134171 | NCBI WGS metagenome assembly JAEEGF01 (sample SAMN16246542, study PRJNA631951) | gut metagenome | biome: gut microbiome; feature: rumen; material: AP-attached | host: Bos | place: Iran: Karaj | collected 2018-10 | reverse complement strand
CATACTACCTGGCACTACGACAACGCCCCAGCTTCACTTACCAAGAACCTCGATTGGAAAGCCTACAACCCTGGTGGCGGTACACCTCTCTACGATGCCATCGGCAAGGGAATTGCTAAGGTTAATGCTCAGGTAGAGGATGGCGACCATGTACTCGTTACCATCATTACCGACGGCGAGGAGAATAGCTCTGAGGAGTGGACGCTGAAGATGGTTCGCACGATGATTGAGAAGCTGAAGAAGCAGAATTGGACCTTCACGCTCATCGGCACCGATAACCTCGATGTTGAGACCATGGCCAACACCTTCGCAATTGAGGAACACATGGAGTTCCAACAGGACGAGGAAGGCACAAAGGCGATGTTCGCTCGTGAACGCCGCAGCCGCGAGCGCTACAACTGCTGCATAGCCGAGGATGCCGCTATTCCTACTGGTTCGTTCTTCAGTGAAGAAGAGTCCTGATTATTGCAATGAATCCGCTTCTACAATGACAGGAGCGGATTCATTATTTGACGATATTCTACAAATCGCCGCTATATGTTATTTCCTTCCAATGCTTGGAGAATACCGTCTCGCAAACATTGTCTAAGTACTCTTGAAGGAACTTAAAAGGGAATGGGTATGTCATCAACTCATTCCATCTTCCGAATCCGAACTTAAGCATATCGACTATTTCCATGATTTCTGCTTCTACTGCAGCTGGATTCTCTTTGTGCAACACAAATATTCGTCTTGCTCTCGGCATCTTATCCATTTTGGTACTTTGAGTTATTTGCATATTTTCGCTATTAATACCAGATATGTAGGAATATGAGCCATCGTTTTCCCCATCAATGCCATCAGACTTCCAAAGATGGAAACCAATATACCCTCTAAGATATTTATGAGCCTCATTATTAGTCTTTCTTTTGAACAAGGCTACAGTTTCGCCTCTATTAACGACATCATCATACGCATCATTAATTTGAGAGACATCAAGAATAGGAATCTCGTCAGTATCAATAATTATGTATACATTGCCATTTTTCTTCATAGCCATATAATCCCTGGCTCCTCGAATTTTGTCACAATCATAATAATTCAGATTGCTTTGTACAAACAAATCGAAATCATCGCCAAGTCTGTTTTTCCCTAAGCCATACTCTTGGATGGCTATATCTCCATTTGAATTCGCTGTAAAAGATGCTCCATGAATTGTACCATTGTTTATCTTATAGCGATAGAAAAACCAGTTTTGAATAAGTTCCGTCAATTGTAAAGGCAGTTTCCCCTTGACAAGCGAATCTTTCACAACGAGTTCTATCAAAATGCGTCTTGCACTTGCTTTGTCAATAGCATCGTCTTTTTCATTGCCACTAATAATGACATGTTGAAGAGCATTTCCGCTATGCGGCAATCTTTCTAATAATTTGGTATAATATGTTTGAGTCTGCTCTTTTTCACGCGGCTCGCAAAATTTAATAATCATATCATTACCAGAAGGTTTTGTCGGGAACAACAAATAATCTCCGATAATATTTTTTGCCTCATTCTTAAACTGTTTAGCTATAGATTTAGAAAAAACAGTTTTGAATGGGTCTTCTATAAAGATAGATCTGCCGTTCAGATAATTCTGCATAAAAAGCATCATTTCCTTTTTAGACCTGCATTCATCGTAGTGTAAAACGTTGAAATCACAGAATTTGAGTCTAACTACTTCTTTAAAACTTTCATTTACTAACTGCAATATCTGCCATATTACAAAGAGTTTTCCATGGGTATAGTTTTCCTGATTATATGGCCAATATGGGACATTGTTTTTATTGTCACTGTATTTCTTCTTTTGAACATATAGTTCTTGAAGGTTATAACCATCTTTCTTAACTTCCCTGATGACAATTGGCTTTACTGACTGGCCTTCCCATAAACAGCCACCCACATCTTTACCAACATGGAACACACAGTTCTTGTATTTGTTAAGGTCCTTGTAAGATGACGGATTAGAGAATGATGTGGTTTTGGCTGTCAGATTCATATACTCATTCACCTCAATTTTCAAGCAAACGAGTTCTTTCCTTGATTTTGGTACATTAAAGTTCTTGTCATCACAAACTAACAATGAGCCATCATTATACATCATTGTGTTGGATTTCTTTTTTCCCAAAGAGTTTATTGCAAGCGAAGCAACGATTCTCAATTTAAGTTTATCATCGTACTCTTCTAAAGTGTCGTATTTAGAGCGGATAAACTCATAGCCTCTAAGACTGTTTAGAACATCTGCTTCATCCCCCTTCTTCGTAAGAATAAAGAAACGAGTTTCGGGGAATCTTAATACACCCCATCTTGATCTTATTCCAGTGACAGATAGGCACGGTTTGTCGGCAAACTGCTCATAGGCAAGATTCCTTGACTCTTTGTTACTACCATAGTAAGATACTATAGCATACTTCGCAAAAAAAGCAGTCTGATTGAAAACGACCTCTATCTTATTAGTGGTAAGAGGCAGACTCTTAATGTACTGCTCGTCTATCATATTTTTCAATTATTTACAAGATTTTTTAATTGTTCAATAGCACTATAGATGATGTTGCCGTTTTCATCTATAATACCGCCAATTTCACGAGTTTCATCCATGCTGGAGGCTGATAGTTTCAGCATGTTGACTGTTACAATCTCACATCCAAGACGTTTACGCTTTATTTCGCGTTTTAAGGTAGTTGGCATGTCACCATATCTGTCATTATGATCAGCATCTGGACGCATGTTCTTCACGTCGAAGGCAACCTTGTAGCTGCCATCTGGATTGGTAACAACATAATCTGCCAGTTCGTAATCCTTGCCTTCAAGGTGTTTGAGATTCTCTTCTGAACAATCCGTATAATGAAGAAGAATTGCCTTAAATGCTTCTTCTCCAATCTCACCGGCATAATCTGTAGCCAAAATCTGAGGATGTAGTATCAAACCACCTGCTCTCCAAGTTGTAGCAAAACCATTATTTTCAAAATGACTCTTAATAACGGGGTTTTTCATTAGAACATCTAACCTTACCGTTGAAGGCGATATAGTAAATGATTTGCCGTTACCTGTTACACAGATTCTATTATCCCGTCCTATTTCGCATGAGAAAGAATAGCATCCTTTTTCGTCTTGATTCCACCGTCCATAACAATCAGCGATGCACGTCAGTTGTTTGTCATTGTCATCAAGTTCATCAATACTATCGATTACAGGCTTTTTTATAATAGTCTGCTTATAACTCTGGTTCATCTGTTGATGGATTACCACATTATATGGAACATCATCTTTTTCATCTATGTCATCATCATATTCCTCCTCGTCACTATTATGTGGAGTATATCTGAGTGCAATCTGCCGCATACGGTTAAGAAGAGATTGTACTTGGTTAGCTTTGTTACTTCGAATAATCTCATCAGGACTATATTCAATAATTGTTGGAGACCGATGCTCAATGACATATTTAGCCAGAATTCGGAATTCTTTCGTGAGAGATTTTTCCATATTGGCTGCGTCAAAGAAAGACTCCATCGATTTGTCATATAGAATATAAGTCGTACGAGGCTTATTCCTTGTTCTACACAAGCGGCCGACAGCCTGCTCTATAGTAGTCTGCGCCCATGCAGATTTGTCCTTAATAATTCCATTATTGCGTTTTTCTCCGAACATAAAATTATTAGATAGAGCGTTATAAAGCCATTGAGAAACATCATTCATAGAAAGATTTCCACGTTGATAGAGCATCATTAAAACGAGCATAGCATTATATAAACTTTTCTCGTATGTTGATTCGCTACCGTCTTCACCCATCATCAAATAAGCCGTGGGAGCCTGAATATAGATAGCATCCCAGTCTTTCTTTAGCTTGTCACTTTCAGTGGTCCAGTTATCACCAGCAATATAATCAAGTCCATCGGGAATATCATATTGCAGGTTTGTTCCGGCTTTAAAACTGCCATATGCACTGATAAGCATCAATTTCGCGTCTTTGTCCTTACTAAGTTCGGGTAAGATTCTTGTTTCTACATCCTCTAAGTCCTTAGATATTCGTATATGCTTGTTTTCCCAATTATTTGGAATCTCATCATCAAACTCGTTTTCTTGTTCTTTATAAGAACCATCAATCAAGCAACTTAAGAGTTGAATCTGTTCTCTATCCTTGTCACCGGTTCTGTTTTGAAAAAATATCATGCTATGGATATCTTCATGGCTGATGAACCAATGGTAAGCTTCAATAAACTGAAACAGTCGATAGAGTTGAAATACATGGTCTTCAATATCTTTTGATATCTTTTTAAGCTCTCTGTTTTTAATCTTAAACCATTTGTCAACTAAGCCTTCTTCTATGGCATCTGTTGAAAACATCTGTCTGTATTTGTCGGGAAGTATTATGCCGTTTTCTCTCTTATCTTGATACTCATGTTTCTCAATTGGAACAATTTCAATGTTGTGTCCGACAGGATATGTTTTGTCAACGAGATCATCAAATGTCTCTCGATCTTCTAAGGATAGCATATGTACCTTATTGCCAAGTGTATGCTTAAGGTAATTGATGTCGCAATTGCTGACCACAGACCAGGAAGATGCCGTTGCTGAACAAAGTACTACAGATGTATTTTTAGAGTTTACAAGATCTATCAATATTTTCTCCGGAGTAGTAGCTATTTCTCTACAAGTAAGCCTTACCCTATGTTGGTTATCAAGTTCATCAATCTCCTCTTGATAAAGCTGAACACCTTGCGAATACACAGAGAAATCTGGAAGTTTCTTCTTGTTGTCATCACCAACAAACAGATTTTTTCTGTTTGTCATAAAGTCAAGCATTTGTTGCTCAAACTGATATTCTGAGTTTATTTCAAATCGAGAGAACAAAGTATGAATCTCGCGTTCGAGAGTAGGATAACCAAGATACTGCTGCGTCTCAGAAGTGTTATTACCAACATTTTTGCTTTCTTGTTTGAATTTCTCACGACTTTTTTCTAATGATTCTGCAATAACCTTACGCAGCTGCGATCTAATAGCAGTAGTGTTACTGATTATAAGAGAAAGGAATTTCTCAAGAGGAACAACTATAGAATATTCTGACAGTAATAAATCATTCTCTTTGGCATGGATTAAACTCAAGTGTTTATCGCTTTTACGATAGCAAATATACGAGTTGGTAACGTCACCTTTTGGAGCAATATTCAATCGCAATGCCGGACCAGAGAAAAACACGCCACGCCTATATGACTCCAGGTCTTCCGTATCATCAAGGAAGATGTTTTTATAGGGAATGACATCACCAAATGACCGTTTCCAGTTGGTATTTGTTATAGTTTGAGCTTTTTTAATGCCATTTTCTAATGTACTTCCATAATATCTATCAGATATAGATTCAGGATTTTCTATTAATGACTTGTAGTGAAGATAGCCATTATAGCCTTTCAAAGACTTCGATCCTTTTATGGATTGATCAATAATAGCGGAGCGAATGGCCGTTGCAGCTTGATCAGATTCGTCAAACAAGACAAGTGTCCGCTTGTTTCGATCTGCCATATCCTGCAGACGAATCTTTTCATAGAGTATTGGATCAATCCCATAAACAGCTTTGTGTACGGTCATTAAAAGAACTTTCTTACGCCTATAATTCACCTGAGGATATGCTTCTGCCAATTCCGGAAAGCGTGAGAGCATAGCATCAAGTGTGGCTTGTTTCAGTTGTTTGGTGTTTTCAAGATGTTTTCTATAAAGATCGAAAAATCTACGAACTGATTTTCTCAGTGCACCTTCTCCTTCTTCTATTTTTCCCTCTAAGAATTCGTTTTTGCCGTTGTCATCAAGCGTTTTTACCAGGCTTGAAAGCCCCTCAAATGTCTTCCTTACAACGTTAAATGCATATTGCAAATCCTTTGCTTTATATCCTTTCTGTTTTTGTTCTCCAATATGATAACATATTTTATCAAGCAAGCGTTGAAAAGAGCCATTGTTAACAGCCTTGATAATGACTTCTGGGTTATTTTCTATAACCATTTTATCATGAGGAGAAATTAGGCTATTTCTCCCGTTGATAAAACGGTCTATCTCTCTATTCATGCCATCTACCAACTTATTTTGTACGCATAAGATGATAATACGATCAAACTCGTTTGGATAGTATTCACATGTAAGTTTGCCGATTGTGTATGACTTTCCACCACCTGTAGCGATGTCACAGATGTGAAGACCTGGCTCGGTATAACCCTTGAAGATGCCTTCTACATGTTTGCTCAGTTGTTCTTTATATGTCAAAGCCATTTTAATTCAATCCTATATTGTCATCAGTTTCAAACTTCTCTTGCCAAAAATCCTCCTACTGTGGAAAAACCTATGGGATGTACTGCTATTTGAAAGGCAGGGCTCTTTTATTCAACTTTTTAGAATGCTTGTTTTACAAGTCATTCTCAACACAATAGAGATAGATGTTTTTCTGATAGTGATTCTTCAAGCTTTAGTCAGAGCAACACCAAATTCACGAACAGTCTCTTCACTATCACGTCCCGCTATAGACTTACCCGTTGCCTTTTCTATGCGATTGAGCAACTTAATGGCGCGGTCAACGAAATACGCATCGAAGTCATCTGTAACAAGATAGTAGTAATTAATCTTGTGAGACGAGATAGCGTTAACGACTTGATCATCTGACAAACCTTTGTTCTTCATGGTCTTAATATACTCACTGGGAGCACGACCACCGATAGAACGGTTTGTGGAAGCATAAATAGGCGTCTTGTTGACTACCGAATTCCATTTCCGAATCGGTAACTTTGCCCCCTCGCAATAGGCCTGAGGGAAGATGTGATGAATATCTGTATCTTCGTCAAGATAAGATGCTATGTCCATCTTGTTCCCACTCATAAAATCAAGTGGCGAATCCTGCATAATCATTGCCATTACGCCCTTATATGCAGCACTGTTACGTGTCTGCATAGATAGAAGACGTGTGGGTTGGAAATTGGAGCGTGTAACAGTGTCTGGCTGTGTTCCACTTTTTATCCATTCAAATATATTGGCTATATCCAGAGCGAATCGGGCTTCATTAGCACCACCATATAGCTCTCCAAATACACCGCACCAATACCACTTAGCCAGGAGATCAAGATTCTGATTGAGCATAAGAGGACGCTTTTCTTTCAACTCACTATCATAAGCATAGATTGCGGCAAGTGGAATCAATTGTGACGAGTAAGGAAGATCACGCTCACTGTATATTCCCTGATGAGAAAGGAAAGCGGCTGCTGACTCAAAACCAGCAACAAGAGCATCGTGATTGGCTTTATAGTCAGAAAGCTCCAAACGTAGAATATCACGTTTCTTACAAGTAACAGCACTCTCATTTACAAGGCTCTTTTTGTATGTCACGAGCAGTGTCATTGCTGCCAGGAAATTGGCACCAGTAATATCTTTGAGTACGGTCAGTTTCTTATCCGCAAACTGTTTTTGGATTGCGTTCCAATCCGCTCTAAGGTCATATTCATCAGCAGCAAAAGTGGCTGTAACGAGTTCGAATACAGTCAGAGGTACGCCACCAGTATTGACATTCTCAAATATCTGACAAACAGCTTCTTTCGGTGTGTCCTTTGTCAGTTGGATAACGGGCATCTGATAGTCTTGTACAGGACGTAATATCTTCTGAGAGAAATCCCTGAACAAAAGGCGGTGCTCTGAATCATTTTGATAATATTCCTCCATTCCATAACGCCAGTCATCTATCTCATTAGGTGAGAAGACCAAGTTGAGCGGGAACATTAATTCTTTATACTCCAGTTCTGGAGTAGACAAGTCCAAATCAATTTTTCGGCCCATGTCCGAAAAACGTTGTTTCTTGTCTGAAATGGATACAATTGCATCAAGCCTATCTGCGTTTGGATTCAAGCATTCTTTTATATTGAGATAATAATAACGGTATATAGTTTTATCACGGCTCGTATCCAAACGTGTTTCCACGGCCTTCTTGCACATGAACACTTGATAGAGTGTTGTAAGGCGTTGCTGACCATCCAGTACCAGCCAGTCTGGAGAAATGTCATCAGGACAATTAACTCCTGTAAAATTGCGGCACTTGAAACGTACGAAACCGCCGTGCCCTTCTAAGAACATGGCAGCTCCCATTGGGAAGCCAGAAATGATACTCTCGATGAGCTTGCATATTTTAGTGTCGTCCCAAACCCAGCTACGTTGGAATTCGGGAAGCTGCGCCTTACCCTGACCTACCCAAGTCAGGAGTTCACTTAGTTTCTTATCATGTGATTCTACTGCCATAGCACTTTATTTTAAAATAATGTTTCAAACTATAGTCATTCTGTTTCCTCTGTCATAGGTTTAATCATAGACTCGATAAAATTGACTTCATCTTTATTCAAGCCATACTTTTTGAAGAGCTGTCGGTCAATGTCAGAGATGCTACGACTCCAATCAATATCTGAGGATGACGTAAAGTCCTGCAGAGGAACATTGGCCCACAATTCTTTAGAATTATCTTGCGTTACCTTTATAGTACATAACATAGTACGGGCAAAACGGCTTTTAACATATTTCTTGCAAGCTTTTGCCTCGTCCAAAGTGTCGAAATAGCCAATTCCTATGAAGGTATCTGTATAAGCGAGTTCTGGCTCGCCTATTTCCACTCTTCCGAGTACACGAGCAGGAATAGGATTGCCTATTTTTCCTGCGGCTCCATCCGCTTTTGAGATGATAACCTTGTATTTTGAAAGATTCTCAGCAGTCGTTATATATGTCTTTTTGAACCACATACTGCATCTTTGATTATTTCTGCGGCCATAAATTGATACATAATCATTGTCGTTTTCGGGCTTAGCCTCGTAAAACAATTCTGGGAACACGTTAAAAATATTAGCCCCCAGGCTATATTTGTGGCCTTTACTTTGTCTGCCATCCATTTCTGGATGTTCCTTATACAAGTCGTCAGTCAGGCCATATAGCTCTCGAGGACCAACTATATTTGAGAATGGAGATTCGCATTTTGATTTAACCTTCTCATATATAGAATGGAGCTCTTTATATGGGGAGAAGAATCCAATCTTTCCATAGTGTTCTTTCTTATTCCAAAGGGTTATAGCTATACCACCATTTATCTCGACATCGGGGAAAACATCAGAACTTTTAACCCAATAATCAGCAACTTTAAAATGTGGATCATTCAGCATTTTCTGGTTCCAGTCCTTTGGAGTTTTCCCTGCATTGAAAAGGAAACGTGCAGGATGGATAAGTACACCTTCAGTTGTCAATGACATACCTAAATTTACAAATAAATGGTACAAAGGGTCTGAACCATTTCCATCACCAACTATATCCGAATTATATGGTGGATTTCCTATAATTGCATCGAATTTCATTTCTTTCAAATGTTTTATATATTCTTCTTTTTTATTATCGTCAATCAAATCATATGAATAAAATCCCGTTATAATATTTTCAGTTGGAATTCCCAACAATTTATACATTTTTAGCGTACATTCGTATGTCACTCCATTAAGGGGCAAAGTATAGATATTCTTTTTTACAGCGTCTTTATATCTATTGATAAGGGCATACTCAAATTCGCCCGTTTTGCCAGCAATATTAAGAAAACGAGAATCTGCACTTAAATCATCTGGTAAACAATCAACCATCTTCTTTGCCTTGTCTATTGGCGTGACAATGATATTCTTTGCCAGACGAGAGAACTTTCTTAAAGCAGTCTCAACTTTAGCTGAGGTATCATGGCTGAGGTCATCTACATTATTAATCTTGTTGTCCAAGTTCGATAGACAAATGTAATTAATATGTTTCTGAATCAACTTCAGTGTATGGAGATCTAACATGAGGTGTCTGGCTATTCGTTGGCATTCCTCGTATCTTTCAATATTGTTTATCACATCGGTCAATGAATTCTCGCTATAGTCGGACAAATATGCAAACAGCAATATTTTGAAATAATAAGTTTGAAGTTTCCTCCCCAACAATTTCCGCTCGTCATCTTCACTGGTTGGCTTTGGATTATTCTTGCTTTTACTCTTGCTTTTGTCATCTCCACTATCAGTGTCAATATCCATATCAGCACCTTCTCCTTCATAAGGGTCGTGTTCAAAAATGTTCTTTAAATCTGTTATTTCTGCCTGCTGAGAAATAATGTTTTTCAACTCGTCAAATACCAATAATCCTTCATCAATAAAAACATCACGGGCTTCTTCTAACACGCTCTTGTCATTATTGTATTGCCTTATTTTATCGACAATATCACTTTCTGTAATCTGTTCGATTTCGCCCCTGTTCACATAAATAATTGGCGATATGGTGACATCCTGTTTTAGGGTGTCTTTTATTGCATCATTGCCTTTCTTTCCATCAACGGCAGCATTGGCAATAACAGCATTTGAGTATTGTAATCGGAACATTCTGGATGGGTCGAAATCAACAAGAAGAGTCTGAGGCTTCATATCCCTTCCGACATATTCTTCCTTTCCATCTGGCTTTTTCGAGTTTGCGTCCCACTTAATCTTCTTAACGTACTGGCTTTGTAGTCGATAGATAGCTTGGTCGTATTCTTGAGGTGACGATGTATCCTTCAGAAATATCATCGTGTCCCACTCCTTTACGGTGCTGCCTGTCAACATCTTACCAACCGTTAATGTGATAGTTCTTTCGTTTGTAGATTCGCACTCTTCAATATAATCCTTTATTCTCTTAGAATAATCACTGTTGTTAAAATCCTGAGGACTATCAAAACCTGATATATTCAGAACCTTATATTGTTTAAACTTGTTGAATAATGCAACCTGTTTAAGCAAAGCCTCCATAGCGTCGCACGATGCTCTCCATGGTAACACCATAACAATATGTCGACACATCTTGGCCCCTTCTGTTATCTTGTCGTAATTAAGAAAACTAAATATGTTCTTATCCTCTTTTTTGCCATCAATAGCTTGCAACAAGTCTATGACTTCTTGCTCATGTTTGAATTTCTTGTGGTTCGGATTACTTTTGCTCATAGAAAGGGGAGCAAACAACTCATTCAGTTTGTATTCCTGCCCATCTTTACGCATTTGCTCCAACTTTGCCTTAGCCGACTCGTTGGGATGGAAAGCAAAGCGTACCATCTGCGGGAACCCATAGTAAGGGTTATCCCATTCGTTGCATTCAAGATTCTTCTCGTCATTATACCAATCTTGTTTTGCCTGGTAGATATCCCTATATTGGACCGTAGCTATAATGTCATCTTTACTAAATTCGCCGTTAAGCATTATGCGGTAAGGAGTGCCCGATAGATGGAGCTTTATCTTGGGGGTAAACACTTTGATAGCTGTGTCTAATTCCTCCATCGCTTCATCATCGCCCTCTTTCTCTTTTTTTGCAGTTGTCTCTTGTAGTACGGCACCAGTCTTTGCCGACCGTGCCGCAAAGTGTGTCTCATCGATTATTAGCAAATCGATTTTACCTTGACTATTAAGGTTGAATAAATCTTCATGCCAATTTTTAATTTTCTCTCCTAACAAGTCCTGTAAAGTGAGGAATACAACAACCCTATTATTTCCTTCTTCCCGATTCAGTGTTTTTGATATCAACAAAGGGTCTTCATCTCTTAGTTTTTTTACATCGACAAATGA
>JAEEGF010964981.1_pt1 | contig 11618 bp, 10 predicted proteins | sample 9134171 | NCBI WGS metagenome assembly JAEEGF01 (sample SAMN16246542, study PRJNA631951) | gut metagenome | biome: gut microbiome; feature: rumen; material: AP-attached | host: Bos | place: Iran: Karaj | collected 2018-10 | reverse complement strand
ACATGTTTATCGAAAACTAAAACATCTTTGAAGTATGAAAAAGTTATTGTCAATGATAGGTATTGGCCTGCTGATGGCAAGCTGTACCGATGATTATACAGACTGGGCAGATCCGATCACCAATAGTCCAGAGGAGCCTCTGGCCATGGGAATTACCGTAAGCCCTGCAGCTGCTATCGACTTCTCAACAGTTACAGCCGAGAAGGTGCAGTTGTTCTCCGCAGCTTATACGGCCCCCGAAGAGGCTATTCTCGTCGGCTATGGTGCTGAGATTACCAGCGAGGACGGTAGTAAGTCGATTCCTGTTGAGGTAGATAACAACGGTTTCGCTGACACTGACGAGCTGGAGAGTGCCATCACCACACTCTATGGCCGTCGCCCTGTCGCCCGTACCATTCCCGTGAATGTGGTGGGACAGATCGAACTGAACAAGATGGTGGTTGATGCTACTGGCAGCACCACCCTCACCGCTACACCCAATGCGCCTGAGATTGCCGACGCCTACTACATCGTAGGTGGCGCCAGCGGCGACTGGGCCGGCACAGCTGCCTCAAAGGCACTGAAGTTCAGCCACAGCGACAAGGATGTCTACGACGATCCCGTCTTCTCTATCGTGATGGATGCAGCTGATGGCGACACCTGGTTCGCTATCGGCGACGACAAGGCCTGCGACGCTATTACCAACGATAACAACTGGAGCCTGCTCTTCGGCACCAAGCTGGGTAACGGTAAGAACGGCACTGAGGGCTCGCTCGATCGTCGTACCAAGCTCTCCGACGATGGTTCGTTCTGCGTACCTGGTGGACACAAGAAGATCCGCGTGGTCATCAACATGATGGACTACACTTATCAGATCACCTCACTCGACTTCGCTCAGTTCGTCTACTTCATCGGTGCTACCGACGGATGGGCTAATGCAGAGCAGAAGCTGGAGTCGGCCAACTTCGACGGCGTCTACACAGGCTACGTCTATTGCGCCGATCCTAACGGATGGGGCAATGAGTTCAAGTTCCAGCGCGTAGCTGGCTCTTGGGACGATGAGATCAATAGCGGTACCTTCTCAAGCGGTATCACTGGCGACTTTGCAGACGGCGGTGGTAACATCAAGGCTACAGCTGGCGAGGGTGTCTACTACGTCACCATGAACCTCGCTGAGAACACGCTGAATGCTGTACGCATCACCAACATGAACCTCGTGGGCGACTTCAACGGCTGGAATGCTGCCGACGATGCTCAGCAGATGACGTGGAACGCCACCGACTACTGCTTCGAGATCACTGGTGCTGGTGTAACCAGCAACGGTTGGAAGTTCACCACCAACAACTCGTGGGATATCAACCTCGGAGGCAACGGTGGCGGCACCAACATCGGCGACCTGGTGGCCAATGGCGACAACATCACCGTGGAAGGAAAGACCATCAAGCTCTACCCAACGCGTAAGACCTCTGATAAGATCTACTGCACCGTGAAGTAACCCTTCACATTCTACCATAGCCAAGGCGGGACGCGCTCACACAGAGCAGTCCCGCCTTTTTCGTATTCATCCTGCTCCATCGAGGCGCCGACATTTTTCCGCCCAGCTTCCACCTCGAACATCGCCCAGGCGAGTTTCTTCCATACCGCTGGCGCCATTTTGGGCGAGGGCAGGGGGTCGCACTCATTGCAACCCACCTGCTTGGCCACATAATAGATATACGCCTTGGTATTGTTCTCACACTCTGGCGCCCAACGGGCAATGATCTTACGGATCGTATTCAGATGATACTTCTCACTTAAACACAAAACGAGCGCGAAATTACATCAAAACCATGATCCGGCAAAATTTTAAACCTTCAATTTTCGGCTCAAATGTTAATAATTCAAAACGGGAAAAATTTCGTCGATAAAATCCCGCTATTCGTCGATAAAATCCGTTAGTTTTCATTTTTTCACATATATTCACACTTGCATATTTCACCCAAAATTTGTACCTTTGCACCATGTTTCTCATACATAAATTATCCCGCAGTGATTGCGGTACTCATGTTTATTAGTTAACAACATATGAAATGAAGAGGCCGCTCTGTGAAGAGCCACCTCTTTTTTCATGCCCTATACCTTATTATATATTAAGAGGCGCCTCCTTGCAGAAGCGCCTCCGTTATTCTATTTGATAAGAGTTTTATTTAATCTCTACATATCGTTTGTTGTTACAGTAGATTATAGTAGTTCCATCACCAGGTGTACCAGCAACACTAGCAGAAGGATTAGCGCTGTCATCCTCATAAAACTTAAGGCCTGTACCAACAACAATCTTACAATCCATACCAAAGCCAGAAGCACCTCCTGTTGCAATAACGGCTCCTCCAGAAACAGTAGTAGTTCCTACACTTATTTCAATACCATTACCATTGTTATTTCCTACAGCTTCAACTTTTCCGCCAGAAATATTTATATTACCAATGTTTGTGTAAATAGCAGCTACAGCATCTTTACCTGATTCAGCATATACATCAGCGTTTCCAGAGATTTCGATATCTCCAGTATTAAGTCTTATACCATGTCCACCTTGTGCATGTCCTGAGTCAGCGCCACCGTAGACCTTGACAATAGCATCACCCTTGATGGTTAGATTTCCACCACAATAAAAGCCCTCACCAACATTAGCATCGTCAATAGCATTTCCACCTTTTGCTTCTAAAACACCACCATAGATATTGACATTTCCAGTTCCGTCATAAACTATACCAGAACCAGCTGCTAATGCTGATAATCCAATTGCTTTAATGTTACCATTATAAATTGTAATATCGCCTGAACCATTGGGTATCTCAATACCCTTACTTGCCACAGTTGCTGTACCACCTGTATCACCCGTTGTTTCGATCTTACATCCATGAACAGATAATGCTAACACAAGTATACCAGAAGCCTCGTAAAGGCCGCCACCAAGATCAACGGGAGTATCGTTATTTACAATAAGTTGGCCCATACTACTGCTAATGCCTTGTCCGTAAATGTTTAGAGAACCCGCACCGCCTACCATATCATAAGTTATACCATCATTCACAGTTAATTTGGCTCCATCCTTAAAAATAAGATTTACCTCACCCATAAGAACTAACTGACCAGCACAGATAGCAGTTCCCTCTACAACGTATGTACCCTCAGCAACATTTCCTGGTGTTACTGTTCCAGTCCATTTAGTAGCATTGGCGGGGATATCAGTCCAAGTTGAATCTAATGCTGTAGAGTAAGAGTAAACCAAATACTGATTGGAGTGATCGGCTGCGGAGCCACCGCCACCAGATCCACCACCATTGATGATCTCCTCTAACGCATTATCACCATTTCCGCAACTTGCGAACAACAACGGAAGGCTAAAAAGTAACCCTTCCAACAGTCGAAAATAACTTCTTCTCATAATAGTTTAATTTTAAATTATTAGTTATATTAAACTTATATTCCTAATTTTAGGTATCGAGTGCAAATATAGTAAAAATATTCGGTTTATCCAAATAAAAACGCACTAAACTTGCATTCTTGGAGATTATTACCTGTATTTGCCTCAATATTCATTGTAATTTGCATATCACCACTCATCCACATATTGTGTCTCATACGCACATTCACTCTCCTTATTCACTTTCTCGATGGCCTCCTTATAGCCCTCCATGGCAGCAAAGGGCGCAAACTGAGCCGCACGCTTCCACATCGACATTTGCGGATGCCGCTTCGACACATGATGTGGCAAGTTGATAATATCGTCATATTCTCCCATACGACGGCAAAAGTAAACCAACGTTGTCCCATAACTCGGTACACCCCTACGATATTAACAATCTTTTATGTCCCCACTTACAGCAACCCAAGAACCATTTCTGGAGTAGCCATTAGTTTTGTGATTGCACACACAAAACCTTGCATAGTTCATAAAAACTATGTATCCCGCTCGACATTAAAAATAATTAAAAAGGTTTCTGATATTTTGTAATGTGCTCGCTTATTCGTACCTTTGCATCGTGTTTTTCATAGTATTAGAATTAAGGTTAACAAAGGTTTGGGGGCTCGGCGGCGCCCCATTTTTTTCAATGTAAGATTATTATCTTTCATACTAATATTATCCCGCAGTGACTGCGGTAAGATTTCATAAAAAAAGTTATTAAATTAATTGGAGAGGGCGCTCTGTGAAAGAGCTACCTCTTTTTTATGCCCAACACCTATTATATAATAAAAAAGGGACACTCCATTCTGAAGCCCCATTCTATTTATAATTCTAAAATACAAACAAAAAAACAAAGAAACACTTGGTAGATTAGTATAGATGCAAAAATAGAGTAGAGGTGTCCTATAAGTCGGTACACCTTAGGATTTTAACATTTAGGATGGGTTCACGGGTTCATGGGTTCACGGGTTCATTTGGAAAAATGAAAATACAACATAGAATGAAAATGTTTATATTGATTTATATTATATTACATATATATTATAACATATATGTAATATAATATAAATATAAGAGAAGTTTTGAAGATAACTACAAAAACGAAAAGAACCCGTGAACCCGTGAACCCGCGAACCTGTCTTTGTCAACCTATATCAGTATAAGACATTTAATAAATCCTTACAATCTCCCACCTTTCTCTTTATCTCTAAAATACCCTCCAAGTAAAGCTGGAGTTTACTACGAGTAAAATGGGGCTTTACTCCGATTAAACCTGGACTTTAGTAGGAGTAAAGTCAGAGTCTCCAAAAGGGCACGAAAAAGGGCGGTTATGGCCGCCCGAGGTGTTGATAAATAATATTGACTTCTGCTGGTAAATAGGTGCGTCGCTTCTGCGTGGCGAGTGGTGAAAGCTCGGGGATTTCCTCCAGCAATGCCCTGAATTTGTGCCATGCTGAATTAGGCAAAACGTTGGGAAAGTACTGCTGAGCGAGCTCGGTACGGCCGAATGTAGATTTGTTTTGGTTCATAATAGTATTTTGTTGGTTAAACTTATAATTTCACTGCAAAGATACTAAAAATATTTGGAATTTCCTATTAATTTTGACAATTTCTTTGGTATAATTGCTATTAATTGCTCATAACTGTCTATAATTGCTTTCAAAAGCAAAAATTATTTGGTTCGAATAAATATTTTTTGTATCTTTGCAATGTGATTCAGATGAGGAAGCAGAACGAAGGCCAAGGGAAGCGGAAACGGAAGATCACAACGAGAATTTTAACTTTAAGTCAAACAATTAAAACTTTAAATCAACTATGGCAAGTGAAGTAATTGCATTTCAGGTAAATCTTCGTAAGAACAACAACCGATTCAACAAAGGCTACGGCAAGTATTACCCCGAGGCTGACTCGAAGGAACCTCTGAACCTGAAGGGTTTCGCCCGTCACATTTCGGAGCCAGCATCCACTGCAGCAGCTGGTTGTTGCCATCGTTCATGGCCTTCACGCGGATCATTTGTTTCCTTTCTTTAAGTTTTAATTGTTAATACTATTTTTATTTGTTACTTTATTACTTTTTTAGTTTGTCGTTCAGAGGTTTTATTTCTGATTGACGATGCAAGGACAGTGCAAACCGAAGGCAGAAAGCTCGCTTTATGCTGAGGTGCAGCCTGTTCTCGCGGGGTGATCTCTGAATCACACCGCAAAGTTACGATGGGTTTTGGCTTGTTCCAAGTTTTTTTAGGGATTTCTTCTTTAGGATACAAAAACTTTATGAAAATGATGCAAGATTAAAGAAAAAAATTGTAACTTTGTGGCCAAATAATATAAATAAGGTATAGAGATCATGAAAAAGTATTTTGTTGGGCTGCTGGTAGTGGCAGCGGGCATTTTGGGCAGTTCGTGCTCACACAAGGTCACCTCGGCAGTGAATGTCGGGGAGAAGCAGAAGAGTATCGTGGTGCTGTATGAGAACGATGTACACTGCGGCATCGACGGCTATGCGAAGATAGCTGGCTTGAGGGATGCGATCAACGCGACGGATACGGCATACGCTACAGCAGTATGCTGCGGAGACTTCCTGCAAGGCAATACGACAGGTGCCATCTCGAAGGGTCAGTATATCATCGACATCATGAAGTATGTGGGTTACGACGCTCTGACGCTGGGCAACCATGAGTTTGACTATGGTGTGCCACGATTGGAGGAGTTGTTGGCTCAGATGAAGACGCCGACGGTGTGCGTGAACCTGTTTGAGCCGAGTTCGCCAGAGCCCCTGTATGCCCCCTATGTCATCAAGCAGTACGGACAGAAGCGCATCGCCTTCATTGGTGCTGTGACGCCCGAGACGATGATCCTGGAGGGCTACTCGTTCTACGATACCAACGGCATCAAGCTTTACGACCTCTGTCCGGAGAAGTTCTATGACCAGATTCAGCAGGCTGCCGACAAGGCCCGTAGCGAGGGTGCCGACTATGTGGTGCTGCTCTCGCATGTGGGAGAGACGACCCAGTCGATGGGCTTCAGCTCACATCTGATTGTAGAGAAGACAAAGGGCATCGACATTGTGCTCGACGGACATACCCACTCGATTATTGAGCGCGACGTGGTGAAGAACCAGGAGGGTCAGGACATCATCGTGACCCAGACAGGTACGCAGTTTAATAACATCGGTAAACTGCTGATCACCCCCGACGGACGGATGAGCGTGCAGCTGATCCCCACCAAGGAGATAACTACCGAGAATGCCCAGGTGAAGGCGGCTACGGATAGCATCAGGAAGATGGTGGAGGCAGCTACCTCGCGTGTGGTAGCCAAGACAGACTACACCCTCGTGGTATCCGACGAGAACGACCAGTGGGTGGTTCGTGGTGAAGAGACGAACGCGGGCGACCTGGTGGCTGATGCTTATAGACAGGCCATGAAGTCGGATATCGCCTTCGAGAACGGTGGTGGTATCCGCAATGATATCCTGGCTGGCACGATCACCTATGGTCATATTATCGGTATGCTGCCCTACGACAACCTGCTGCGTAGGATTGCTGCTACAGGTGAGCAGATTGTACAGATGCTGACACGTTGCACGGCCTTGGTGCCTGTCCTCGACGGCAACTTCCCACAGTGCTCGGGCATCCGCTTCACCATCCACAGCAAGAGTCATACGGTGAGCAACGTGGAGGTGCTGCAGGAAGATGGCACGTATGCGCCCATCGACCTGAAGAAGACCTACACCGTGGGACTGACGGACTATAACCACCAGGGCGGCGGACTCTTTGAGTGCTTCAAACAGTGTCCTGTGGTGTTCGAGAGTAACACCCGCTACTATGAGGCGCTGGCCGACTATCTGGCTAACACCCTCGGAGGCACCACTGGCACCGCCTATGCCCAACCACAGGGACGAATCACGATTATTGAAGACTAACAAATAACAACAACTATGACAAGTATGACTAAAACAACAAACATGTGGAGAGTGATGGCCTTGCTGTTCACGCTTCACTTTTCACTTCTTACCGCTTCTGCCCAGGGCTGGCCTTCGGACTACAAGGGCGTGATGCTTCAGGGATTCTACTGGGACTCGTTTAACGACTCCCGTTGGGCGAAGTTGGAGAAGCAGGCTGACGATCTGTCAACTACCTTCGACTTGGTATGGATACCCCAAAGTGGTAACTGCGGCGGTACGTCGATGGGCTATGACGACCTATGGTGGTTTAATGACTATAACAGCTCGTTCGGCAATGAAGAGCAGCTGCGTTCAATGATAAAAACCTTCAAGCAGAAAGGTATCGGCACCATTGCCGACGTGGTCATCAATCACCGCAGAAACGTCAGCAACTGGGTGGACTTCCCGAAAGAGAGCTATAAGGGTGTGACCTACGAGATGGTTTCGACAGATATCTGTGCCAACGATGATGATGGCGCAACAAAGAAATGGGCTGACAGCAATGGCTATAGTCTCAGTTCGAACAACGATACTGGTGAGGGCTGGGGCGGTATGCGCGATCTGGACCATAAGAGCGAGAATGTGCAGAAAATAGTCAAGGCTTATCTCGATTTCCTGCTCAGCGACCTGGGCTATACAGGTTTCCGCTACGATATGGTGAAGGGCTACAGCGCCAGCTATACAAAGATGTATAACGAGAGTGCCAAGCCCAAGTTCTCAGTCGGAGAATGCTGGGATAGCTCGAACACCATCAAGAAATGGATCGACGGCACCAGTAAGACCAGTGCAGCCTTCGACTTCCAGTTCCGTTACACCATTCGTAATGCTATCAACAATGGCGACTGGACCCAGTTAGGCAAACAGAACCAAGGCAACTGGCCGCTCGTAAGTAATGACTACCAAAGTGGAACCTATCGCCAGTATGCCGTAACCTTCGTAGAGAACCACGATACAGAAAAGCGCGCTAATGATCCTCAGGACCCCATCAAGAAGGATACGTTGGCGGCCAATGCCTATCTGCTGGCCATGCCTGGCACGCCCTGCGTCTTCCTGAAACACTGGAAGGCTTATAAGCAGGAGATTGCCAATATGGTGGCCGTGCGCAAGGCTGTGGGCATCAGCAATGTCAGCACGTATGAGAAAGTAGCCTCGGATAAGAACTACTATGCTGTAGAGGTCACAGGTTCCAATGGCAAGTTACTCGCTGTTGTAGGTCCTAAAGCCAGCAGCTACCAGCCTACAGACGACACTTGGAAGAAAGCCATCAGCGGCTACCACTATATTTACTATGTCAGTGGCATTGACCGCGATAAGATTAACTATCCGACATTCGCACCCAGCACCTTCGTAAAATACGACATCACCGTGCATGTGAATGTCGATCAAGTGGGCTGGAAGTCAGTGAACTTCTGGACATGGGGCGGCGATGGAAGCCATGCTCCCAAAAACGGCAACTGGCCTGGTGATAAGGTGACCAGTACCACCACTGTGGGTGGGAAGAAATGGTACACACAGACCTATACCATCAACGATGAGGATGATGCGGTGAGCTTCGTGTTCAGCACGGATTCCGGAAGTCCGCAGACAGTGGACGTGGCGGATGTCACCACCGACAAGTATTTCGAGATCTCCACCTCGAAAGACAGTGATAATAAGTATAAGGTAAACGATGTGACCAGCAATTATGCGACGGGCATCAGAGAATCAAAAATTGAGAATTCAGAATTCAGAGAGGTCAAAGTTTACACGCTTGACGGAAGACTGCTCCGCACAACAAAGGATGCCAGTGAAGCTCTCGAAGGCCTCAGCAAGGGCGTTTACATTATTAATAATAAAAAGGTCATGATTAGGTGATAATTGCCCTGACGACGAACCAGCAGTGTAAGAAAAACGTCTGGATGCGACCATAATGACGCTCCATCACCCTATAACGCTCCCAGAGCGACTCACGGTGGTGGAGCGTTGTCTGTCCCTCTTGGGTATAGTTGACCACTACCATGTGGAGGTTGTGCAAAGGCACATTCTCCTTGGCAGCAGCTTTCATCACACGGATACACCAGTCGACATCGGCTGAATAACGGTACTGACGATCGTAAGGGGTGGCGATGGCAAAGTCGGTGCGGGCATAGAAGGCCTGGTGGCATACCAACATACCCTGACGGAAGGATTTCCAGGTAAGGTGCTCAGGAGGTGCCAGACGACGATGGTGCAGGAAACGACCCTCGCTATCCACAATATCCGTATCGCCGTAGGCCACAGCGGGCATATTTCCATCGCCAACAACAAGGGAAATATGCGCTACGATCTTACTTACTGTATCGGGGGCAGGCAGGAAATCGCCTGCGTTGAGGAAGCAGACATAGTCGCCATCGAGTGAGCGGAGTCCTTTGTTCATGGCGTCGTAGATACCTTCGTCGGGCTCTGACATCACCTGGATGCGGTGGCCGTTCTCTGCGGCATTCGAGCGTTCGATATAGTCGTCGACCAACTTCAGCGTATCATCTGTAGAGGCCCCGTCGATGATCAGATGCACGATATCAGGATAGTCCTGCTGGAGTACGCTATCGAGCGTACGCTGCAAGACGGAAGCTGCATTAAAGGTGATGGTGACGTAGGTGATGCGTATCATAGGCGGTAGTTGTTAAAGGCCATGGCCTGGTGATACACATCGAGATAGCGCATGGCGACACTCTGTTGGGAGTAGTTCCTGATGACCTTATGGACAGCATTCTCGCTGAGTGCGTCGTAGTCGGCCTCGGTCAGGATCCAGCGGATGCCCTTGGCCAGATCGTTTGCATCGCGATAGACAGCTACATAACCATTCTTCTTGTGGTCGATCTCCTCAGGGATACCTCCCACCTTAAAACCTACACAGGGCACACCACAAGCCATCGCCTCCATAATGGTATTCGGCAGATTCTCAGAGAGCGAGGGAAGCACGAATACATCGGCGGCATTATAGACATCGACAATACGCTGTTCGTCGTTAATGTAACCGAGGGGGAAAGTTGACAGTTGAGAGGTGAACTCTTCGGCATGGCCTCCGAGGATGACGACACCCAGATTGGGGATATCCTGCAGTTGCTGACAAGCCTCTATCAGATAGCTCATACCCTTATTCTCATTCGTAACACGCTGCGAAGCAAAGAGAATCAGTTTTTTGTCGAGGGGCAAACCTAAACGCGATCTGGCTTCCTGCTTATCACCTTTCTTATATATATGCGTGTCGATGGGATTGGGCACGGAGGTCACTTTCTGTCCTTTCAGCAAGGCACTCTTCTTGGCCTCCGACTCCAGCCAACGACTACAGGCTACATAGTAGATATTACCATCCTCCAGCATGCGTTGCTTCTTCAGCCAGACAGAGGTAGAGAAGTCGTTTTTCGAGCCCTGACCAGGTAGCAGCCGGCATTCGCGGCACTGGGTGGTGAAGTTACGACATCCGAGTGTGACATGACAAATGGCTGTGGCTGGCCAGATATCGTGCATCGTCCACACCACAGGCTTTCCGCTGCGCAGAATCTGACGGATACCATTCAATGAGAGCATGCCCTGATTGATCCAGTGGAGGTGGATGACATCAGCCTCCTGGAACTCACGCAACTTCGTGATATCCGATCCGCTATTGGCAATATCGACCTCGAAAAGATGCTTACGAGAGAAACGAAGGCGACAGAACACAACAAACCGCTCCCAAAGGAAATGCCAACGCAGTAAAGGCGATGGAGGAAGGGCGACAACAGTCAATGAGTCATCCTCCTTATCGCGTACCAACATCTTCGCCTTGACACCATTGTTGTTCAGCGCCTTCATCAGTCGGTTGGCAGCTACAGCAGCCCCACCCGTCCGCTCACTTGTATTCACAATCAGTACTCTCATACTGCAAAGGTACAACTTCTTTTGTTAAAAGCAAGCAAAAAAGTATAAAAATTCGTTGTATGCGCACACAAAGGCTTGATTTAGGTCAAGAATAATGGGTGTTTATACACTTAAAACATATAAAGTCTTGCGTGATTCAAAAAATCATCGTACCTTTGCATCGTCAAAAGGTTAATAGATTGTTTTAGGTTAGTAGTAATATTTATAGTTTTAGGTTTTTAGTTATTGGTAAGAGAAAGTTTTCAGCTGTGGATAACAGGAGGTCGCTGCGAAGCTCCCTTTTAAACTTTCAAATTTTTAGCTCTTGTGAGCTGAAAATTTCTTTTAGAGAAAAGGATTTTTAGTTAAACATAGGCTTTTTAGATGCCGCGGCTC
>JAEEGF010798057.1_pt1 | contig 11618 bp, 7 predicted proteins | sample 9134171 | NCBI WGS metagenome assembly JAEEGF01 (sample SAMN16246542, study PRJNA631951) | gut metagenome | biome: gut microbiome; feature: rumen; material: AP-attached | host: Bos | place: Iran: Karaj | collected 2018-10 | reverse complement strand
AGATGAGAAGTCTGTCCCCCTCCTGAAAATAGTTGACCCTGCCGTCTGGGATTGGTTGACTCTTTCCCTGTGGTGGTTGACTCTTTCCCTGAGAAGGTTAACTTCCCCGTTGGATATTGCCTACAGCTGACGTCCATTTGGGATGTTTACAATTATTAACGCAGAGTGAGTATTTCCTTAACAGATTTTTACGCACCATGAGGGGCGGAATTTGGAGGTGTCGCAGATAGTGCGTACCTTTGCATCGTCAACCTAAGAGATCTTTGACTTACTGAACAACAAAAACCGACGGCATCGGAGACTATCAATGACCGCATCAGAGACCATCTCTGAGGGCATCAGAGACCATCTCTGAGGACATCAGAGACCATCAACGACGGCTATTTCAACGTCATACGACATCTACGGTTTGTCAGAGACCATCAACGACAACATCAAAGACCATCTCTCACTTTTTATCAACTTTTCAAAACACTTCAAAAACATGAAAAAAGAGACCATTAAGTTTGTCATCCAGCTCGTCATCAGCATCCTGACGGCTATCGCAACGACCCTCGGCGTCACCTCCTGCATGGGGGCTGGCCCCCTCTGATTCTCACACTATTCTCTCACCTCTCACCACTAACAACTCACCCCTAATTTTCTAATTCTTTAATTCTTTAATTTTTCAACTTTCCTATGGCAGTACTTTACAGACTTTACCAGAACAACAACAAGAAGAACACGAAGGCCTACGGCAAGTGGTTTGCCAAGGCCGTTCACACCAACGTGTATGGCACCGACGAGCTGGCTCAGGAGGTGCAGCGCAACTGCTCCATGAAGAAATCGGACGTGAAGGCCGTGATCGAGGAGCTCTGCGAAGTGATGGCCCGCGAACTGGGCAACTCCCACGCCATCAAGCTCTCGGGACTGGGCACCTTCCGCGCAGGCCTGAAGTCGACGGGCACCGTGACCGTCCGCGAGTTCAACGCCTCGAAGAACATCACCGGCACGAAGATCAACTTCCTGCCCTTCCGCACCCGCGACGCCAGCACGAAGTCGTACACCTCGCCGATGACCTCTGCCTGGCACATCCAGGAGGCGCCGAAGAACACCGTGCTCCCCGAACCCAACGAGGACGAGGGCGATCCCGACGGCGGCAACGGCAACGACGAGCCTTAACCTCCTGCCCGTAGAACACGGGCAAAATCACACAAAATGAAGACGCGGCGACAAGAGTCTGAACCCTTGTCACCGCGTCCTTTCTTTACGTTGTCAACGCTTTCCCTTTACAGGAAGCTCTTTACTTTCTCGTAATACCTTTGTGTGTGCTTCACACTGTAGTTCGGCCCTCCATTCCACGACCTGATGGCGTGTTCCACATCGTTACTAGGATTGTGGTGCGACTGGATGAGCAGGAACATCTCCTTCGATTTAGCTACGCTGAATCGGTCGGACATTTTGTAGCGTTTCGTGCTGTTACGCTCTTTCAGGATATTGTTGCACTCGCGAACCATAATCGGAGTGATCTGCATCGGTCCGCACTGGTTTCCGTTCTTCGCATGAGCCTTTCCATTGCTCTCCACCTGAATGATGGCATTCATCACGGGTTCCCAGTTCACTTTGCGGGCCTTAGCCTTGCCACCAGCGAGGGTGACAGCGGGCATTGACAGCATCAGCACAAAACAGACCATTAATACCTTAAACGTTTTATTCATCCTTCTCTATTTTTATGAGGTCAGGACTGGCTCGGCTCGCATGCCTTGCTTTCTGACGCCCTCGGCGATACCTGTCTTCACAATAGGATACGCCACCAACCTCTGTTAAACTTTAGGTGCCATAACCACCTCGTGGCAGCGGGCACCTGTCTGAATGCGGGTGCAAAGGTACGAAGAATCAATGAGTTACGAAAAACTATTGTCAGGAAATATGTTTTTTTAAGGCGATTTATTGATTTAAAACAATTATCATCGGTACCAGATGAAGCAGCAAACGATAGTTTTTTCCTGATGAAAATAATCACAGAATCATTTGGCGTTTCGGGGATTATTGTTTACTTTTGCAGCGAAATAACCATCAAGAATGATGAAGAAAGTCCTGAAATGGATGGGTATTGCGCTATTGGCACCCGTATTGCTTGTGGCAATGCTGGCCGTGTCGTTGTATATCCCACCCATCCAGAACTGGGCCGTGAAGAAGGCGGCGAGCGTGGCCAGCGAAAAGACGGGGATGGACATCAGCGTGGAACGCGTACGCCTGCAATTCCCGCTCGACCTGCGGTTGGAGGGCTTTCGCATGCTCCGTCAGAACGACTCTTTGCCGCAATGCAAAGACACCATAGCCGACATACGCAGTCTGGTGGTCGACGTGCAGCTTTGGCCGCTGTTGAAAAAGCAGGTGGAGGTGGACGAACTGGAAGTGAACGGCCTGCGCTTCAACACGACCGACTTCGTGGATGCCGCCCGCGTCAGCGGTACTGCCAAAAAGTTGCGCCTGCAAGCTGGCAGCATCAATCTGCGCGGCGATACTCTCCGGCTCGACGAGGCCATTTTGGAAGACGGCAACATCCATGTGGAAATGGCCGACTCGGTGCCTGAGGACACCACGACGAGTGAAAACCGGTGGAAGATTCTGGTAGACAAGCTGAACGTGGAACGTACACAAGTGAGCCTCACCTTGCCTGGCGACACCCTTCGCGCACACGTATATATGAATAAGGTGGAGGCAACAGACGGCAACATCGACTTGGAAAACGGACTCTACCAGATAGGCAAAATAGACTGGAACGATGGCAACCTGACCTACGACAACCGTTTCGAACCGCGACGTGAGGGGTTGGACTACAACCACTTAGCGCTGAGCGACATTCACCTCAACATTGATTCTTTGGTATTGAAGAGTCCCCCGACGGGCGAAACCGCAGTGGCCATGAAAGTGGGCAATGCCGCTTTCAAGGAGAAAAGCGGGCTCGACTTGAAGGAACTATCGGGCACCGTAGACATCAGCGACCAGCGCATCAGTCTGCCCGACTTGAAGCTACGCACGCCTGAGTCGAGCATCAATGCGCGAGTGGTGATGGACATGAATGCCTTCGATGCGAAGCACCCCGGTGAGCTCAGCATCGCAGGCGATGCCACCATCGGCAAACAAGACATGGTGAGAATGGCCGGCAATGCCATCGACAGCAAGACCTGGAAGAACTGGCCCAACGCTCCGCTGACCATGAAGGTGGTGGCCAAAGGCAACATGAAACACTTGCAACTGGCGGGTCTGAACGCCAAGCTGCCGTCGGCCTTCAACATCAACACCAAGGGAACACTCTCTAACCTCGACGACTTCAGCCACCTGAAAGCCAATCTGACGGTCGATGCCAAGACGCAGGACCTGGGCTTCGCTACGACAATGTTGCCGAAAGGAACCTTAGATGGCATTCGCATTCCAAAAGGTATCGGACTGACCGGAACCATCGAGGCCGACGGACCCAGCTATGCTGCCGACATCGTGGCCACGGAGGGCTGCGGCAGGATGAAGCTGAAAGGCAGCATCGACACCCAAAACATGACCTACCAGGCCGACATCAAGGCCAACAACCTGCAGATCAAGCACTTCCTCCCCGACATGGACATGACGGCCTTCACTGGCGACATCAGCCTGAAGGGGGCAGGCACAGACATCCTCTCGCCCAAGACGAAACTGGAAGCAACGACCAACATCACCCAGTTTGGCTATGGGAAATACAACCTGAACGGTATCAGCGGACAGGCCAAAGTGGGAAATGGGAAAGTACATGCCGACATCCTCGCCAACAATGAACTGTTGAAAGGCACCATCAAGGTCGATGCCCTTACAGGCACCAAGAACCTCCAGGCAACTGTATCGGCCGACCTCACTCACGCCGACCTCTACCAACTGCATCTCACCGACGAACCCATGACCGTAGCCGGATGCGGCCATTTCGACATCTCTACCGATCAAAAGGACTTCTACAAGGTGAATGGCTATGCCAGCGACCTGACCATCCGCACTGCAGGCAAGGAGCCTAACAGCACAAACGTCTATAGGCCCGACGACATCGCCCTTGACATCCTGACCCGCCGCGACACCACGCATGCTATCATCAACAGTGGTGACTTCCGTCTGAAAATGGACGCTTCTGGTGGTTACAAGCAACTGATGAAGGTGGGCGACAACCTGATGAGCGAGGTGAGCAAACAGCTGAAAGAGAAACACATCGACCAGATGGCTCTGCGCCAACGCCTCCCCAATGCACGCATCAAGTTGCAAACGGGCAGCAACAACCTATTCAGCCGACTCTTGGCCGATATGGGCTATACCTTCCAAGATGCTGACATCGACCTGAAGACCTCACCCGCAGAGGGCCTGAACGGCAACATCCGCCTGCTCACACTCATGGTGGACAGTATGCAACTCGATACGGTGCGCGTGAACTTCGTGTCGGACTCCACCAACATTGCTTTCAATGGACAAGTACGCAATGGTGTCAAGAATCCGCAGTTTGTCTTCAACACGCTCTTCGACGGCGGTCTGACTGAGCGCGGTGCCAACGTCAACCTTCGCTATTACGACGACAAGGACAAGCTCGGCATACGTCTCGGAGCAGAAGCCGCAATGGAGGAAAACGGCATACGCCTGCACCTGAAAGACAATGACGCCGTCATCGCCTACCGACCCGCACGCATCAATGCCGACAACTACGTATTCCTGGCCGACAACCGACGTGTGTCAGCCGACCTGGAAATCCTTGCCGACGACGGCACAGGTGTGAAGCTTTACTCCAACGACGACAATCTGGATGCCTTGCAAGACCTGACCATTTCGCTCAACAAACTCAATCTGGAGGAAATCACCTCCGTCGTTCCCTATATGCCCAACATCACCGGACTGGTGGACGGCGACTACCACTATGTGGAGGAAGGAGAACACTTCACGATATCATCGTCGATGACCGTCAACCAGATGACCTACGAGGGCAATCCCATGGGCAACCTCGGCACGGAGTTCGTGTACATGCCTTTGGAAGACGGTTCGCACTTCATCGACGGCACACTGGCGGTGGAAGGACAGGAGGTGGGCACCGTTTCGGGCACCTACGCCCCCGACCGAAAAGATGCCATCGACATGGTGTTTTCGCTCAAACGCCTGCCCATGTCGCTTGTCAACGGTTTCATACCCGACCAGCTCTTTGGCTTCAAAGGCTACGGTGAAGGCGACCTGAGCATCAAGGGTTCGCTGGAGCGTCCGAAAGTCAACGGCGAGGTATTCCTCGACTCCTGCCACATGGTCAGCGTCCCCTACGGCATCGACATGCGTTTCAGCAACGACCCTGTGCGCATCGTGGGTAGCCACCTGCTGCTCGAAAACTTCGAGATGTATGCCTACAACGAGAATCCGCTGAACATGGCGGGCGACATCGACTTCACCAACCTGGACAAAATACGCATGAATGTGCGGATGCGTGCCGACAACTTCAAACTGATCGATGCGAAAGAGAACAGCCGCAGCGTGGCCTACGGACAGGCCTTCGTCAATTTCTTCGGACGCATTGACGGTCCGCTCGACCAACTGAAAATGCGTGGCAAGCTCGATGTGTTGGGAACAACTGACCTCAACTACATCATGCGCGACACACCGTTGACCACAGACAATCAGCTGGACGAGCTGGTGAAGTTTACCGACTTCAGCGACACCACACAGACCGTTGTCAACCGTCCACCGCTCAACGGCTTCAACATGGACATGACCGTGGATGTATCAAAGGGCGCTCATGTGATGGCCTATCTCAATGCCGACAAGACCAACTACATCGACCTCATGGGCGGTGGCACCCTCCGCATGATGTACGACACGGCCGACGACCTCCGTCTCACCGGTCGCTACACGCTATCGAATGGCGAAATGAAATACTCGCTGCCCATCATCCCGTTGAGAACCTTCACCATCCCGGACGGCAGCTACATTGAGTTCACTGGCGAACCCATGAACCCCACGCTCAACATCACAGCCACCGAACACGTCAAGGCCACCGTTTCGTCGGACAATGGCGTGGGACGAAGCGTCTATTTCGACTGCGGCGTCATCATCACCAAGACACTCAACGACATGGGACTGGAGTTCACCCTCGATGCACCAGAAGACATGCAACTGCACAACGAGCTGCAGACCATGTCTGTGGAGCAACGAGGCAAACTCGCCGTCACCATGCTCACCACAGGCATGTACCTTGCCGACGGCAACACCAACGGCTTCTCCATGAACAGCGCGCTGAACTCTTTCCTGCAAAGCGAGATCAACAACATCACTGGCAATGCCCTGCGAACACTCGATTTCTCCATCGGACTCGACAACACTACCGACGCCTCGGGCAACATGCACACCGACTATTCGTTCAAGTTTGCCAAACGTTTCTGGAACAACCGCCTGAAAATCTCCATCGGCGGCTCTGTCTCCACAGGTGCCAACATACAGCAGCAGAACCGCTCGTTCTTCGACAATGTCACCTTCGAATACCGACTTGACGACACCGCCAACAAATACGTGAAACTCTATTACGAGAACAATGTCTACGACTGGCTCGACGGCTATACACAAGAATACGGAGTGGGCTTTGTATGGCGACGCTCGTTGCAGCACTTCAAGGACATCTTCAACCTGAAGTCAGAACAGAGCTACTCTCTCCCTCTGCCAACGCCACTTCGCCCTGACTCCACGACCACAGTCAGTGAACCGTCAGACACTACTCACCATCCGAAAGAATGATCCGCCTCATGAAACAACTCTATATGCTCACCTTCGTGCTGCTCACCCTGACGGCCTGTTCCACCACCAGCAGCATTCCCGACGACGACCATCTGTTCGTGGGGCTGACGAAGATTAGCTACGACGACCCTGCCGACAAGCATCACCGCCAGAACCTCGAGGAGACGAAGGTGGAGGTGGAGGCCGCTCTTGCCACCGCTCCCAATGGCGCGCTCTTCGGTAGCAGCTACTACCGCACGCCGTTCCCATACGGCCTGTGGATATGGAACCACTTCTCCGACAAGGAGGGGAAGTTTGCCGAGTGGATGACACGCTCGTTCGGCAAACAGCCCGTACTGATGAGCGCCGTGAATCCTGCGCTACGGGCCTCTGTGGCCCAGCAAGTGCTGAAGAATCACGGCTACATGCACGGCCGCGTGAGCTACGACATCGTACAACAGCACAACCCGAAGAAACAGAAAATCGGCTACAACGTCAGCTTCGGCCCCCTACTCACCGTCGACTCCATCGCCTACGTGGGATTCTCTGGCGAGGCCGACAGCCTCATTGCTTCTTCACAGCCAGCCATCAAGAGGGGCGACGCCTTCACGGTGGCCGCTCTCGACGCTGAGCGAAAACGCATCTCTGAGGCCTTCCGAAACAACGGCTACTTCTACTACCAGCCTTCCTATTCTATTTTCCTTGCCGATACCATTTCTTCAAAAAGCAAACAGCTCGCAACAGAAAACAGCGACAGTCAGGGACCGAAAGCCTCGCTGCGCTTCCAACTGGCAGGCGACTTGCCCCCTGAGGCCAACCGCCAATGGTACATCGGCCATGTGGACATCAGCATGAGGAAGTCGTTCATGGAGGAACTCTCCGACAGCATCCGCGGCCGTTTCTTCACCTTCCGCTTCAATGGTCGAAAACCTCCCTTGCGTCCACGCGTTCTGATGGGTAGCATGCGCATACGTCCCAGACAGCCATACAGCTACGACAAGTATCTTGAGACGCTCAGCAAACTGAACGCCACAGGACTGTTCAGTATGATTGACATCAGCTATACGCCCCGCGACACAACAGCCACCTGCGACACGCTCGATGTTTCATTGAACTGCATGTTTGAGCGGCCTTACGATTTCTATGTGGAGACCAACTTCATGAAGCGCACCATCGGACGCATGGGACCGCAAATGAAAGTAGGTCTCACCAAACGCAACGCCTTCCACGGGGGCGAGAAACTTGACATCAACCTCCACGGATCCTACGAATGGGCCACTCACGGCACTTCCGAGAGTATGAACGCCTACGAATATGGTGCCGATGCGGCCATTGAGTTCCCACGAATCGTCGCGCCTTTCTTCGGCAGCAACCGTCAGTTCCGGCAACGAAGCGCAGTTCCTCCCCCCTCAGGGGGGGACAAGAGGGGGGCTTCTCGCACCTCGACACCCACACCGCGAAGACGGCGCTTCTTCTCCACCCCCACCACACTCCTGAAGTTTTCCTCCGACGTGGTGCGCCGGCCCAATTATTATAAGATGCACATCGTCAGTGGAGAGTTGACCTATCGCTGGCAGACATCGGCCAACAGCCGTCATGAGTTCAGTCCGCTCACCGTGAAATATCAGTTCATGAACAGCCACACGACGCTTTTCGACAGCATTCTGATTTCCAGTCCGTTCCTCATGGCCACAATGGACGACTACTTCATCCCGCAGATGCGCTATACCTACATCTATACAAGTCCGACGGGAACCATGAACCCTATCCGCTGGGAGACAACTCTCTCTGAGGCAGGAAACCTCACGTCTGTGGCCATGATGGCTTTCGGCAAGAAATGGAACGAGCAAGAGAAGGAACTTTTCAAGAACGTCTACTCTCAGTTTGTTCGACTCGAGACAGACTTCACCAAGACTTGGCAGCTCAGCACTTCGACACAACTCGTGGGACATCTCCACGGCGGAGTGATCTATGCCTTTGGCAACACCGACTATGCCCCCTTCAGCGAACTCTTCTACATCGGCGGTGCCAACAGCGTCAGAGCCTTCCCCATCAGAGGTTACGGACCGGGCCGGTTCTTACCGCTCGACAATTCATATTCCTATCTCTTCCAGACTGGCGACATCAGCCTGGTGGGCAACCTTGAACTGCGCCACCGCCTGTTCGGCAACTTGCATGGTGCTCTGTTCCTCGATGCCGGCAACGTTTGGAACATCGATAAGCTCTACGACGATCCTGATGTGATTGATGTGTTTGGCGAGACACGCTTTCACGCCGATAAAGCTATCTCACAGATGGCACTCGGCACAGGCTTCGGACTACGCTACGACCTCGATTTCCTTATCCTCCGGCTCGACTGGGGTATCGGTCTTCATGTACCATATCCTACCTCGAAACACGGATTCTATAATATTGACCGATTCCGCGATGCACAAACTCTCCACTTTGCCATTGGCTATCCCTTCTAACCTCTCACCACTCACCTCTCACCACAATGAACACCACACCCTCCCCCAGGTTCAGTAAGCCGATGTCTCACAACGGCCTTTCCAAGAACCGCGCCATAAGCAGCTGCATGGTAGTTGCCCTGCTCTTCCTCCTCATCGCCTGCAACTCCTCCCCCCAAGAAGGTAAGGAGGGAAACGCTTCTCTCGACACCATCCCCCACATGGTCATGCAGATAAAGAAGTGTTCCAAGCTCTACACAGCCGAATATAACGTCCACAAAATTGTCACCCACGACGACCAGATACGCCTGCGGGGGACCATCCTCTCCAAGGAGTTCGACATTCCGCTGCCTATGGGCAACCGCAAGATTGCCATCCCTTTGGACGCTAAGCTGAAGGCTTATATCGATTTCGCTGACTTCTCAGAAAAAAACGTCAAACGTCGCGGACAAAAAATAGAGATCATGCTGCCCGACCCGCAAGTCGAACTCACCAGCTCGCGCATCAACCATGAGGAAATCAAGAAGCAAGTGCCGTTGCTCCGCGCAAACTTCACCGACGAGGAAATCACCAACTACGAACGACAAGGCCGTGCCGCCATCATCGCCGCCGTCCCGCAGATGGGCATCATTCCCACGGCGCAAGAGGCAGCAGCCCACACGCTCATCCCCCTGATTCGCCAGATGGGATTCCAGGAGCAAGACATCACCATCAGTTTCCGCAAGGAGTTCACCCTCGACGATATGCCGACGCTCATGTCCTCCTACCAAAATTAATGTGCCTGGAGATTCCGTCGCCAGAAAAAGACTAAAGTGCCTGGAGATTCCGTCGCCAGAAAAAAAATTGAAACATGAAAAGGAAAAACAACCGAACCACCCGCATACGCCAATGGGTCAGCCTTTCACGCATTGTGGCCATCATCTTGGCCATCATCGCTTTCTTCGTGGTCAAGAACTGGCTCGACAACACGACTGCCAAAGTTGAAGTTGACGACCAAATCGGCCTCACTCCCACACAAATTGAGTCTATCCGCCAGATAGGACAATGGGAGTTTCTGAGCATCGCCGACGAAGAACTTATCGACACCGTCAGACGCGGATTCTTCTCCGACGACCAACTCATCCGCATCTACTACGGCACCCTCCGACTGGGCATAGACTTGCAGCAAATGAAAGAAGATGCCATCTCACAAGAAGGGGACAGCATAAGCATCCTGCTGCCGCCCATCAAACTGCTCGATCAGGACTTCATCGACGAGGCACGCACCCAGTCGTTCTACGAGAGCGGGAAATGGAGCGATACCGACAGGCACGACCTCTATCTCCGCGCTGAACGGCAAATGAGGAAACGCTGCCTCACCACCGAAAACCTTCGCAGCGCCGAAGAGAACGCTTCACGACAGATGGCACAGCTTCTGAAAAGCATGGGCTTCAACCACACCGTCGTACGCTTTGAAGAGCACAAGCATTGAACGATATCTCGCTCGGTCCATTTGTGATGGGCACCACCCTTTTTGATTAAATTCTTACGCACGAAAGAAAAAAAGTTTCATTTCTTTGCTCACTTAACCGATTTTTTGTACCTTTGCACAATCGTAAAACAAACATATAAGATATGACCGACGTAAAAGAGTACAACAGCGAAGAGAAGAAAAGCCTCAGTTTCGTGGAACAATTAGTGGAAAACGACCTGGCCGAAGGTAAGAACGGCGGGCGCATACAGACGCGTTTCCCGCCGGAACCCAATGGCTACTTGCATATAGGACATGCCAAGGCCATCTGCATGGACTTCGGAGTGGCCGAACGCTACAATGGTGTATGCAACCTGCGCTTCGACGACACCAACCCCTCGAAAGAGGACACCGAATATGTAGACTCCATCCTCTATGACATCAAGTGGCTGGGCTTCAAATGGGGCAACCTCTACTATGCATCCGACTACTTCGAGAAACTCTGGCAGTTTGCCGAATGGATGATCTTGCAGGGAAAGGCCTACATCGACGAACAGACTTCCGAACAGATAGCCGAGCAGAAGGGAACACCCACCCAGCCCGGCACACCGTCGCCCTTCCGCGACCGCCCCATTGAGGAGAACATGGAGCTCTTCCACAAGATGAACACTCCCGAAGCCGTGGAGGGAAGCATGGTGCTTCGTGCCAAACTCGACATGGCCAATCCGAATATGCACTTCCGCGATCCCATCATGTATCGCATCATCAAGTACCCGCATCACCGCACAGGCACAAAGTGGCAGGCTTACCCGATGTACGACTTTGCACACGGTCAGTCCGACTTCATTGAGGGCATCACCCACTCCATCTGCACCCTCGAGTTCGAAGTACATCGTCCTCTCTACAACTATTTCGCCCAGATTATGGCCGACATCAGGGGTACGGAGTACAAGCCTCGTCAGATTGAGTTCAATCGACTCAACCTC
>JAEEGF010775926.1_pt1 | contig 11619 bp, 10 predicted proteins | sample 9134171 | NCBI WGS metagenome assembly JAEEGF01 (sample SAMN16246542, study PRJNA631951) | gut metagenome | biome: gut microbiome; feature: rumen; material: AP-attached | host: Bos | place: Iran: Karaj | collected 2018-10 | reverse complement strand
GCTGCGCCAGCCGCAGGCCTGGCGGCCGCGGGAGCCGCGCCCGCTGCCGCAGGCCCAGCAAAATTCCTTACGCGCTCGTTGTTTCCGAAGATGATACGAAGGCCGTCGACATCGAACAGGTCTATCACGTTGATGCCGTCAGCCGTGGAGAGGTCGATTATCACGCTCGGAGTCTTGTCCGACGGATCCGGCTTCCAAATGGTTCCGCTATAATTATCGAAACCATAAGAGATATAGAAACCGGGCTGCTCGGTCGTGGGGGCCTGGCCTGCCAGCCTTGACCTGCCCGCCTTTCCTATGGAAATGGGCAGTGATTTGCCTGCACGCGTCCCTGGCTTTGCAAGCGGAGCCGGCTGAGGAGTCTCAGTGACTTCCACGGACATGTTGCCGTGATCGTCAAAGACGATCTTGTCCATACCGATGCGACGGCCGCCCATGGTCATGATGACAGTATAGAAAGCCCAGTAGTTGCCGTCAGGGCCAAGGACGATGGAGCCGTGTGAAGGTCCCTGCACTATACCGTCAGTCTTGCGCATGAGAGGGTTGTTTCCGGCAAAGGTATAGGGTCCAAGGGGAGATGTGGCAGTATAGTATCCGGCCGCATAACTCTTCCACTGGGTACCGGAGCATGAGTATGCACAATAGTAGAGGCCATCCTTCTTGAACACCCAAGGCCCTTCGATCCAGGAAACGTTCTCATACTCGTTGGCTTCGCCGAAATGCTCGAACCAATGGGTGGGATTATAGCCGAAAAGATGCGTAGGTTCAGAAACGAAACGAGTCAGGTCGTTCTTGTCAAGCTCCACTCCGTAGATACCGGTGCGACCCCTGCCCGGCCAGAACAAATAAGGCGTGCCGTCATCGTCGACGAAGAACATGGAGTCGAAAGGCACCTTCCATCCGAGCTCGGGGCCTCCGGTGTTCTTGAACGGTCCAAGGTCGTGGAAAGGTCCCAAAGGAGAATCCGACTCCCAGATGGTGATATCGTTGCCGGTAAGGTAATACTTCCCGTTGTACTTGTGGACGTCCGGAGCGGTGACGATTCCCGGGACATAATGATACTCCCAGTCCAGGAGATCCTTAGACACCCATGCACCGCCGCCCGTGCAATACATGTAATAAGTGCCATCGTCATCAAGGAAAACGGAGACATCTCCGGATGCGACACCGTCCTCACCTACGGGCATAGGAAGAGGGTTGCAATAGCGCTGAGCCCCGGCAGCGGCACAAACCAACAGTGCCGCCAGGGAAACGATCAAGAATCTAGTTTTCATTTTCAGTGATTATTAGTTTGCATAAAATTACATCTCTTTTTCCAAAATTCAAACAATCCGGCCATTGTAAAAAAAACACGGCAGGGCCCGAAGGCCTTGCCGCGTCATTCAATTGAACGGTTATAAAAGCGTTACTGCTTGAAGCTTAAGATGATATCTGAAGGAATCATCTCGATGCGCAGGTTACGCAGGTCGATCTCGTAGTCCTTGCTGCGCTTCGAGTACTTTTTCTCGAATGCCATGGCGCCGTCACGGTCTCCCGTAGCCTGGGTCTTGAGCACGAAGGCAGTAAGATCGGAGAGTGCATTCTCCATCTTATCCAAGTCAAGGTCATACTGACCCGAAGGCTTATGCTTGAAGGCACCGGCTTCGTTGAGATAGTTGTAGATGATCACACTGCTCCTTCCGAGTGAGGAGGCCTCTCCGAAACGCTCAGAACGGACGAGGGAGGCGAAGAATGTGGTCAGGGCATCGTTCTTGGAGAAGTAATGGTTGCGGATGTTGAAGTGTTTCTGGAGCTTGCAGACAAGAAGCACTCCTGCGGCATTCGCCTTCAACTCCTCGAAGGTCGCTGCCGAATTTCCGAGAGCCTGCTCCACAGTTCCCTTTCCGTTCACGGTTTCCTTTACGCCAAGTCCATGGGCGACCTCACGGAATACGATATTCCAGAAGAACGCATCCGAGGATACATGCTCAGCGGTCTCAGCATCCAAAAGGCGTTCGGCAGTAGGCTTGATGATGTAGCTGTACTTGGACTGAATGACGTTCTGAAGCAGGATGGTACGGGTGCCGCGATCCCTCTGGACATCTTCATCGAAGGGCAGGTTCAAGGCGATGACCTTGACTCCTGCATTCGCCTTGCCGGCATAGTACAGTGCATCGCAGGAGAAGATGTTCGAACCGGCTCCGGGCTGGAAAGTTTTGTAAGCAGGATCGCCGGGGAGCTCTTCCTGCAACTCGCTGATGCGGGAAACATACTGCATCAGCTCATTGGTCTTCGCCTCGTTCTTGAGCAGGACATAAGCCTCATATGAGCGCTTGATGCCCAGCAACTGGTCGTCAGTAACTTCATTGGGACCGATTACAAGGTCCATCTTGCTGTCGTCCATGTCCAGCCAGGCCAGGGCGCTCTCGTAGTAATTGTCGGTCTTAAGGGCTTCGGCCTTTGCAAGGAGGTACTCCCTCACGCTCGGCTTGATGGTAACATCTGCCGCAACTTTCAGGGCATTTTCGATCTTGTCGATGTAGGATTTGTACGCATCGTGATACCAGACTGCCTCCAGAGATCCGTCAGCAGCACGGCGGACAAGCGTATAAGGACTGTTCTTGTCAGGGTTTTCCCAGGCATTGAATTCCTCCACCGTCATGTCGGAAGGATAGAAACCTGCTCCTGCCGGACGGTCACCATACCCATCGACGAAAGAAGTGCCGTCGGCGCGGTCCCAGGGACCGTAGTTGATTTCGGCAAAGGTCTTCTGGTAAGGATCCTCGATCCCCTCGAGCAGAGCCTGCCTGTCGCCGAAATACTGCTGCCAATAGATGGAATCGACAACGTCGGCGGCGTAGCGGTAAAGCCTCAGTACTTCCTTTCCATTATCGGTGATTCCGCTCAGGTCCGGAGCGTCATAAGTGACCACCGCATAATCCGCCACTCTGTGTGCAAAGGGAGATTGGGGTGCTTTGGAGCAAGATACTGCCGCCACAAGTGCCAAGGCGGCAAGAAGTAAAAACTTTTTCATTATGATAAACTTTTATGGATTTGATTCATGTCAGACAATATGGAGCGAACTCGCCGCAAAAAGCACAAGATATCCAAGCACAATGCTTATCACGCCCACTATTATGCCCATTTTGGCCATATCTTTCTGCTGGATGAGGTTGGTGGCATAAGCCAATGCATTCGGCGGAGTGGAAATAGGGAGAATCATGGCGCTGCTCGACGCGATGGCGACGCCGATGAGAACCGTCGAAGTTCCGCCGATGACCCCGAGTTTGTCGCCCATTGCCGTACAAACCACCACGAGGATAGGCATAAGCAATGCGGCAGTGGCAGAATGGGAAATCAAGTTGGAAAGACCGTAACACAGTATTCCGGACAAGATGACTATCAGCAGAGGCGAGAAATTGCCGAACGGAATGGCTCGGACAACCAACGCGGCAAGTCCGGAGCCGTTCATGGCATAACCAAGCGCAAAACCTCCGGCAACCATCCAGATAACGGACCAGTTGATTCCCTCCAGGTCGTTTTTCGTTACGATGCCCGCCATGGCGAAAACCATGAAGGGAATCAGCGCAACCGTATATGTATTGATGCCCGTAACCGTATCCATCATCCAGAGGAAAATAGTGATGATCATGGTCACAATCACAAGCGTGGTTTCCTTGCCGCGTTTCATTTCCCCCTCGATCTTTAGTTCGATGGTCTTCTGGGAGAAGGGGAAGAATCTCTTGAGCAGCATCCAGGTTATCAGGATCATCACGATCACCAGCGGAACCATGAAAAGCATCCACTGTCCGAATCCGATACCCAGGGCCAGTCCTTCAGGATCGTTCAGATACTTGAGCGCGATGGTATTGGGCGGAGTACCGATAGGGGTTCCCATTCCTCCAAGGTTGGCGGCAAGAGGGATACTGAGCGCCAAGGCGACACGTCCCTTCCCTTCCTGAGGAAGCTGCTTGAAAACGGGTGTGAGGAAGGTCAGCATCATCGCAGTGGTCGCAGTATTGCTGATGAACATTGAAAACAGCGCCGTGACAAGCATGAATCCAAGCAGGATGTTCTCGCTCTTCTTACCGAAAGGAGTGAGCAAAACACGCGCAAGGTGAACGTCAAGGCCAGTCTTTGTAGTCGCTATCGCCAAAACGAATCCCCCGATGAAGAGCATGACCACAGGGTCGGCAAAACTCGCCATTACCTGCTTATAGCTCAAGAGCTGTCCAACCTCATCAGGATTGCATATCCACTTGATTCCCGAATCGGATGCGAGCAACAATAGAAGGACCATGATGGATACGGAAGTCGCCCAAGCAGGAACGAGTTCCAGAACCCACATCAGGGTCGCATACACGAATATGGCGATAATCCTTTGCTGAACCTGGGTAAGGCCGTCAATTCCAAAAGTCTCCGTAGGCAGGAACCAAAGGAGAAGGAAGACGGCGACGACGAAAAAGAGTCCTATTACCTTTTTATTCATTGTATCGCTTCAAAGACATTATTCATAAGTGAAACGGATGTCGACGGGGATCCCGGCCCTCTCCAGAACCCGCTTGTCAGACATGCTCTCCAAGCCGGCTACGCCGTATTTTCCAATAAAGGCATGCGCGGCTTCGATGTCGCCGTGAGCCTGGATATGGAGGATTTCCGCGCCGAGCGTCTCCAGGGAAGACCACGTCTTATCGTAGTCTATACTGTATCTGCCGGAAGGATTCCATATTATGGCTTTGTTTTCAAGCAGGTAATTATAGACAATGATATTGGCGACACCTGTAGGATCAGCCGCCCCGAAGCGGGTGGACCGGATCGTGTTGGTCACGAAAGTGGTGAGCACATCCTCCTTCTGGAACAGGGCGGAAATGCGGTATGCCGCAGCTTCCTGAGCACAAAGCCATGCACTCAGCACATTGGATTTCGCCTTCTCCATGGCAAGTGCTTCATTTCCGAGAGCTTCCGCGACGGTTCCCTTTCCGTTTACGGTCTCCTTCACTCCCAATCCCTGCGCGATTTCACGGAACACGATGAGCCAATAGAATGCGCTTGCATCCACATGGGGCTGAAAGACGTCCTCAAGAAGGGCGCTGCCGACCGGATGGACCGTTCGGTTGAACTTTTCACGAATGATATTGTCGAAAATAATGGAACGGGTCCCCAACTCCTCCTGGACCCTGGCATCATAAGGGAAGTTGATGCCGATGACCTTGAAGCCGGCGTTGGTGTAACCGGTGCAGTACAATACATTGCATGAGAATATATCAGACTCTGCTCCGGGAACGAAATCGTGATCGGCGGGATCGCCGGGGAGCATTTTCTGGAACTCAGGGATACGGGCAGACAATGCATTGAGATCCTCGGTGCGCTCAAGATTCTTCAACAGTACGTATGCCCCATAGGAAGCCTTCGTGCCATAAAGAGCGTCATCCACAGCCTCGACCGGTCCGATGACCAGGTCCATCTTGCTGTCGTTCATCTCCAGCCATGCCTTGCTGCTCTCGTAATAATCATCCGTCTTCAGGCCTTCGATCATCTTGAGGAGATAGTTCCGGACGCTTTCCTTGATGGTGACGTCCGCGGCACGCGACAGGTATTCCTCTATCTTTCCGATGTATCCGGAATACGCATCGTGATACCAGACTTTTTCAAGGCTGCCGTCGGAGGAACGACGAACCAGCGTATAAGGGCTGTTCTTGTCCGGATCGTTCCAGGAATTGAACTCATCCTTGCTCATATCCGCAGGATAGAAACAGGCGCCGGCGGGCTTGCTTCCGTATCCGTACACGAAGGATTCTCCGTCGATGCGGTCCCAAGGACCGTAGTTGATCGAGGCATAAAGTTTCTCGGAGTCATCCGGAAGTGAAGCCAGGAAAGCCTCTCCGTCTCCGAAATTCTGCTGCCAGTAGATCTTGTCCACCTCATCAGCGGCCTTCCGGTACAGGCTCAGCACTTCCTTCCCGTTGTCAGAGATACCGGTCAAGTCTGGCGCAGGTATCGTTACCAGGGCATAATTCTCCACCAGCCGGCCGTAATCCACCTTTTCACGGGTACAGGAAACAACAGCCAGTGCAATGATCCAACATATAGCAAAAAGCCTTCTCATATAGCTGATTTAAATATTTTGCAAATATAGTCATAAAACTGTGATAGTTATATTTAGAATTCCGGTTTATTGCGAACAACCATCAGTATTTTTTCGTATATTGCAAAGCAAAATAACACTACTATGAACAAAATAGCTTTTACCGTGGCGATTTCGCTACTCTTTGCTCTGACGGCATTTGCCCAGCAATCGAACGTAAACCTCAGCTATAACCCTCAGAAAGACACTGAAGGGTTGATCCCCTTCAGCGCGAATCTGAATTCGCCACAGGTGAATGACGACCATACCGTCGTTTTCCGGCTCAGGGCCCCGAAAGCAGAGTCCGTCGCCCTCTCGGGCGCAATGACCACAGTCATGGGAGTCCGCGGGAACATACCATTTACCAAAGGAGAAGACGGCATCTGGACCCTCACCATCGGCCCTCTCCCGGTCGATATGTACCAGTACAATCTCGTTGTAGATGGAGTCAGCATGGCCGATCCCAATAATACTTATGCAGCCTTTACGGCAATGCCTCCTTACAGTGAGCTCATCGTCCATGGCGACGGACCGTCCTGGTGGGACGCGAAGGACGTTCCTCACGGAGCCGTCACCCGTCATATCTACTACAGCCCCGTTACCAAAGGAGAGCGAGAGATCTATGTATATACCCCTCCTCAGTATGACCCTCAGAAGGAATATCCCGTCCTCTATCTCATGGGTGGAAGCGGCGAGCTCCCGTCAAACTGGATGTATGACGGACGCGTCAACTTCATCATGGACAACCTTCTCGCAGAAGGGAAAGCCGAACCGATGTTGATAGCGCTCGTGAACAATCAAGTCATTCACCGCAATCATCCCCAGCACGCCGATCTCACATTCGATATCATGGAACGTGAGTATCGCGAGGCCGTCATCCCCTTCGTCGACAGCCACTACAAGACTATCGCGAATCCTCATGGCCGTGCCATTTCCGGCCTCTCCATGGGTGGCCGTCACACCATTTTCGTAGGTCTGAAGTCCCTTGACCTCTTCGCGAATTTCGGTGTCCTCAGCGCAGGCGACAATACTCCAGAGCAGACCCTTGGAGAGTTCCTCAATGACCCTAAAGCCAATGACAAAGTGGATTATCTGTTCATCGGACAGGGAGGCGCAGAAGAGAAGGGCATGTTCAATGTTCGAGTAAAGGGCCTCAGGGATGCTCTTGACAAGCACGGAATCGAATACGAGTACTTCTGCATCGGTGAAACCGGTCACGACTGGTCTACCTGGAGACATCTCCTCTATTACGGATTCCTCCCGAAACTCTGGAAGAAATAAACCGATTCTTGGGTAATCGACAGGAAGATACAACAAAGCCGGGACTTTGTCCCGGCTTTTCATTTTAGATGTTTGATTATCAAACTAGTATTCTTCCTCGTTAAAGATTAAAAAACACCAAAAACAAGTATCTCTATTGCATTTTAGAGCATTTTTAAGGTAAAATAAGGTTCGATTGAATGCGAAAAAATGCGGTTAAATGTGAAAAAGCAGCAGGAAAAATCCGCCTGTCCGATATCAACACTTAAACGCAAAAACTCCCCATCCTCTCATCGGCACAGTGTAAGTCCTTTAACCTACTACCCCATACCCAAGGTATAGAATGACGGAGGAATCTTCTACTTTGTCTCTTCTCTTGATGTAAAAGCATATTACATAGACCAATGCTAATGCTGTATCAAGATTTTGTTGTATTTTTGCTATCAGATTTCGCATAAATGCAATTTCTAGTGGTAATTGTGGAATAAGAGAAATGGCATTCGCGTTCTCAAAAGGATCAACAACAATTATCAAAAAGAATACGATGAAACTCTGGAGAATTGCCTTTTTGATGCTTGCAGCTTTATCCTTCGCCTCTTGCAGCAGTGAAGAGAAGGAAAAACCGATTACGACAGTTCCGTCGCAGTTGTTACCCTCCCCCGACCCTGGTCTTAGCGGAGGCGAACGGCAGGGGGGCTTATCTCGACCTCGAATGCACGTTGAGGGCGACACACTCTTCATATGTACCAGCCAGGGCCTCTATGCAAAAAACCTGACAGACGATAACGGCATTTGGCAGCAAGCAGGCTTCAACGGCATACCCTTGCACGACTACACCCGCCGTGGCAGCGACATCCTGGCTTTGCGTTACAACAATGAGGGCAACAGTTTCCTGCTACTGTCGCACGATGATGGACAGACATACGAGGACGTGACTCCCGACATCTTTCGAAATGAAGAGCATGAACAACTGGTAAGTCTCGTACAGCATCCTACAGACCCGAATACGTTGCTTGTCGCTTCTCTCTACAAGGGCGTATTCCGCTCCATTAACTACGGCCAGACATGGGAGCAACTAACCGAATATGTGTATGGCAACCCGCAAGCATATTTCATTGGTTTTCATTCTGCTAAGCCGAATATCATCTACAATAGCGGAGAAGATATGATTCTCCAAGGACACATCAACATCACCTACGACGGTGGACAGACCTGGAATGACCACGGCGATTCGCTCGGCTTCCCCGGCGACAACTGCGTTCACCAAATTGCGTTCCACCCTACCAATCCCGACCACTGGATAGCCGGCGGCGAGGGTTGTGTGTTCCTTTCTGACGACAACGGCCAGACATGGAAATGCCAGAATTACTGGAACGACGAGGCACGCTCCGCCTACTGGTACTTCACGGCCTTTGACGATGAGCATCCTGATACTGCGTACATGGCGGGATGCATGGGGCGGCATGGTCTGAAGAATGCTTGCATAAAAATAATGTGTTCCACCGATGGCGGACGCTCATGGTATGAGTCGCATGAGATAGAGTCAATGAGGGAAACCGACAGAGTGACAGATCTACAGCAATATCACGACCGTCTACTCATTTACGCCGAAAGCGGTGTCTACACCGTCTCGAAAGCCGAACTTATCGTCCAAAGCACCGCAGCATCCGCTCCGTCCCCTCAGACACGGTAAACGCCCGACTCTCATCGGCCCAGTGTAAGTCCTTGAACTTACTACCCCATACCCAAGGTATAGAATGACGGAGGGATAGGGCGCTCTGTAAATCGCTACCAGATTTTTCGCTGGATCAAAAACGACTTATGTTTTCAACAATAATTTCGCATCTGTTTCAGGCGCGTTTAGGTTGTTCTGTCTATCCATCGTTTAAATTTCTAGAAAAAACCCGTCACTTTCTGGGAGTAGTAGGTATTTATAGTAAAATAACGATAGAAACGATGGAAACAAAGAACTACAAACGTACCTCCCGCGAGATGCCGGAGTACGTCAAAGCAAAGTTGAGAGCCAATGCCAACCTTCATAAACCGAAGTCACCAGAGACCAGAGCTAAAATTTCAGCAGGGTTGAAGCTTGCATGGGCATCTGTCCCTCCGAAGAGTGGGAGTAGCATAGATGCTGGGGGGACTACGATTAAGGACATAATGTTAGAAATAATAGAGAGCGATGGACAAGAATAAACAGAGTTTTGTAATGTACGCCTCATTCTTGGAGGCAGCAGAGGGCCTTGATGGAGAAGCCTTCAAAGAATGTGTGTTGAAATTGAGAGATTATGCTTTGTACGGGGAGGATGTCTACTCGAAGGATCCTGTAGTCAATATCATCCTGTTGATGGCAAAGCCCAATATCAAGGCTGCGACTACCCGCTATCAAAAAGCAGTCGATAATGGGAATAAGGGTTCAGAGCATGGCTGAAAGGGCGGACGCCCCCGCAAGGGGGAAACCTACGAACAGTACCATGAGCGAAAACGCCTTGAGATACTCCAAAAAGAAACCCCAAGGAAACCCCTTAATGTTGATGATGATGAGAAGGAGAATGAAAAAGAAAATGATGATGTTGAAGTGATCAAGTCGCCTGCGGCGATGGAACCCACAAGGGGTTCCGGGAGCAGTATTGGTTTATCTCTTCCTATATCCATTGAGAGTATCTTCAAGGCAGACAGCACTGGTTCGCCCTCCAAGGATGATATCGGTTTGATACTCCGCCAGCATTCCAACATGTCAGAGGGAGAACTCGTCAACCGGTACGAACAGGTTATTGACAAGATTGCACTGGCAAGAGCCAACAAGGAGAGATACCAACACGAGGCTCTACTTGCAACGGAGGCTGCGCTGATTTGCCAACGCATTGACAAGCTTCCAATGCTGGACGAGGCGAAGCGACGGGTCGTCGAGGACATCAATGCCGCTGTCCAAATGATACAGAAGGAAAGGATCCTGAGCGTTGAGGAGGACGAGAATGAGCAGCCGTTTTGATCGCTTGAAGTGCCGAAAATGCCTCCTGGACGCAAAAGTGAAATGAGTGCGAGGTGTTAAAATGCCAAAGCGCTCACTTTACGTTATTTGCGCATTTCACTTTTGATATAGGTGAAATATATGCCACAGCCAGTTGGATGACAACCTAACCATATCATTATTGCATCTGATTTTTCACAAGTGAATACGAATGTGATAAAATATTAATACCTTTGTGTTTGAACCACTAATAGTAGTATCCTATGAGTAGTATTGCTATATCGTCAACAGAAAAGATGCTTTTGCTGGCAGCTAAGCAAGGACATCTTAAAGAGTATTCCCATTTAATAGGGGCACTAAAGAGCCTTGAAAATCGGGGATACCTTAAGCTTATCCTGGATATGCAAGGTGCTCTTATTACGGGTTCTCTAACAGATAAAGGTAAAAAGCTCATTAAAAGTATCGAATCATGAAACGTATCGCCCTTTCGCTCTCACTCTTTTTAGGCATCGCACTATCTTCGTTCGCTCAGTATGTCGTCACACCTGTAGGCCTTAAGACAACGCAAGCTGACGAGAAGGATTATTATGTCATTGAAGTTCCGAACCTGTCCCAGGCAGAGCTGTATTCAAAGACGATAAAGTTCATTTCAACAGTCTATAATTCCCCCAAAGACGTAATTAGCGGACAAATAGAGAATGAGTTGCTAACCATAACAGGGCTGGAAACTATCTTTGCTGATTTTGACGTTAGGTATAAGCTTAACTTTCAGTTTAAGGAGGGGAGAGTTAGATACGATATGCCACAAATCATATCTATGAGAAAGTTTCAGGATGGCAAAGAACTAAACCTTACATTCTCAAAACAAAAACCATCATTGAATACGGTATGGATTTTTAATGACAAGGGTGAAGTTAGAGGGATGTTAATCCCTGAATATAAGAAGGATTTAGAGAAGCTGTTCAATTCGCTCTATAATGCCTATGAAACCTTTATAAAGGGCGAAGAGACAAAAGAGGAGGAAGAGTGGTAGCTTTTTTGATCGCTTCAGAATTCTAACGTATTATAGATTTCACCCAGTTCCTCCTGTCGGAGCCCGAGGTACCGGCGTGTCACCAGCGGGCTGGCGTGGTTGAAAATTTCCGATAGCTTGATGAGCGCCATTTCTGCGTTAGGTCCTGCCAGATCAACAACCCTCCGGCCGAAGGTTTTGCGGAGTGAATGGCTGGAAAAGTTCCGGATCTTGATCTGGTAGTGCACCTTGATGAGGTTGAAATGGCGGTTC